>Ga0184637_10000511_pt1 | contig 28938 bp, 25 predicted proteins | sample PLM3_127_b2_FD_133143 | JGI IMG/M metagenome (GOLD analysis project Ga0184637, IMG submission 133143) | Groundwater sediment microbial communities from an aquifer in East River, Colorado, USA - PLM3_127_b2 | ecosystem: Environmental > Terrestrial > Soil > Riparian zone | place: USA: East River... | reverse complement strand
CACTGAGCCAGCCCACAGCCGAACTTGGGTCCACGCAGCTCGAGGTCGTCGCTGAGAATGTAAAGGAGCGGTGTCGAAGGATCCACGTCCAGTGAGTGGGGACGACCGTTGACCGTCAGGTTAATCGCGCTCATGCTATTCCGCCTCGTGTGGGAGGAAGGTCTCGCGATTGTAGGGGGCTGCCAAGCTTCATGCAATCGGGAGAGAAACGATCGCTCGCACCGGATTGACTTGCACCCGCGAGTCGACTATGTATCGTGCGTTATGCCAGACTCCACAATCGATTGCTCGTCGTCGTCTCCGCAATCCCCCCGCAGCTCGGTCAACCTCACCCGGCGACAGCTCCTCGCCGGCGCCGGTGCCGGCGCCGCAGCCCTCCTTCTCGAGCCACGCGGCCTGAAGGCTCAGGCGTCGTCGACCGGGACCGTCGTCTTCTCTCATACCACCGTCGTGAACGCCGATGCCGTTCAACACGACGTGGCGCTCGCGGTCGAGGGCGACAAGATCGCGGCGATCGGCGAAACCGACTCCATCCTCGCGACGTATCCCCGAGCCGCGGTCTACGACGGACGGGGGAAGGCCCTCCTCCCGGGCCTCATCAACTGTCATGCCCATCTCGGGGCAACCCTCGCTCGTGGTTTCAACGAGGACTTCGGATTCCCCAACAGCTATCGCCTGGCGATCCGGCCCGAAAGTCTCCTTTCCAACGAGGAGGCCACGCTGATGGCCGTAATGGGTGCTCTGGAATCCATACGGTGCGGGGCCACCACGGTCGTGGAGTACACGGGGAGCATCGGGAGCTCGGCCGCAGCGTTGGCGGACACGGGTCTGCGTTTTGTGTTCGCGGAGTCCGTCCGCGACGTCGAGAACGGTGCTGGCCCGGTGTCCGCGGAGAGTCTTGCCGAGAGTGAAGCCCCCAGGTTCTCACCCAAGCTGCGAGACGAGGGCTTAGAGCGCGCCCACGACTTGTTCGACGCCTGGCACGGCGCGAGGGAGGGACGCATCCGCGTGTTCCCGACCACCGCGCTCGCCGAGGACTCATCGCCCGAGCTGCTGCACGCCGTCCGCGACTTCGCGGAGAAGCACGATCTCGGATACACGATCCACCTGGCCCAGAGTCGCTGGGAGGTGGAATACATGCTGCGATACTATGGCCTTCGTCCGTCGGCGTATCTTGCCAAGCACGACTTCCTTGGCCCCCGGCTGTTCGCGGCGCACTGCCGGTACGTCGACGATTCCGAGATCGCTCTCCTTGGCCGCTCCGGCACCATCGTTACGCATCAGGCTCACATGGCAGCGAACCGAGGGGTCATCCCGCCCATCCCCGCCCTGCGAGCGGCGGGCTGCCCCATCGCTCAAGGGACCGACAACAATACCAACGACATGCTGGAAACCATGCGGATCGCCCTGGTGACGGAACGAATCCGGCGCGACGATGCGACCCCCGGGCAAAAGCCTCAGCCAGAAGACATGCTCGCCGACGCAGCGCAAGGCGGTGCGCGAGCCGTGCGGCAGGAAGCTCTCCTCGGCTCGCTCGAGGTGGGGAAGAAAGCAGACCTCATCATCCTGGACACCCAGCGGACCCACCTCGTACCCGCCGGGCGCATCCTGTCCGCGTGGATCAACAACGGTCAACCGTCCGACATCGAGTCCGTCGTGGTCGATGGCCGGTTCGTGATGCGCGACCGTAAGATTCTCACGGTGGACGAGACCAGCCTCATCGCCGAAGCCGACAAAGTTGGGCGGCGGATCTGGAGTCAGGTGGAGGGAGCCACCCCAGTTACGGTGCCGCGCCTACCGCGCTCGTAGCGTCCCAGAACTGGGCCAAGGCCTGGCTGACGTCAGGTCGTTCCGAGTTTCTCGGACACCTCGAGGAAACGGTCGACGTCTCTGGCGTTATTGAAGAACGAGAGCGAAACCCGAACCCGGGTCACCGGGCCCCCGCCTCCATAGCCCCCCGGTGCGGTCGCCGTTCTGAAGGCTCACCTTGACCCTCGTTTCCTCGAGGATCGTCTCCGCGGCGGGCGACTCTGCGTCATCGCAGCGAAGGCTTGTGAATACGACCATGAAGGTCTTATTATAAGGACATGAAGGCCATTAACGTCAGCGAGCTCAAGGCTCACCTGAGCAAGTATCTGCGGCTGGCCTCGCGCGGTGCGCGCATCGTCGTGAAGGATCGCGACGAGCCGATAGCGCAGCTTGGCCCGCCGCAGGGTGAGGCGCTCTCGTGGCGCGACCGGCTGGCACGTGAAGGCCGCCTCCGGCTCGGTACGCAGGACTGGGCAAAGCTCACGGTTTCCAAGCTCGATCGGCGCGTGGATATCCAGGCGTCGCTTCGCGCGGTGCGCGACGATCCACATGAAGTACGTCGACGCTAGCGCGGTTCTGCGGATCCTCTTCGCGGAGCCGGGGCCTGCCGTCGTTCTCGCCGCCGGTGACCGTGCGGCGTCATCGGAGATCATCGAGATCGAGGCGTTCCGGGCGGTCGACCGCGAACGCCTGCTCGGAAACCTCGACGATCGCGAGACGGCGCTCAAACGCAAGGAGTTGACGGAGCTCCTCGCCAAGCTCGACCTCGCTCCGATCGATCGCATGGTGATCGACCGGGCGAAAAGCTCGTTCGCCGTGAACCTCCGTGCACTGGACGCGATCCACGTCGCGACAGCGGAGATCCTGGCCGCCGAAGCCGAGGGCGAGCCGCTGGAGTTCTGGACGCACGACGATCGCCAGGCGACGGCAGCGCTGTCGCGGGGTCTGACAGTGCATGGAGCTTGGTAGACGCAGAAGCGGCACCCGCACTCTCTGCGCGTCTCATTCTCTGGAGGCCGCCGCGCGCAACGCGGAAGTGCAGCAGGGAGGCTCTCGCGCAGTGGGTGGAGGTGAGCCCTTTCCCGGGCTGGAAGAACATACCGACTTAGAGACGGTGGGCTAGGAGTGCGGAGCAGGGTGGAGCGCGAGAGGGGGATTCCGTCGGTCCCGGTGTTGGAGAATCCGCATTATGGTCTTGGACTCGATGATGAAGGCCAGGATCCGAAAATCGTGCCGAACTCTCGCGAGTGACACGCGGTCGCCTGCCGTCACTCGCCGATCGCCCTCTCTGAATGCTCGGCGAGCTCGCGATAACGACGCGGAGTGATCCCCATCAGCCGGACGAACGCGCGCCTCATCACGTCGACGCTGCCGAATCCCGCAGCCGAGGCCACCTGTTTGAGGCCTCTCTCCGTGCGTTCGAGCTGACGACGCGCCGCCTCCACCCGCATCTGGAGCACGTACTGGGACGGCGTCGTGCCAACCTCTCGAGTGAATACGCGCTCGAAGTTTCGCACGCTCATCGACATCCGATCCGCGAGGTCCTCTACCGACAGTCTCGTCTCGAGATGATCCGCAATCCAGATCTGCAGCTCGCGGATCGACGCCATCTCGGAAGCCTGTGAGGCGAGCGAGACGCTCACTTGCGGCTGTCCACCCGGCCGTCGCAGAAAAAGCACCAGCTCGCGTGCGGCTTCGTGTGCGAGACCGGCGCCGCAATCCTCCTCCACCCACGCGAGCGCGAGATCGATGCTCGCTGAAATGCCTGCCGACGTGTAGATGTTCCCGTCCTTGACCCAGATCGGGTCGTGCTCGACGCGTACGGCGGGGTATCGCGCCTGAAGCTCGCGGCCGAACTTCCAGTGCGCGGTCGCTCGGCGTCCGTTCAAAAGCCCGGCCTCCGCGAGCAGAAAAGAGCTGACACACACGGCACCGAGCCGGCGCACCTCGACCGCCATCTTCTTCAGCCAGGCAGACAGCGCCCGGTCACGCACCGATCGACTGCTCAGTCCGCAGACCAGGAGCACGGAGTCGCACGCACCTTCGACTTTGTTGAAGTGATGCCGCGCGACGAAGGTCAACACACCGCCCTCGCCCTCGACGGTCAGACTGTCCGCATTGGTGACGACCTCAATGGTGTAAATGGTCCTGCCCGCAAGGCGATTGACCGAGTTGAACACCTGGAGGGGTCCCACCAGATCGAGCTCATCGACCGGAGGCACGACGACGACGACGATCCGGCGGCTCGAGCCAGGTTTCTTGGGCGTTGCGGCCATGCGTCCACTCACTATCTCGCCGCGTCGAAGCGTTTCGCAAGGGGAAACGAGAGCGATGGCGGATTTCGACGTATCTGTGGCGCAAATCGACGTGTCTTCCTCCGATAGGATGCCTGTCATGAAACATCGTTGGCTTGGGATTGTTTTCACAGTGCTTCCGACACTTCTCAGCGCTCAAACCGACAAGCCGTACGCACGCATCGCGATCTTGCGTCCCCATGACGGCCAGACTGTCGACTTCGAAGCCGGGTACATCCGGCACCTCGAGTGGCACCGGCAGGCCCAGGACACCTGGGTCTGGTATGGCTGGAACGTCACGTTCGGTGATCGACAGCGGTGGTTCGTCTACGCGTCGTTTGGGCACTCGGCCGAAAGCCTGGACCACCCGGTGCCCCCGGCGGAGGACGAGCGGGACAACATTTCCAACGTCACGCCACATGCGCAGTTTTTGGGAAACGCGGTCTACGAGTATTTGCCGGGGCTCTCGCGCGGCACGGGTGTGCCGACACCGACCGCTCGGCTCGAGCTCACGACCGTGGACCTCAACCCCGGGGCGGAAAAAGCTTTCGAGGCGGCCCTCAGCGGGGGCCAATCCACACTCTCGGGTGAGACACTCTGGTATCGGATGGTGGCGGGTGGAGCCGCTCCGCGCTATGTTCGACTCCGTCCGCGGCCCAGCTTGTCGGCGATTCTCGATGGCAGAAGTGAACAGGCGCTTCCTGACAAGGTGAACGACTGGATCACGAAGACGACCGTCGAGATCCTGACGCTGCGACCAACGATGAGTTACGGTCTCTCGCCGGCTCGCGAGTGATGCAGGCGATGAGCGACCTCCAGCAGATCCGCGGTGCGTGTCCGCTCGATTGCCCCGACACGTGCAGTTGGATCGTGACGGTGAAGCAAGGCGAAGCAGTCGCGCTTCGCGGCGATCCCCATCACCCGTACACCCGCGGATCGCTTTGCAACAAGGTCGCCGATTACCTGAACTACGCGCGCTCGCCAGAACGCCTCTTGTATCCGATGCGCCGGATTGGACCGAAGGGAAGCGGCGAGTTCATCCGCATTTCGTGGGATGAAGCGCTCGAGACCGTCGCGGCGCGGCTCGGCGACGTGATCGCGACCTACGGTGCGGAGGCGATCTGGCCCTATGTCGGCAGCGGCAACATGGGGCTGATCCAGGGCATCTACGGCGCCGGGCGCCGGCTGTGGAACGTGCTGGGAACGTCCCGTCACGTCGTGACGATCTGCACGATCGCGGGCGGATTCGGCACCGGCTACACGCTCGGCGACAACCGCGTCGGAATGGACCCGGAGACGCTCCGATTCTCCAAGCTCGTCGTGCTCTGGGGCGCTAACGTGCTGTCGACAAATTCCCACCTGTGGCGGCCCATCCTCGAGGCGCGCAAGAACGGTGCTTCGATCGTCGCCATCGATCCCATTCGGACGCGGACCGCGGCCGCGAGCGACTGGCACCTCGCGCCGATACCGGGGACGGACGGAGCCCTCGCGCTCGGCCTGCTCAACGTCGTGCTGAGTGAACGTCGCGAGGATCGCGAGTTCATCGACGGGCGCACCGTGGGCTGGGAGGCGTTTCAGAAGCGCATCCTCGACTTCCCGCCGTCGCGCGCCGCTGCGATCACCGGGCTTCCGACGGAATCCGTCGTCGCGCTAGGGAAGCGCCTGGCCGAGACTCGGCCGACCGGCATCCGCATCGGCATCGGCATTCAACGCCACGGCGGCGGCGGCATGGCCGTGCGAACGATCACCTGCATTCCCGGCGTCACCGGCGACTGGCGCTATCCGGGGGGCGGCGTCTGTTACGACACCCGCGGGTTTTTCGGGGTGAACTGGGCCGCGCTCTGGCGCGACGACCTCCGGCCGCGGCAGACGCGCGCGCTCAGCATGACGCGACTCGGCGAGGGACTCCTCGAGACCGACGACCCGAAGGTCAAGGGGCTCGTCGTGTACGCCAGTAATCCCATGGCGAGCGTCCCGAATCAGACGAAGGTCCGACGCGGCCTCGCACGCGACGATCTGTTCACGGTCGTCGTCGAACACTTCATGACCGACACCGCCCGCTACGCGGATATCGTGCTCCCGGCGACGATGCCGATCGAGCACAGCGATTTGCTGATCGCGTACGGGCACTTGTACCTGGCGTGGAATGAACCCGCCGTAGCGCCTCCCGGCGAGTGCCTAGAGGCGACGGAGATCTTCCGGCGCCTCGCGCGAAAGATGCGCCTCGACCAGCCGGCGCTGTACGACAGCGACGAGGCGATCGCGCGGCAGCTGCTCGAGAGCGGGCATCCATCGCTGGCTGGTATCACACTCGAGGAGTTGAAGGCCCGTGGCTGGATGCGGCTGAACTATCCGAGTCCGTTCGTGCCGTTTGCGACCGCGTTTCCGACGGCGTCCGGGAAGCTGGAATTCGTCTCCGATCGGATGGCGCAGGCTGGATTGGATCCGGTCGCCGGCTACACACCCTCGCATGAGACGGCGCAGCGAGACACCACACTCGCTCGCGAGTATCCTCTCGCGCTGATCACGCCGGCCGATCACTACTTTCTGAATTCGGTGTTCGCCAACGTCCCCTGGCAGCAGCGGCGATCGGGCGCCCCGACGCTCCTGATCCATCCCGACGATGCGGCGCCGCGGCGCATTGCGGCGGGAGACGAGGTGCGCGTCGAAAACGCGCGAGGGTCGTTTTTTGCCGTCGCCGAGGTGAGCGATCGCGTTCGCCCCGGCGTCGTCGCGAGCCCAAAAGGACGTTGGCCGCGAGACTCGAAGGAGGGCGCGACCGTCAACGCCACTGTCGAAGAGCGCGATTCGGACATGGGAGGCGGTGCTACCTATCACGATAACCGGGTCCGCGTCGACAAAACCTCCTGAACGCATGCGGATATGCGTCGTGAACGATTTCCGCATTGCGCGTGGATTCCCTTCGCCTTCACCTCGCCGGTGAAGACGAAGTACGCGCGGAGGGTATCGCTGGCCTCCTTCGTCCCCGGGCTCGGCTCTTCGGCTTCGTCGCAATAAATCAAGAACGCGTACCGCACGGCGGCCTCCTTGGCGTTTCGAGGATGAGACGATCGAGAGGTGGCGAGACCGACCGTCCATCAACGCTCGACGCCCGTCCGCGCGAGATCCAGGATCCGGGCGTAGAGCGCTCGATCGCGCGGACGAAAAACGCTCAGAACGGCGGCTTTCGCCGCCATGTACAGCTTGAGGAGCGCTACCTCGAGCCGCCGGTGGTGCTTTTCGTAGAAATAGAGGCGGCTCCGATGGGACTCGTAGACCACCCGGTCGCGGTTCTTCGCGACCGAGCGGCCGAGGAGGTGCACGATCTCGACCTCGGGGGTGAACAGGATGACGGCCCCGGTCGCCCGGACGCGGGCGCAGAGGTCGGCGTCCTCGGAGTACAGGAAGAAGTTCTCGTCGAACCCGTTGATGGTCTCGAGGGTGTCGCGCCGCGTGAGGAGACAGGCGCCGCTCACCCAGTCCACCGTGCGCTCGCGCGAGTAGCGCTTCCGCACCGCGCTCCGGAGGGGGCCCTTTCCCCGGGCGTAGCCCGCGTTCCAGAGTTTCTGCATGAGCTCAGAGGCGATCCCCGGCATGGCGCCGAAGGACATCTGGATCTCGCCCTCGGGATAGAGAAGGCGCGGTCCGACGGCTCCGGCTTCGGGACGCATCCTTGCGATCGCAACCAGCCGGTCGAGCGCACGATCGGAAACGACGGTGTCGCTGTTGAGGAAGAGGACGAGGCTGGACTTTGCCTCGTGCCAGCAGAGATTGCTGGCGCGGCCGAACCCTAGGTTCTCGGGAGAGGCGATGACCCGCACGCGGGGAAAGCGCTCGGCGAGCATCGCAACCGTTCCGTCGGCAGAGGCGTTGTCGGCGACGATGACCTCGAACGAGCCGAGCCGGGTCGAGGCGAAGACGGATTCGAGGCATGCCGTGAGCTCGTCCTTGGCGTTGTAGCTTACGATGGCGATGGTGAGGTCCATTCAGCAGTAATCAGTAATCATCCGAGGCTTCGGTACACGGCGAGCGCTTTTTTGGCTGAGGACGCCCAGGAGAAATCGCGGACGCGCTCGAGGCCCCTTGCCTCGAGGCGAGCTCGGAGCGGCTCATCCGTCCATACGCTCTCGATTCCGCGGGCGAGAGCTTCGGGGTCCTGGGCCGGAACGAAGACCGCGGCATCCTGGGCGACCTCGTGGTGGACGGGAATGTCCGAAACCACCAGGGGAGTGGTGGTGGCCATAGCCTCGAGAAGCGGAAGGCCGAAACCTTCCCAGAGAGAGGGGCTCACGAGAGCCCGCGCGTTTCGATAGAGCGAGGGAAGCTCAAGGGCGTCGACGTAGCCGAGCCTCGAAACGTCCCGCTCGAGGCCGAGCCGCGCGATCGTCTCGACCACCCTCGGCGTATCGAGCCCGGCGCCTCCGGCGATCTTGAGAGAGCCATCGAAGCCGCGCCGCTTCAGGATCGCGAACGCCTCGAGGAGGGCGGGAAGGTTCTTTCGCGGCTCCTCGGTCGCGACGGCGAGGAGGTACGGCGGGCCGCTACCGTTATCCGAAGGCTCGGCTGCGAGGTAGCGCTCGTCGATCCCCGCGTGGACGACGTGAATGCGTTCCCGCGGGACGTCGAGCCGCGCCGCCACCTCGTCGGCGGTGGTTCTGGAATTGGCGAGGATCGCATCGGCTTTCTTCACGTGCGCGCGAACGAGCCCGGGGTAGTCCCGCCGGATCTCGCGGCTCGTCGCTTCCGGGTGATCGAGAAAAAACAGATCGTGCACGGTGACGACGGAGCGCGCGCGCCGCGAGGGAAGAGAGAGCGGAGTGGGGGAGTGCGCCACGTCGATCTCGCGGCCCGCGAGAAAGTCGAACGACGGAAGCTCGAGGCGGTGCCAGAGCGCGTTCAGTACCGAGACAGGCACGCGCCTATCCACCAGCTGAAAGTTGGGCGGACGCGCCTCCCGTCGAGCCCGCTCCTTGAACGAGCTCGACAGCAGCACGTAGCTGTTCTCGCGATCGATTTCCTGAAGGCCGGAGACGAGCCCCTGGAAGTAGCGTCCGACGCCGGTCGCCCGCGAGAGCGCGGGACGAAAATCGATCCCGATGACGAGCGGGGAGCTCATGCGTCTTTCGATGTTAGCACCGGGGCCGGGCTCGGATGGATCCACTCGAGGAGCGGTGTGGTGATGACGGTCGTGACCAGGGCCATGATGACCATCATCGTGAAAAGCGGGGGCGAGAGGATGCCGGCCTCGAGGCCGATGTTGAGAATGACGAGCTCCACCATGCCGCGGGCGTTCATGAGCGCCCCGAGCGCGCACGCTTCGCGCCAGGGGAGACCGCTGAAGCGGGCTGCGGCGGAAACACCGCCGAATTTGCCGGCGATGGCGATCGAAAGGACGAGCGCGCAGTAGGCCCACATCTCGAAGCCCGCGAGGAGCCCGATGCGGGTCTTCAAACCCGTGAGGGCGAAGAAAATGGGGAGGAGCAGTACTACGACCAGGTCCTGCAACTTCACAACCAGCGCGCGCGCGAAGTCCGAGCGCCGCGGCACGAGGACTCCCAGCACGAAGGCTCCGAAGAGCGCATGGACCCCCACGAGCTCGCTGGCGGCGGCCGAGCCCAGGGCGAGCAAGAGCACGAGGGCCATCAGATCGCTGCTCAGAGCGCCGCGCCGGACGAAAGCGTCCGTCATCCTTTGTAGGAGCGGCCTGACCAGCAGCAGGAGGACGGCGGCGAAGGTGATGAGGCCCAGGAGCGCCTTCGCGACCGAGATCCCGACTTCCTGGGTGCGGGTGAGAAACACGACCACGGTCAGGATCGTCCACCCGGCCACGTCGTTGGCCGCGGCGCTCGCGATGGCCATGGTGCCGATTCCGGTGCGGGAGAGCCCTCGCTCGTCCAGGATTCGGGCGAGGACGGGAAACGCGGTGATGCTCATCGCGGTTCCTATGAAGAGGACGAAATGCGTCCGATCGACGCCCTCGGGCGCGAGCCTGGGATAGAGGAAGAGCCCAAGGACCGCTCCGCTCACGAAGGGGACGAGAATGCCGGCCTGGCTCGTCATCAGGGCGGCGCGTCCACGGCCGCGGAGGAGCTCCGGCTCGACCTCGAGACCCATGAGGAACATGAAGATCACGACCCCGACCTGGCTCAGCGCGGCGAGATAGGGAAGGCTCTCCTCGGGAAAGAGCGCCGAGGCAGCGCCGGGAGCGACGAACCCGAGAAGCGAGGGCCCGAGCAGGATGCCCGCGATCATCTCGCCGACCACCTGGGGTTGATGGAAGCGCCTCAGCAGCCACCCGGTGCCGCGAGCGGCAAGAAGGATGACGGCAACCTGCGTCAGAAGCGTGGGGAGATGAAGCACGTGCCGAGAATCTTACTTCCGTCCTTTGACGCCGATCCAGCTCCGCACGTACAATCTTGAGTTCGGAACATATGAAGATCTCTGTCTTTGGAACCGGATACGTGGGGCTCGTCGTCGGGGCCTGCCTCGCCGAGAATGGGAACCACGTCATCGCCGTCGACGTCGACGAGGACAAGATCGCCCGCCTCAAGCGCGGCGAGATCCCGATCTACGAGCCGGGGCTCTCCGAGCTCGTCGCTCGCAACGTCGCCGAGGAGCGCCTGTCCTTTACCACGGACTTCGATAACGCCGTCGTGAGCTCCAAGATTCTCTTCGTCGCCGTCGGAACCCCGCAGGGTGAGGACGGGTCGGCGGACATGAGCCACGTGCTCGCGGTGGCGAAGGGGATCGCCCGCGTGATGAACGAGCGCAAGGTCGTGGTCCTCAAGAGCACCGTCCCGGTGGGGACGAACCGGAGAGTCAAGGAGACCATCGCCTCCGCCACGGAGTACTCCGTCGGCGTCGTCTCGAACCCTGAGTTCCTCAAGGAGGGAGCCGCTCTCGACGACTTCCTGAGGCCCGATCGGGTCGTAATTGGCACCGACGAGCCCGAGACCGCCGAGGTAATGGAGGAGCTCTATCGGCCGTTCGTGCGAACGGGAAACCCAATCTTGATAATGGACCCGGAGAGCGCGGAGCTCACGAAGTACGCCGCGAACGCCATGCTCGCGAGCCGCATCAGCTTCATGAACGAGATCGCGCGCCTCTGCGAGAAAGTCGGGGCCGACGTTTCCCAGGTGCGCCGGGCGGTCGGGTCGGACCGCAGGATCGGCCACGCCTTTCTCTTTCCCGGCGCCGGCTACGGCGGCTCGTGCTTTCCCAAGGATATCCGCGCCCTCGTTCGCACCGCCCGGGACGCGGGGCTCGAGCTCAAGATCGTCGAAGCCACGGAGACCGTCAACGAGGATCAGAAACTCTTCCTCCTCTCGAAGATTCGGCAGCACTTCGAGGGGGACCTGAAAGACAAGACGGTCGCGGTCTGGGGCCTCGCCTTCAAGCCTAAGACCGACGACATGAGGGAAGCGCCGGCCCTCTCCTTGATCCGCGGACTCGTTCGCGAGGGCGCCCGGGTGCAGGCCTACGATCCCGAGGCTATGAAAGAAGCGAAGGCGCTCCTAAAAGACGTGGACGGTCACGTCACCTATTGCCGGAAGAGCTACGAAGCCTGCGACGGCGCCGACGCGCTGGTGCTCGTGACGGAGTGGAACGAGTTCCGAGAGCCCGATTTCGACCGCATCAAGAAGCTCCTTCGGCTTCCGGTGGTCTTCGACGGAAGGAATATCTACAATCCGGAGACGCTGAAAGAGCTGGGGTTTTCCTACTTCGGGGTCGGCCGGGGCTGAGGCCTGAGGAGTGGGTGGCTCACTTCTCGTCACGGGTGGCGCCGGCTACGTCGGATCCCACACGCTTCGCGAGCTCCTCGCTCGCGGGGAGAAAGTCGTCGTCCTCGACGACCTGAGCGAAGGGCACCGAAGCGCAGCCCAAGGCGCCGAGATCGTTCGCGCCGATCTGGCCGACCCGAAGACGGTCGATGTGCTCGACGAGATCTTCTCCCGCGGGCCGTTCGATGCCGTGCTCCACTTCGGCGCGAAAGCCTACGTGGGCGAGTCGGTCCGGGATCCCGGCAAGTACTACCGGAACAACGTGACTGGCGGACTCCACCTTCTTTCCGCGATGGCCGCGATGGCCGCGATGGCCGCGATGGCGCGGCGTCCCGTTCCCGCGATCCTCTTTTCCTCCACCTGCGCCACTTTCGGAACGCCCCTCGAGCTCCCGATTTCCGAAAGCCATTCTCAAAATCCCATCAGTCCCTACGGGCGCACGAAGCTCGCCTTCGAAGGCGCGCTCCGGGACTTCGAGGCCGCGCACCAGATCCGCCACATCAACCTGCGCTACTTCAACGCCGCCGGAGCTCACGAGAGCGGGGAGCTAGGCGAAGATCACCGGCCCGAGGCCCACATCATTCCGCTCGCGATCGACGCCGCGCTCGGGAAGGGCCCGGGTCTTCAGGTCTTCGGTTCCGACTACGACACTCCCGACGGCACCTGCATTCGGGATTACGTCCACGTGCAGGATCTCGCGGTCGCGCATGTCTCGGCCCTCGAGCGCTTGAGGCAAGGGGGCGGCTCCGAGAGCTACAATCTCGGCACCGGAGAAGGCCACTCCGTTCTCGAGGTCATCTCGTCGGTCGCACGGGTCTCCGGGAGGCCGGTCCCTCACGAGATCGTCGCGCGACGGGCCGGCGACCCCGCGCGTCTCGTGGCCTCGTCGGCGAAGGCCCGAAGAGAGCTCGGGTACGAGCCGCGTTTCCTGAGTCTCGATCGCATCGTCGAGACCGCCTGGCGCTTCAAGGAGCGTTTTCCCGATGGATTCCCAAACTAAGCACGCCCCGTTCACACTCGCCCGGCGAATGGAGCTTCTCGGCTCCTCTCGCGAGGTCATCGAGGTCTTGAAGCTCGCGGAGCGCCCCGACGTCATCTCGCTCGCGGGCGGCCTTCCGGACCCCTCGGCCTTTCCTCTGGAGCGCGTCCGCGAGTCGCAGGAGCGGGTGCTCCGTGAGGAGGGAGCGAGCGCCCTGAACTACGGACCCAACGCCGGCTTCACGCGTCTCCGGGAGTGGATCGCGGAGCGGATGGAGGTGCTCGAGCGGGTATCGGTCGGCGTCGAGAACGTGCTCGTCACTTCGGGAGGCATCGAGGCCTTGCACCTGGTCTCGATGGCAGTTCTCGATCCCGGCGATACGGTCCTGGTCGAAGCTCCGACGTACCTCGCGGCGCTCCACGTCTTCCGGAGCCAGGAAGCCCGCATCGCCTCCGTCGCCACCGACGCCCAGGGTCTCGTTCCGGAAGCGCTCCGGGAGAAAGTGAAGGAGCTCGCGAAATCGGGCGTCCGGCCGCGCTTCCTCTACGTCATCCCCTCGTTCCAGAATCCCTCGGGCGCGACCTGGAGTCGCGCTCGGAGACGAGACGTCGTCGAGATTTGCGATGAGGCGTCGATTCCCATCGTGGAGGATCACGCCTACGCGGAGCTCTGCTACGAAGGCGAGCGCGAGCCGTCGCTCAAGTCCCTGGCGCCGGGAAACGTCGTCTTCCTGCACACGTTCTCGAAGATCTTTGCCCCCGGGGCGCGTCTTGGCTGGGTAGCGGCGGATTCGGAGCTCATCGAGAATCTCGGTCTCGCGAAGCTCGGGACCGACCAGTGCGCCAACACCCTCACGCAGCGGCTCGTTTGCGACTACGGGCGGCACGGATACATCGAGGACCAGGTGAAAAGCTCGATCGAGCTCTACCGGCGAAAGCGGGACCGCATGGAGGCGGCGATGAGGCGCCACTTCCTGTTCGGGTCGCCTGAAACGAAGTGGGTCCATCCGCTCGGCGGCTTCTTCGTCTGGGTGGCTCTTCCGGAGGCAATCGACACGGAGGCGCTCTTGCCGTTCGCGATCGAGCGGGAAAAGACGGCCTTCGTCGCCGGGCCGCCTTTTTTTGCCGACCGAAGCGGGAAAAACTTCATGCGGCTCTCCTTCAGCTTCGTCCCCGAGGACAGGATCGAAGAGGCGATCGAACGCCTCGCGAGGGCGATCCAAGCCCTTCAATCTTGATAGCATGGCCTCGAGAGTGCTTCCTTGAACGACCTCCGGCGCCTCTTGTCCCAGGCCTGGCCCTACCGCGGCCGGCTCTTTCTGGCCTGTGTCTCCATGCTCGCCTACGGCGCCGCTTCCGCCGGGCTCGCCTATCTCATCAAGCCCGTCTTCGACGACGTCCTCATCCAGCACGTGAACCTCGGGCTGGTGGGCTCGCTCATCGTGGTTCTCTACGGCGTCAAGGGACTCTTCTCGTACTTCGCCACGTACCTGATGAGCTGGGTCGGCCAGCGCGCGGTGATGGACCTCAGAAACCGTCTCTACCAGCACGTCATCCGGCAGTCGGTAGGTTTTTTCAAGCGCAAGTCCACGGGGACTCTGATCTCCCACATCACGAACGACGTCGAGAAGATTCAGCAGGCGGTCTCGGAGGCCCTGGGCGACCTTCTGATGCAGAGCTTCGCCCTCTTCGGCTACGGTGCCCTTCTGTTCTATTACGACTTCTGGCTCGCGGTCGTTTGCCTGGTGACGGCGCCTCTCGCGGTCTATCCGCTCGTGACCCTCGGGCGGAAGCTCCGGCGAATCACCGACACCGGACTCGAGCGCTGGCGCGACATCTCGAACCTCCTTTACGAGACCATATCCGGCAGCCGCATCGTGAAGGCTTTCCGCATGGAGGGCTTCGAGACCGAGCGCTTCGAGAAGGCGACCGATCGGCTCTTCCGGAGCAACATGCGCATCACCCGGGTGATCTCGATCATGCCGCCCATCATGGAGCTCGTGGGCGGCTTCGGGCTCGCGGCCGCCATCTGGTACGGAAGCCGGAGCATCAGTCAGGGACAGATGACGACGGGAGAATTCACGTCGTTCATGGCGGCGCTCTTCATGATGTACACCCCGGTGAAAAAGCTGTCGCGAGTGAACGCGACCTTTCAGCAGGCGCTGTCCGCGTCAAGCCGCATCTTCGCCGTCCTCGACACCGAGCAGGAGATCCAGGAGGCTAAGGACGCCGTGGACATTCCCTCGCTCTCGAAGCGAATCGAGTTCCGGGACGTGGGGTTCGCCTATGACGACGGCGAGGGTCCGGCCCTCGAGCACGTGAACCTGGTCATCGAGGCGGGGCAGGTGGTGGCGCTCGTGGGAATGAGCGGGGCGGGGAAGTCGACCCTCGCGAGCCTGGTCCCGCGGTTCTACGACCCGGCGGGAGGAGCGGTGCTCTTCGACGGGGTCGATATAAGGAAGGCTACGTTCTCGTCCCTGCGCGGTCAGATCGGCCTCGTGACCCAGGAGGTCATCCTCTTCGACGACACCGTGCGGAACAACATCGCCTACGGCCTCAAGACGGTCGCGGATGCCGAGATCCGGAAAGCGGCGGCGGCGGCGAACGCCCTCGAGTTCATCGAGGCCCTTCCGCAGGGCTTCGAGACCGTCATCGGCGAGAAGGGCTCGAGGCTCTCGGGAGGCCAAAGGCAAAGGCTGGCCATCGCCCGCGCCATCCTCAAGAACCCTCCGATCCTCGTTCTCGACGAAGCGACGAGCTCTCTCGACGCCGAGTCCGAGGCCCTGGTCCAGCAGGCGCTCGAGAACCTGATGGTGAACCGCACGACGATCGTCATCGCCCATCGCCTGTCGACCGTCCGCCGCGCCGACCAGATCGTGGTGATCGAGGACGGGCGGATCCAGGAAACGGGCAGGCACGACGAGCTCATCCGTAGATCGACGAGCCTCTATCGGAGGCTGTACCAGCTCCAGTTCGCTCTCGGGACCGAGCCAATGCCGGTGGTGAGCCAAACATGAAAACGGGGAGTCTTTTTCCCGGGAGAACTGCTTGCTGAAGAGTATGACCGGGTACGCGCGGGCTTCGGCGGCGAACGAAGCTTACGAAGTTGACGCGGAGATCCGCACCGTGAACCATCGCTACCTCGAGGTGCGTCTTCGAGCTCAGGGAAGCGCGTCTCTCGCCTACGAGAAGCGGGTTCGCGATCGGGTGGCGGAAGCTCTCGGACGAGGCAAGGTGGACGTCACCCTCCACGTGAGCGCGCTTTCGGAGAGCAACCAGGAGATCCAGGTGGACCGGCCTTTGATGAAGGAGTTCGTCCGCCTCGCGAGGAGCCTTGGCGACGAGCTCGGAGTGGAATCGAAGCTTTCCGTGTCGGACCTCGTGGCATTCACTCCGGCGTTCTCGGTCCGGGAGCGGGAGCTCCCCGAGGGCTCCGGGGTCGAAGAGGCGATCGACCGGGCACTGAAGCTCGCGATCGATTCCCTCGAGAAGATGCGCGAGGCGGAAGGAGCCGCGATGGCGTCGGACCTCGAGACGAGAATGGGGTCGCTCTCTCGTACGCTCGACGAAATCGAAGAGGGCTCCCTCGAAGCACGGGACACGAAACGGACCGAGCTCCTAGCGAAGGTGCAGGAGCTCCTGGCGTCCGTGGTCGAGCCCACGGCGATTGCGTCCGAAGTGGCGCGTCTCGTGGAGCGGGCCGGCGTGGCCGAGGAGATCACGCGCTTCCGCAGCCACGTCGCTCTTTGGCGGAGCGCGGTCGCGGCCTCCGAGCCCTGCGGAAAGAAGCTCGACTTCATCGTCCAGGAGATGAACCGCGAGGTGAACACCATCGGCTCCAAGTGCCAGGACGCGGCGATCTCGGAGCGGGTCATCGCGATGAAAGCGGAGCTCGAGCGCGTCCGGGAACAGGTGCAAAACGTCGAATGAGCGGACGACGAGGCTGCCTTTTCGTGATCTCCGCCCCCTCGGGCTCGGGCAAGACGACGCTGGTCCAGAAGCTCCTCACCTCGTTCGACGACCTTCGGTTCTCCGTTTCCTACACCACCCGTGCCCCCCGGGGGGCGGAGCGCGACGGCGTCGACTATCATTTCGTGATCCGGGAAGCGTTTCAGGAGAAGATAAGGAGAGGGGAGCTTCTCGAGTGGGCGGAGGTTCACGGGAACCTGTACGGAACCTCCAAGCTGGAGACGGAGCGAATTCGCGCCATGGGACAGGACCTCCTCCTCGACGTCGACGTGCAGGGCGCGGACCAGGTGCGGAAGGCCGAGCCCGAGGCGGTGACGATGTTCGTGATGCCGCCCTCGTTCCAGGTCCTGGAGGAGCGTCTCTGTGGAAGAAAGCAGGACTCTCCCGAGGTCATCGAAGGCCGGCTCGCCGGCGCGCGCAGAGAGATCGATCGCTATCGGGACTATCACTACGTGCTGGTCAACGACCGCATCGAGGAGACCGCGGAGCTCTTGAAATCGATCGTCCTCGCCGAGAGGGCGCGGCCCCATCTTCTGGAGGAGCGGCTCCGCCCGATCCTCGAGTCCTTCCGATCATGAAACGGTTGAAGCCCTTGAAGATCGTCCTGGGGGTGACCGGTTGCATCGGCGCCTACAAATCGGCGGAGCTCGTCCGGGGTCTGAAGAAGCAGGGCTACGACGTCCAGGTGATTCTGACGAAAAACGCCCGTGAGTTCGTGACCCCTCTTACCCTCGAGACTCTTTCCGAGCTTCCCGTCATCGCCGATCTCTTCGGACCGGTGCGCGAGGAGGGAATCCGCCACATCTCCCTCACCGAGGAGTGCGCGCTCTTCCTCATAGCCCCTTGCTCCGCCGACGTGGTCGCGAAGCTCGCGCTCGGGATCGCCGACGACTTTCTGAGCACCTTCGCCCTCGCGAACCGGGCGCCCTCGATGATCGCGCCCGCGATGAATACCAACATGCTCACTCACCCGTCGGTCGCGGCAAATCTCGAGACCCTGCGCTCCCGCGGCGTCGAGATCGTCGAGCCCGGAGAAGGCTGGCTCGCCTGCGGCTGGATGGGAAAGGGGAGGCTGGCGGAGCCCGAGGAGATCGTGAGACGGGCCAGCGCGCGCCTCGCGACCGCCAGGGATCTCGAGGGCCTCCGCGTCCTCGTGAGCGCGGGCCCGACGGCGGAGCCTCTCGATCCCGTCCGTGTCCTGACCAACCGCTCCAGCGGGAAGATGGGCTTCCGCATCGCCGAGAGAGCGCGCGATCGCGGCGCGAACGTGGTGCTCGTGAGCGGTCCCTCCTCGGAGCCAGAACCTCACGGAGTAGAGACCGCTCGCGTTCAGACCGCGGCGCAGATGAAGGACGCCATCCTCGGGCGTCTCGACGGAGTGGACGTGGTGGTGATGGCCGCGGCGGTCGCCGACTACCGGCCCGACGTTTCTGCGCCCCAGAAGATCAAGAAGGACGAAAAGCCGCTCACCCTGAAGCTCGTCCGCACCGACGACATCCTGATGGCCATCGCCGGCCGGAGGAAGAAGGAGCAGACGATCGTGGGTTTCGCCGCCGAGACGGAATTCCTCGAAGGCAACGCCCGGGAGAAGCTCGCGAAGAAGAAGCTCGACCTGATCGTCGCCAACGACGTCTCGCGCCCGGGGTCCGGTTTCGAGGTCGATACCAACGAAGCGAGCCTGTTTCGCGCCGATGGCGGAGTGAGAAAGCTCCCGCTGATGTCGAAGCTCGCGCTCGCGGACGAGATCCTCGACGAGATCCGGGACTATCGTGACCGCAAGTAACGGAGATAGGACCTTCGTCTTCGAGCAGATCCGGGAGCGGCTCCGATTCTACGGCTCGCTGACGAGCCTCGGCTTGCCGAGGACGACCGAGGTCGAAGCCCCAAAGCCCATGCCTGTCCTCGCGACTCCCGCGCGGCCCGCAAAGCCCGAAAGGCCCGCAAAGAACGAGACCCTCGAGGAGATTCGAGCCGACCTCGGGGAGTGCACGCGCTGCCGACTCTCCGAGAAGCGTACGACGATCGTCTTCGGGGTGGGAAACCCCAAAGCGGAGCTGATGTTCATCGGAGAGGGTCCCGGCCAGGAGGAAGACCGGCAGGGGATTCCGTTCGTCGGCGCCGCCGGACAGCTCCTCACGAAGATCATCCAGGCGATCGATCTCACCCGGGAGCAGGTCTACATCGCGAACGTGGTGAAATGCCGTCCCCCAAACAATCGCGAGCCCGAGCCCGACGAGGCGGAGGCCTGCCGCCCGTTCCTCGATCGGCAGATCGACGCCGTGCGCCCGAAGGTGATTTGCGCCCTCGGGCGGGTCTCGGCGTTGAACCTTCTCCGGACCGACGAAGGCATCACCCGCCTTCGAGGCCGCATCTTCTCTTACCGCGGCGCGAAGCTCGTCCCGACGTACCACCCCGCTTTCCTCCTTCGCAATCCGGGAAAGAAGCGAGATTGCTGGGAGGACATGAAGCTCATCAAGAAGTTGCTGGCAGGCGACTAAACCTTGCCAGCGTCCGGCCCGTTCGTGGCCTTCGCCGAGGTCGCCCTTCCCGTTCCGCTGCCGCGGACGTTTTCCTACGGAGTTCCCGAATCGCTCGCGCGCGCGGGGACGGGCTTCCGGGTACGCGTGCGCTTCGGCGCTCGCTCGCTCATCGGCTGCATCGTCGAGATCCAGGAGGAGGCGCCCAGGCTTCCTCCGGGCACGATACTGAAACCTCTTTCCGCGCTTGTCGACCAGGAGGCGGTGCTGAGTCCTTCACAGCTCGCGCTCGCCCGATTCATCGCCGACTACTACCTCGCGGCTCCGGGTCTCGCGTGCCGCGCGATGCTTCCTCCGGAGACGCTCCACGAGGAGCGTGTCTTGTATCGGAGAGTGAAGACGGCGGATTCGCAGCCCGAGAGCGCGGCCGCATCCCGGGTCCTCGACGCACTCACGCGCCCGATGAGTGCTTCAGCGCTCGCGCGCGTTCTCGGAAGAAAATCCGTCTCCGGGACTCTCGGGGCGCTCGTCGAGAGCGGGCTCGTCGAGCGAAAGCACCCGGGCGGGGGCGGCGCGCGGACGATGCGGGTCGCCCGCATCACCGAGGAGGGAAGCCGCGCCCTTTTGCAGGAGAAGCTCCGCCCGGCGTCGGCGCGCATCTTGACCCTTCTCTCGACGTCCACCGACCCGGTGCCGATCTTCACGATCCGAAACGAGCTCGATCTCGGAAAGACGGGTCCGTTTCGGGCGCTGGCAAAGAAAGGCTACGTAGAGATCGTCGCGGAGGAGTTTCGCCGGAGCCCCTGGGGACGGCTCGCGCCGTCTCGAGCCGTTGAAGACGTCGCCCTCACGCCTGCACAGCGAGAAGCCCTGGAGTCGATTGAGAGCGCCATCGCGACCCGCGCGTTTCATCCGTTCGTGCTTCGGGGGGTGACCGGAAGCGGAAAGACCGAGGTCTACCTCCGTGCGGCGGACGCGGCCCTCGCCCAGGGACGATCGGTCCTGATGCTCGTTCCCGAGATCGCCCTCACACCGCGTCTTGGAGCGCTCCTTCGCTCGCGCTTCGGAGAGAAGGTCGCGATCCTTCATAGCGCCCTCGGGGCGGGCGAGCGGCGGGACGAGTGGTGGCGGATCCGGCAAGGCGAGGCGAAGGTCGTCGTCGGCGCCCGGGCGGCGGCGCTCGCTCCCGTCGAGAGCCTTGGCCTCGTCGTGGTCGACGAGGAGCACGAGGGCTCCTACAAGCAAGAGGAGAACCCGCGCTACAACGCTCGCGACGTCGCCATCGTGCGCGCCCGAAACGACGGCGCCGCCGTGGTTCTGGGATCGGCGACGCCGTCTCTCGAGTCCTACAGCCACGCGGTCGAGGGACGTTACCGGCTTCTGGCCCTTCCCGATCGGATCGGGGACCGCCCGCTCGCCCGCGTCACTCTACTCGATATGCGGGAGGTCGTTCGCGAAGAAGGCCCGGAGGTGGTGCTGTCCCGTCCGCTCCGGGAGGCGATCAAAGCACGGCTCGAGGACGGCGAGCAAGTGATGGTTCTTTTGAACCGCCGAGGCTACGCGGGACAGAGTCTCTGCCGGAGATGCGGCCTCACCCTCCAGTGCAGCGAATGCAGCGTCGCGATGACGCTTCATAAGAACGCGACCCTCGCCGTCTGCCACTATTGCGGGCTCGGGCGGGCGACTCCCGAGCGCTGCGACACCTGCGAGGGAGAGTACCTCCGCCACGTGGGATATGGCACCGAGCGGGTCGAGGAGCTCCTGAAGTCTCTCTTCCCCGAAATCCGCGTCGCGCGGATGGACCGCGACACCATGCGCCGTCGGGGAAGCCACGAGGCCCTCCTCTCGCGCTTCGCCTCGCGCGAAATCGATCTGCTGGTCGGAACGCAGATGCTCGCGAAGGGACACGATTTTCCCGCGGTCACCCTGGTCGGCGTTCTCGCCGCCGATAGCGCGCTTTCGACGCCGGACTTCCGCGCGGCGGAGAGGACGTTCCAGCTCCTGACGCAAGTGGCGGGACGAGCCGGACGAGGCGAGCGCGAGGGCGAAGTGCTGATACAGGCGTTCGCGCCCGAGCACTACAGCCTTCAGTTCGCCCGCGCCCAGGACTTCGAGGGATTTTTCGAAACGGAGCGAAAATTCCGCCGCGCGCTTCACTACCCACCGGTCGTGAGCCTCGTGAACCTCATCGTCGAGGGAGATTCGATGGCGGAAGCCGCGACGCTCGCGCGCCGCGCCGCCTCATGGTTGAGGAAGGGAGTCCCCGAGAACGTGAAGGTGCTGGGTCCGGCCTTCGCGGCGCGCTCGAAGATCGCCGGCCGGTACCGCTCGCAGATCCTGCTGAAGGTCCCAAGGCGGGAGCACGCGCGCGCCCGTCAGGCGATCCGGGCGATGCTGAGGGACGACAGTCTCCTGCGCTCGACGACGGTGGACGTCGACCCGGTTACCCTGTCTTGACTTGCCTTGGCATACAGGCACGGTGTATATATGCGCCATGCAGCGAAACAAGCGTGAGGCCGGCCAGACCGTTCCGCTGAGCGCGGTGGACTTTCACGTCCTCCTGGTCCTCGCCAGAAGAACCCTCCATGGCTACGCAATCCTGAAAGCGGTCGAAGCCGAATCGGAAGGTGTCGTGAGCCCGGAGGTGGGCTCCCTCTACCGGGTGCTCGCCCGGCTCATGGCGGCCGGGCTGGTAGAGGAAACTTCCGCGCCGGCGGCGGCGCCGCGAGTGCACCGCGGGCTTTCCCGCCGCTACTACCGGCTTACCCGCGAGGGCCGCGCCCTTCTGAAGGCCGAGGCGCGAAGGCTCGCGTCCGCCGTCGAAATCGCGCGCATCCGCGCGATCCTTCCCGAGGGCGCGAAATCGTGACGGCCTGGGCCGAAGTCGTTTTCCGGGCGGCGCTGCTCTTCTACCCGAAGCCGTTCCGGCGGCGCTTCGGGGGGGGCGATGCTCGAGACGCTCGAAGAACGCCTCGGCGAACGGCGGCGAGAGGGGCTCGCCGCAGCGCTCGTTTTCGTCGCCCGCGCTTCGGCGAATCTCGCTGCGACCGGTCTCTGCGAGCGCATCGACCAGCGAAGAGCTCGCGTCCCTTCGACGAGGAGGAAATCAGGCATGTCCACCTGGCTTTTCGACACCCTGAAGGAGGCGCGTTTCGCGCTCCGGTCTTTTCGGAGGCGACCGTCCTTCACCGTGACGGCCGTCGCCACTCTCGCTCTCGGTATCGGCGCGAATACCGCGATCTTCAGCGTGGTCAAGGGCGTCCTCCTCGATCCGCTCCCCTACGCCGAGCCCGAGGAGCTGGTTACCGTGGCCAGCCGATGGTCCGGTGCCGAGTCGCGGCTTTCGAGCCTGTCGTCTCCGGATCTGGCGGACGTCGAGGCCGAAGTGGCATCGATCGAGCATCTCGCCGGCTACAACACCACGAGCATGACTTTGACCGGGCTGGGGGAGCCCGAGGTCGTCGAAGTCGCGCGCGTCACCAAGGGTATCCTCGAGACCTTCCGGATCGCGCCCCGGCTCGGCCGGGATCTGGCGTCGTCCGAGCTCGGCTCCGAGGGACCCCACGTGGTGCTGGTGGGCGGCGGATTCTGGCGCTCCCGCCTGGGAGGCAGGGACGACGTCCTGGGGACGAGTCTCAATCTCGATGGAGTCGCCTACGAGATCGTGGGCGTGGCACCCGGCGCCTTCGCCTTTCCCGAGCGCGTGGAGCTCTGGGTTCCCTCGCGCGTGGACCTCGCGGATTGCGGGCGCGGCTGTCACAACCTTCGGGGCGTGGGGCGCCTTCGGGACGATGCCGGTGTCGACTCCGCGCAAGCCGATCTCGATCGCCTGGCCGCGAACCTGGAAGCCGCCTACCCCGACTCGAACACCAACAAGAGCTTCCACGTGCGCTCGCTGCGGGATCAGATCGTGGGAGAAGCCCGCCCCGGCCTGATACTTCTCCTCGGAGCCGTGGGCCTTCTGGTTCTCATCGCTTGCGCGAACGTCTCGAGCCTCCTCCTGGTGCGCGCTTCGACGAGGACGGGGGAAGTCGCCATCCGAACCGCCATCGGGGCAAGCCGCGCCCGGCTGGTGGCGCAGGCGCTTCTCGAGAGCCTCCTTCTCGCGGTTGCCGGCGGCGTCCTTGCTATCGCCGTCGCGGCCGGAACCCTCGATCTATTGCTCCGGCTCGCTCCCGCTCTTCCGCGGATCGAGACCGTCGCGATCGACGTCGAAGTGCTCTGGTTCACGCTCGCGACCCTTCTGCTGGTGACCCTTCTCGTGGGCACGGCTCCGGCGTTTGCGCTGCTCCGGGCTCCGGTCCGCCACGGTCTCGCGAACGCCGGCTCCCGCGGACCGGGGCGCCAGCGGTTCCGGAACCTGCTCCTGGTCTTCGAGACCGCGGTCGCGGCTCTCCTCCTCGTGGGCGCGGGGCTTCTGTTCAAGAGCTTCGAAGCGCTCTACACCGTCGATACCGGGTTCGATCCGCGAAACGTTTCCAGGTTCACCGTCCTCCTTCCGGAAGTGCGGTACGACGGCCTCGAGAAGGTCCGCGGCTTCTATCGGGAGCTCGAGGAGCGCGTCCGGGCGATTCCCGGCGTCGAGTCGGCAGGCTCGACGTGGGGTCCGCCGCTCGGCCGGGGTAACGCTACCGGAGAGGTTCAAGTTACGGGCCGGCCCGAAGCCGAGCCCGGGCAGGAGCGGGAGGCCTCCATCCATTCGATCGGCCCCGGCTATCTCGAGACCATGCGCATCGCGGTGGTACGAGGCCGCGGCCTCGGGCCCGCCGACGACTCCGGATCCGAGCCGGTGGCTCTCGTCAACCAGGCTTTCGTCCGGGAAAACTTTCCCTCCGAGGATCCGATCGGTCGCGAGGTGACCATGACCGTCGATCTGGGCTTTGGCTCTCCCGCGTGGCGCATCGTGGGTGTCGTCGCGGATGTCCGATCGCGCGGTCTCCAGGTAGAGCCATCGGCCGAGATCTTCGTCCCTCATGGCCACTACGGGCCCGAAGTCATGACGGTCACCGTCCGGAGCCGGATGGAAGCGGCGACCCTGCCCTCGGTACGGGAGATTCTCCGCGAGATGGATCCCGCGGTGGCGATCCACCGGATCGAGACGATGACCGAGGTCGTTGAGAGGGAGATCGCTCCGATGCGCTTTCACCTGGTTCTTCTCTCCGCCTTCGCCGGCCTCGCCGCGGCGCTCGCCGCCGTCGGCATCTACGGAGTGGTTGCCTACGCCGCGGCCAGCCGCACTCGCGAGATCGGTCTAAGGCTCGCTCTCGGCGCCGAGCGCGCGAGTGTCTCCCGCCTGGTGCTGGCGCAGGGGCTCAAGCCGGCGGCGCTCGGGGTCGCGCTCGGTCTCCTCGCGGCATACTTCGGCGGCTACGTGGTGGAATCCGTGCTCTTTGGCGTCGATCCGAGGGACCCGTACGTTTTTACGGGGACGAGCGTGCTGCTTTTCGGCGTGGCGCTTCTTGCCACGCTTTTTCCTGCCCGGCGCGCGAGCCGCATCGATCCGGTGCGGGCGATCCGATTCGAATAGCGGTTTTTCTATCGGCTGATATAGTCCCGGGAGTGAAATTCAGGGACTACGAACCGACGGCCCTCGCCAAAGCGACGACTCTCCCTTCGAGCTGGTACATCGACCCGGCGTTTCTCGAGCGCGAGCACGAGAAGATCTTCCGTCGCAGCTGGCAGTGGGTCGGGCGCGCCGAGGACGTCTCCCGCCCCGGCGATTACTTCGCGGCGTCGCTCCTGGACGAACCGATCGTCGTGGCCCGCGGCCTCGACTCGGTGCTCCGGGGCCTTTCGAACGTCTGCCGGCATCGGGCCGCTCTGATCGCCCAGAACAAAGGCAGCGGCAAGCTTCTCCAATGCCCGTACCACGGCTGGACCTACGGTCTCGACGGAAAGCTCCGGCGCGCCCCCGAGATGGAAGGGGTCGAGGGCTTCCAGATCGAGGACGTTTGTCTCCCCGAGGTGAGGGTGGAGGAGTGGGGGCCGCTGGTCTTCGCGAACCTCGCATCCTCGGGACCGTCGTTCCGCGAGACCGCGCCCGCGATCGCGGAAGAGGTCGAGCGCGCGGGATTTCCCATCGAGAAGATGAAGTTTCGCGAACGGCGCGAGTACGTGGTCGAAGCGAACTGGAAGATCTACGTGGACAACTACCTCGAGGGGTACCACATCCCGATGATCCACCCCGCGCTCTACCGCGAGCTCGACTACGAAAGGTATCGCGTCGAGGCCTATCGCTATCACGCGACTCAATACGCGCCCCTTCGTCCTTCGGGAGGCGAGGACCGAGCTTACCCGAAAAGGGACGAAGATGAGAAGGTTCTCTACTACTGGGTGTTCCCGAACCTGATGCTCAACTTCTACCCGGGCAGCCTACAGGCGAACGCCGTCATCCCCCTGGATCACGAGCGCACACTCACCCTCTTCGAGTGGTATGGGCTTCCCGGCGAGGACCTCGAACCCGCCATTGCCTTCAGCCATCAGGTGCAGCTCGAGGACGTCGCCATCTCGAATTCGGTGCAGAAGGGTCTCCGGTCGCGCTCCTACGATCGCGGGAGGCTCTCCGCGCGCCGCGAGAACGGAGTCCACTTTTTTCACGGGCTCCTGAAGGAGTTTCTAGATCCCTAGCAACTCCTTGAACGCCGCCCACGCGTCGGCCCAGTTGAAGATGATGGGCTCGGGGGTAAAGCAGACGATCAGAACTGCGAGCGCGAGAGCCCCCATGACGTAGCGGCTACGCGGCGGGGGGGTCTCGTCGATCCGTGTCGAAGGATGAGGCCGCCGGATCCCGAGCACGTAAAGCAGCAGGGCCCAGAAGAGCCACGACGGACCGAAGTAGGTCATCGGGAGAAACGCGAAAAGCGCCCAAGCGGAAAGGCGATGCGCACCGGTCCGAAGGAGCGCGTAGGAGGCGTGGCCGCCGTCGAGCTGTCCGATGGGAAGGAGGTTGAGCGCCGTGAGGAGGAGCCCGAACCACCCAGCGAGACCGATGGGGCTGACGTAGAGGCCATAGCCCTCGGGGACCACGGGCCCCATTGAGGATGCGATCCAGTTGAAGAGTAGAGGCGTTCCCAGCGTCCAACCGGGCTCGAAAGGGATCACGCGCGACAGGCGAACCCCCGCGATGAGAGCGGGAATGACGACGATGAATCCGGCGAACGGTCCTGCGAGCCCGATGTCGATGAGTGATTTACGGTGAGGGAAGCGGGACTTGATGATGATGAACGCTCCGAACGTTCCCACGAGAGAGAAGGGGAACGGGAGAAAGAAAGGAAGCGTAGCGTCGACTCGGTAGTACCGGGCTGCCCAGTAGTGACCCATCTCGTGCGACAGGATGATGGCGAGGAGCGTGAAGCTGAAAGGCGCCCCATAGACCAGCATCCTGCGAAGCGCCTCGATCCACGAGGCTTCTTCGACGAGAAGCTCGGGCGACCAGTAGTTCAGGCCGTGAAGGCTCCCGACGTAGAGCGTCGATAGAACGGTGAGGAGAAAGAAAAGCGCGGGTAGGCGCCAGCTTGAGCTGAAGCGCACCACGAAGCCGGCCAGTCGTTGCCTGATGGGAGGTTCTGAGCTCAGGGGATGTTTTGCAGGTCCTTTCCAGGCTTGAATCGGATCGTGCGGCCCGGAGGAATCCGCACTTCCTTTCCTGTGCGCGGGTTGCGGCCGATGCCTCTCTTTCGGGGCTTCACCTGAAAGACTCCGAACCCTCGAAGCTCGATGCGCTCGCCTCGCTGCATCGAGTTCTTCATCGCATCGAGCACCGCTTCCACCGCCTGCTCTGCCTTCACCTTGGTGATGTTTGCGGTAGCGGACACCTCGTTGATGATGTCCACCTTTATCATATTGACCTCCGGAGGGATAGGGTGTGATTATAGGAGCCGCTCTTGCGGCTGTCAAGCGCATTTCCCTTTATCGTGCTCTAAACGTTCGAGTTATTGGCACACGCCGCGCGCGGGTTCGGACGGCGCCTCAAATCACAGTAAACTAGGGACTTATGGTGAGACGCTTGCCCCAGGTTGCCATCGTCGGGCGGCCCAACGTGGGTAAGTCCACGCTCTTCAATCGCATGAGCGGTCGGCGCAAGGCGATCGTCGATGCGGTCGCCGGCTCCACTCGCGACCGAAACCTGTCGTTGGTGGAATGGGCGGGGAAAACGTTCGAGGTCGTTGATACGGGCGGAGTTCTGGAGTCGGTCGCGACTCCGCTGGACGAACAGGTTGCCGCTCAGGTAGAGATTGCGATCGGCGACGCCGAGCTCGTGTGCTGGGTCGCCGACGGCCGCGCCGGCCTGCTTCCCGAAGAGCGCTACCTGGCGTCGAAGCTACGGCCTTTGGGGGAGCGCGTGATTCTCGCGGTGAACAAGATCGACAGCGAAGGACTCTTCGCCGACGCCATGGAGTTCCATCGCCTCGGGTTTCCGAAGCTTTTCGAGATCTCGGCCGAGCACGGACTCGGAGTCGCGGATCTCATGGATGCGATTGCCGAACGGATCCCGGCTCTCGAAGCCGAAGGCGAGGAGGAGGCGAGCGAGATCCGCATCGCGATCGCCGGCCGCCCGAACGTCGGCAAATCCTCTCTTCTGAACCGTATCGCGGGCGAGGAGCGCGCGGTCGTGAGCCCGGATGCGGGGACCACGAGGGACGCGGTGGACACTCTGGTCGAGGTCGAGGGCGAGACCTATCGCTTCGTCGACACCGCCGGCATCCGCAGGCGGGGAAAGGTCGAAGGCCTCGTCGACCGGCTCTCCGTGATCTATGCCGAGCGCGCGATCGAGCGGGCGCACATCGTCCTTTTGATCCTGGATGCGACGGCGGGCGTTACCACCGAGGATGCCTCGATCGGAGGCAAGATCGCCGACTCGGGCCGGGGAGTCATCCTGGTCTTCAATAAATGGGATGTCGTGGAGGAACGGGAGGAGAATGCCAAGGAGCTCGAACGCGAAGCGCGGGAGGACATGCCCCACCTCGACTTCGCTCCCGTGGTGTTTCTTTCCGCCAAGACCGGCCGCGGGGCTCAAGGCCTCTATCCGCGCATTCGCCGCGTGCGCGAGGAACAGCTCAAAAAAGTATCGACCCCCGAGCTCAACCGCTTTCTCGAGGGGGCTTCCGCCCGGCTCCCGCCGCGATCGAAAGACGGCAAGGCGGCGCGCCTCTTCTACATCACCCAGGCGGGGGTGGTGCCGCCCCGGTTTCTCGTCTTTTCGAACAAGGCGCAGAAGGATCTGGATACGAGCTATCCCCGGTATCTCTCCCGGCGGCTTCGCGAGGCGTTCGGGTTCGAGGGGACCCCGATCCGGGTCGCGATCCGGCGTCGCCAGACGACAAAGTCCAATAATCGTGGTTGACTCGAACCGGGGATCTCATATAATACTTTAGGTATTCGGTTGAATCTTCAGGCCTTTCTGTGTCCTAAAGTCACGACTTAACCAATTTCCGTTAAACCCTTGGGCGGAATGCCGGATTCCATCCCTCCATGACGAAGGCAGACCTGGCGCGTGTCGTATATGAGCGCCATGGCGGCATCTCCAACAAGGAGGCGTCGGTCCTGGTCGACAGCATCCTCGAGTTCATCAAGGGCGGACTGCGCCAGGGGGATCGGGTTCAAATCAGCGGGTTCGGGACGTTCCTGGTG
>Ga0184637_10000510_pt1 | contig 28951 bp, 29 predicted proteins | sample PLM3_127_b2_FD_133143 | JGI IMG/M metagenome (GOLD analysis project Ga0184637, IMG submission 133143) | Groundwater sediment microbial communities from an aquifer in East River, Colorado, USA - PLM3_127_b2 | ecosystem: Environmental > Terrestrial > Soil > Riparian zone | place: USA: East River... | reverse complement strand
CTTCCCCTGGGAGCAGACCGAGCGCGCCCTCCACGACCTCGCGCGCATCGATTCGAGCCCCTTTGACGACGTCGCATTCGAGTACACGAACCCGATGACGGGTGGCCACGTACTGCCGACGCTCGGTTGCTGGATCCAGATGCTGCGGCCGGGCATCCACACGCAGGCCCACCGCCACTCGACCGTGTCGCTGTACCACGCGTTCCGCGGGCGCGGCTCGACGGTCGTCGATGGCGTCCAGATGGACTGGGAAGAGGGCGACTTCTTCTCGATCCCGCCGTACGCCTGGCACGAGCACCGCAACACATCATCCGAGGACGAGGCGGTGCTCTTCTCGACGAACGACATCCCGGCGCTGGAGGCGCTAAACCTCTACCGCGAGAGCCCGTATACCGAGCACGGCGGGCACCAGCCGGTGACGGGGCGCTACGAAGGGCAGTAACCGCGCACGGCGAGAGTAGACGGAAAGTGGCATCATCAGGTCGCGTCGATCTGAGCACGACCACCTGAGCGTCACCGCGGGCTAGCTGGCGACGCCAGGTGGCGCCGGCTAGGTGCCCAGCAGCTGCTCGCGGAAAAACGCGATAGCGCGCCGGCGCGCCTCGTCTTGCGACCCAGCCTGCACGGTGGTCCGGTGGCCAATACCCTCGAAGTACACCGCGGTAAGGGGCTTGCCGAGTTCCAGCGCCGCTCGCTCGTATGTTCGCGCCAGATCAACGGGGACCTCGTCGTCGCCGGTGCCGTGCAATGTGAGGACCGTTGCATCCAATCCGGCTACTACGTCGAGCGGGTTCGCCGGACGTGGATCGACGCCCGGAGGCACGTATGCGGGAGAGTCGACCACCACTGCCTGGACGTCCGCGCCGGTGGACGCGGCCCACAGAGCGGCGTGGCCCCCGCGAGACAGGCCGTACAGGCCGACGCGGTCGCCACTGGCCCCGGGCAGGAGCCGCGCCGCAGCCACGAGTTCCCTGCCGGCGTGGGCGGCCGGGTCGGCAACCCAGTCCGCCTGCGGTGTTGCGGCGGAGCACACGTCGTTCCCCTCGGCAAAATGCCAGCAACCAACAATCACAATAAAGCCAGCTTCTGCGACTTCCTGTCCCAGAGCCAGGTCGCGCGGTAACAAGCCACGCGCTCCGTGCAGGACGACAACGACGGGGAAGGACCCGGTCCCCTCAGGGCGGAGCACCGCCGCGAGGAAGTGGCGACCCATCGCACCCTCAAGCGTGATCCATTCTGCGTCGGGGGTATCGAAACCCTCCGGTGCAACTGTAGGCGTCCAGATCACCGCATCAGCGCGCGCCTGGCCCCCCACCGCGGTAGCGCATATCAGCCAGATTGCCAGAACTGCGATCGCCGGCCGTCCCATCCCTTACCCCCGCTGGGCCCGAGCGCCACCACGCTCTCGTGGATGCGCGCTCGCTTAGCGTGCCCAGCCTATCGGCCAGACCGTCAGCGGGGATGGGTGAAACCACCTATTGCGCTGCCTATTTATGCTCCAGGGACTGCTGCCTGGTAGCTGATAGCGTAAGCGGCGGCTTCAGCGCGCCTCGTCAGGCCGAGCCTGCTCAGGACGCTGCTGACATGGTGCTCGGCCGTGCGGCGGCTGATGTAAAGTCGCGCCGCAATCTGATCGTTGCTCAGCCCCTCCCCGAGGAGGCGGAGAACCTCCACCTCGCGCTTGGAGAGCGCCCCGCGCGTCCTCAGCCCAGCGCGGGGCCGTTTCCCCAGGCGGCGGAGGAGTTGCGCGGCCGCATCTGCCTGCTGGGCAGCTCCCAGCCGCGCGAACACAGCGAGCGCGGCTTGCGCCTCGGTGCCCGCCATTTGGGGGTTGACCTCAAATAGAGCCTCGGCAAGAGCAACTCCCGTCTGCGCCAGTTGGAACGGCATCCCCACGCGGGCGAACCCAGCCAGCGCCCGTTCCAGGTGTGGGACCGCGTCCTGGCCTTCCGCCCGCCTCACTCGCCCCGTAGCCAGCTCGGCCACGGCGGTGATCGCCGCGCTGCCCGACACTCGAGCCATAGTCATCAGGCGGTCTATCGACGCATGCGCCGAGGTTGTGTCGCCATCGGCCACGTCCGCCTCTACGAGCAATGAAAGCACCGGCGCGGCCTGCAACGTCTCGGTGGGACCAAGGTCCCTCAGGCGGCGTCGGAGAATTGCTGCGGCCTGACGGGCTTCGCCCCGTGCCAGACAGAGTTCCGCCGCAGACGTAGCCGCCTCGGGGTGTTCCACGCAGTCCTGGAGCAGGCCCTGCGCCTCTTCCAATCGACCCTGGCGAATACGCAGGGCAGCCAGCCGTACGATCGCGTCGACGCGCATGGCCCGTGAGCCACCCTCGAAGCTGCGCAAAGCCTCCAGCAGCTCTCGCTCGGCCTCCGGCCAGCGACCGGCGGTCGTCAGCATCGCTCCGTAGAGGGTGCGGCATGTGGCGCCAAATGGGGAATACTCATACCGGCGCACGAACTCGTCGACCATTTGCCGCCACTGCTCAGCGCGTTCAGGGTCTGCTGCGCGCTCGCAGGCGGCAAGCAGCGTGCAATAGATCTCGCCGAGTACGTCATAGCTCGGCGCCTCCCCTCCGGTGGCGACGGCCATGGCCTCATCTAGCCGCCGCATGCCTTCGGCGATCTTGCCCGAGGCAACAAGCGCCAGACCGCTGTAAGCCAGAGCAAGGGGTTCGAGGTCGGTATCGCCGAAACGCCTGGCGACGGCCATCGCTACCTGCGCGGCCTGGTCTACCTCGAGGGGGTCGCTGGACGAGCAGTGTCGGAACAGCTCGAGCCACCCGTGCTCAACTCGAGGCTTGGCGTCCTGGAGGAGGCGTTCCGCGCGCGCCATCCAGCCACGGTAAGCGGCGGCGTTCCCATGGATGAGCGCGTGTTGGCGCGCCAGCCACATGGCGGTTCGCGCCGCACCTGCCGGATCACCGCGGCGGCGGAACTCCGCGTGCGCGCGCTCGTGGAGGCGAAGAGCGTCGTCGAGCTCGTTCAGCCACCAGGACGCCAGACCTAACCCAGCTAGCGCCTGGGGGTCTTCGGCGTCGTGGCTGCGCGCCGCCTGAAATGCATCTCTTGCCGCCACCCACGCGCCCGCCCGGAGCGCTACCATGCCCTCCGCCACAGCCGCTGACGCGGTGCCCGTAGCGCTGGCCCTGTCCGCCTGTCCGCCCTCTTCCGACGCACGGGTCTCCAACGCACGCCCCCGCTAGTGGCTGCCTCGCGCGTCAGGCTCGCCTGGCTGTCGCACAACCACCCGTCCGTCTGGGGAATCCATAGGCCAACCTATTCGTGGACTCCTCGCTGCGTGCCAGTGGCGCCTGGACCGGGCACGAGGTCTCCGTCGACCGCGTCGAATTCTGCGAGCGCCTTCCCACGATCGACAAAGAATACGGTAATCCGTTCTTCGTCGAAGAGCTCGTCGCGCTCGGGCTTGGAGTCAGCACCAAACCTGGTTCTGCGAGCGGCTCAGGTTTCTCGAGCGCGACGCCTCATCAAAGGCCATGGGGCAATGGGAAAGACACGCACAGGGGGGGTTCCTGGATCACCGACGCCGGGTGATGGAAGTGGAATCAGGGGGTGCTGGTTGAGGCGTTCGTTGAAGACGTCTACGACGAAGTACGCGGGCGCCTCGCTTCGGTTAATCCCGGCTTGCGTCAACACTTGGAGGGCGCGTTCCTTTACGAAATCGCGGTGGCACCGCGCCGCTCAGCAGAGTGTCGCAGAGTGTCGAATACTGAACTGTGGCGATGCTCTTACTGAGTGCAGGTCGGCTGGCGCTCTCTCAAAGGGACCGTGGGCGGTGCACCACTTCAGGAAGGCTCCCACGCCTAACCCGTCTACGTTACGCATTCCCAGAGAATTCCTAGGCGGATAGGCGGTGGAAGCCGCGATCTTGGGCGTGGATGGCCCCCAGTTCTGGTGGCTGGTGCACCGCCCGCCGCGACTCGCAATCAATGCACCTTCTTGCCCAAGGTAAGGCTCGGAGACGCGCCACCGGAATGGGTCTCCCGCAGTCCTCGCACTGGCCGTATTGACCCGCTTCTAGCTTGCTCAGAGCTGCCTCCACGTCTGAAACACGGGTCTCCAGCGATCCCCGGCGGGCCACGTCGATCTCTCGCTCAGCTCGCTCGCTGGCAGCGTCGGCTGGATGGGTTTCTCGTTCGCCGCTTGCGATTTGCTCACAGCTGCTCGCCCGATGCGACAGTTGTTCGGCCTCGGCCAGGAGCCTGTCGCGTTCTTCTTCGAGCCGAGCTCGGATGAGTGCCGTATAGCGTGCGCTTGTCCTGTGGCTCATTGTCTTGATCTCCTCAGATTTGGCACGTCCATTCCGCTTTGAGGCGACTGCCACCACTTCGCGTGGGGGCTCAGGGCCGTATCGCTCGGGAGCCTTCCTCCGCACGCCACGATCCTTACGTCAGCTGCGGACGGTGTTCCAGATCACGGTGAGTGCGATCCTTTCTGTTCGGGGTGCCGTGCATCAGTGCTTCGGCGAACTGCTCGCTTCGTCTACAACAGCCACGTTCGCGGGTTGAAAAGTAGGGGAGGGGGAGGGGGCAACGGCGCCCCCTCCCTTCGGGGCCTGCTCTCGCCGGCCGCTGGTGATCACACAATCAGGAGCGAGCCGCCTTCGGCCTGCTACCGCGTGCAGCCTCGGTCTTCTTGGACTAACTCTCCTCGGAAGGCAGCACAAGTCTAAATCTGGCTCTCGGCCCGCCATCGACTACATCAACAATTTCAATGCCGCAGTCCAACACGCCGTCCAGGTCTCCGGCGATGCGCCCATCGACGATCAGCAGTGCCTCCTCTGCGGCGCGGATTACCTCGTCGCCATCGCTTGGCGTATCGATGGTCATGCCGAAGCCACCGATATCGCCAGGGACCAGCTTCACACCCTGCCCGGGCGGAGCATTGTGGGCCCTCAGCATCTCTTCCAGCCCGGCCGCCGCTCGCTCAGTGACGGTGATCATCTTGGCCTCCTTCGGGAGATTGGGCTTCTTCGAGACCCTATCTGTGTAAAGGCGGCGCGGCGCTCGGCCGCTTCTGTCCTGCCGCTCTGCAAGTCACGAATCTGAGTTCCATGAGATAGCACAACCTCAGTGTAGAGCCGGTGAGCGAGACGCACAGCCTCAGATCGGCCGGTTTCCTTCTCAACACATTGGCCGGTTTTTCGGATAGCTCAAATGAATGGAAGGGAGCTGACTTTGGCATTGCGTCTCATCCTCCTCTCGTCCTCTGTGCTCGCCAGCTGTAGAAAGATTTGCGCGGGTGGAGCAACGGAACCGCCACCGACGGGCCAGGGCTTAGTGGTCGGAGCAACCAAGACAGGGGAGAATGGCCTACGCGCTTGCCTCGCCCTCGGGCCCCCCTTTTCCCAGGTGGTCGAGTCGATGATCGCCTTTCGGCATCCGCTCCGTGCGAGGCGGATGCCGAGTGTCAATCGCCACCTAAAGCTCGTCGCGAATGACATGCCGAGGTCGGCATCCTCGGTGCCGTTTAAGGGATCCCATCCCCTGAGCGTGGACAGCGACTCCTCTTACACAGCGCTGAACCGCCTCCGCGCCCTCTCCCATTCGAACTAACCGGTAAAACCGGCCGAAGTGGCGACGAGGAAATCAGCCGATCTGAGGCTGCGAGTCCCGTTGATGGCTCCTAGGCTTATGTGGACATAGAGGCGGATGGCGTGTCAGGAGCAGCCGCCCATGAGAGGTTGAGGTGACGGACGGGAGTGGAGGAGGTCGTTGGCATTACCGCTCCACCTCCGCCCATAATCTCGGCCAGGGAAGGCCGATCTACACCCTTGACGGCTACAAGATTGGTAGCGTGGCTGAACTCAGTGGCACGCACATGAGGGTGCATACTTCGCATACTTCGCAGGCGGCGGACTACTGGCTCCCTACCCACGTCATACAGTTTACGAGCATCGTCTGCGTAATTGTGCACTTCAGGAACCATGACCTGAGTCGATACAAGCTAGCTGAACTCCCAGCGGCCTAAGAGAACAGAGCCGGATCCTCGCTAACCTCCGCGATAGCGCCGCCAAGTGCTCTCCTGAGGGGGAGTACGCCCGACCGTGAGCGAGGAGGAAGGGAAGTCTTCACTCCCCTGTTTAAGAGACGGAAGTCGGAATAACATCGGAGCACCTCCTGCACGTCTTCGGGGACCAGAGCCGCTGATGGCAGCGAGCAGGGCGGGGATGGGCCGGGGCCCTCGACGTGCGCGACCTCGTTTCAGCCCATAGTGGCCGGGTTCGGGCCGAAAATGAGAGGGGAGGCAGCACGTTTTGGGTCGCTGCCCATTCGGGCCCTGGTTTGGGGCGCACCCTGTTGGCGGCCGATTGTAACGCGGACTGACGGCCCCCGAGAGCCGCTCCACTGTAACTGGACCAGTGCACGTTTTTGGGAGTAGCGTCGCTGTGTCCCACGGCAACTCTGGGTTGGGCCGTCCCACCCATCCCATTCAGACCGGATTCCGTTTGGCATTCAGTCAACGGATGCGTCCATCTCAATGCTGGCCCGGCGGCGTACGTGGTAGAGTGAAAAGCTATTTCCCTCCTCAATCTAGTTTCTAGTCTTCGAAAAAACAAACCCTACCGCCAGAAAGGTCCATGCCTGAACCAATTCGCGTGCTCCTGGTTGATAGCCCGACATTAGTCAGGCGCTGCCTTGCCGCCGTCTTAGGCAGACGTCGGCGGCTGGCGATAGTTGCGGAGGCGGGGAGTGGACCGGAAGCCCTAGCAGGATCTCGCTCCATTCGTCCGGATGTCGTGCTGGTTGACCCGCAGGTACCCGAGGGAGGACTTCAACTAGTGGCGGAGCTGTGCGCGGAGACGCCGACCGGGGCAGTCGTGGTATTGACGGCAGAAACGCGCGAAGGGACGGTCGCACGGGTGCTGGAGCACGGAGCGCGCGGCTACCTGGACAAACACTGCGACGTCGAGGATGTCGCGCGGTGTATCGAGCGCGTTCACGCTGGCGAAGTCGTCATCGCGCAAAACTTAGCCCGGAGCCTCCCGGGCGATTTTTCGGCGTTCCGGGGCAGCGATTCACCCGCGGTTTCTCGTCGGGAGCTCGAGGTGCTTCAACTCGTGGCGGGCGGTCGCACAAACCAGGCGATCGCCCACGAGCTATTCATCACCGAGCACACAGTGAAGTCCCACCTCGCGAAGATGCTCGGGAAGCTCGGGCTGAACAACCGCGTTCAACTGGCGACGTATGCTGCCCAGCATGGCGTTTCGCCCGCCCCTCCGCAGGCATGAGTGCTGGACGATTTTTCTCCGCCGCGTGGTGTATTCTTCTCTGGTGCTCGTCGGCGAACTCAACGAGCTGATCACCGCCCTACCTTGACGACCATCGGCATGCCCTCGGGGAACATCGCGAGCAAGTCGCACAGGTTCGCGAAGCCTGAATCGGGCGCCGGGAAGCCATCCGCGGGCCGCTGGCAGTAGATGCTGACGGCGCACGCGTTGACGATTCCCTCGAGGCCATCGACGTACGACACGGCGACACGGGCGAGCGCGCCGGCGATGAGATACGCCTCGGGCCAGACGGAGCGGGCGTTGCGGCACAGCCGCTGGAAGTTGCGACGCGTCATCGGCGAGCTGGACTCTCCCTCCTGGTCGGGTTCATTGCCGACCAGCCAGCACGACACGTCGGGAAAGCGCTTCGCCCAGTAGCGCAGCCCGGGCAGGTAACGGTGCCCCCGCCACTCCGCCTCGGTGAACGACCGTCGATCGAGGCAGAGGATGGCGGCTGTTTCGCGCTCCGCGGAGGCGTCGACGAACGCGCGACAGGTCGTCTCGAAGCCCCGCCACAACGGGAAGATGACGGCCTTGGTGCCCGCCGCCGCGATGTCCTCGATCGAGTCGCGTGTTGGATCCAAGCTCAAGGCAACGCGCAAGGCATTTCTCCCGACACAAAGAAGGCCCGTCACGACCGGGGCGGGCTCGGTCTCATAAATCAAGGGGTCCTACGACTAGCTAGCCGATGCAGCCGAAGTCTGGCACCGTGCGCTGGGGGATGGGCGCCAGAAGCCCCTGGTGGGCTACCTGCGGCCGCCCTCGCTGGCGAGGTGGCCCATGTGCCGCAAGTAGGCGAGCAAGGTGGGCCATCGGTGGTTCGGCTCGCTGGACTGCTGGGCCGGCGGTAGGGACACAGGCCGTCGAGGGTTGTGGCTCTCTTTGTGCACGATCCCTTCCGGGGCGGGCATGATCACCTGTCGCCGTTCTCAGGTCAGATCGTCGTCGCTGCACGTCGCTGGTCTGCCGAGGGCTCGGCTGGAGGGTCGGTGTGCTCCACCACCCACTTGATCGTGTCGATCGAGCGCTGCAGCCGCTCGGCCGTCTGCTCCAAGTCCAGACACACGCGGTTCAGCGTCTTCACGTTCTCGGCCGCCGAGAGTGCAGATAGGCCTTCCCTGTCGAGATCATGGGTGCAATTCGACCGGAGTTGCGCCAACGATCTCCTCCACTGCCTAGTTGGGTTGTCACCTCGTCCTCTCATGGACCGCGCTGCTCCCCGGAGACCGTTTGACCCCAAACTGCAGCGACCGGATTGCCGTTAGGCATTAAGCTTCCGCCTCGGCAGAGCGTTCGCGCCGCTTTGCAGCGGCGACCGGACAGCCGAATCGACCGACCAGCGCGGGCCAGATCTCGCGATAACTCGGCATTGGCCCCCCGATTTGCCAAGCTGCGCTAACACGATCCACCTGCAAAAACCGGCCCAGTCTAGGAGCCGATCAATGGCACTCACAACCTCAGATCGGCTGATTTCCTCGTCGCCACTTCGGCCGGTTTATCGATTCGTTCGAAATGGAATAAGCGCGGACGCAGTTCAGGGCTCATGTCTCTGGCCCTTCGGGCGGCAACCCACTGGCCGATGACAAAAACCGGCCAACCAGGCTATCTCGGAACTAGCCAGATGGTGGCTGTCCCGTTAGGCGAATAAGCGCAGCCTGAATGCAGGGCCACTGTGGCACCCCACAGGCGCGCCCTTCGACTCCCAAGACCATTTCCCCAGGGTAGGAACTTCCCTTCTATGCCCACACCTACCGCATCACACGTGCGCCCGGTTGTGTCATGGCGAAGAGGCCTGACCGGCGACGTTGGCAAATCGTGATCGCGTGGCGGGAAAACCTGTGAGCTTGCGGGCGCTCACAGCGCGACTACGTCGGGCGAATGGGACGCGGTCTAGGACCGCTCGCCTGCGTGCCGGGTCGGGTGAGAGGGACTCTTCGTCCATGACACGCCGGGTCGCATCACGTGCCTCGGAACTGCGAGCGTTGAGGAGCGCGACGTGATGAACAAAGCACTACGGTGGCTTCTCGGCCGTCGCCAAGTGGATGCTCTGAGAGCATGCCTTGCCGCTGCCACTTCCAGAGCATCTGCAAGGAGTGCCAGAGACAACGAGCACCCGAACGAGAGCCGGGAACGTCCCCATCCGTATGGTCAGCTCGAGGATTTGCGTCACCACGGCCTGCTGTTGATGCCGGAGGAGGACACCGCGTTCACGACGCTCTGTCGTTGGCAGAAGCTGGTGCTGTTGGTTATGACGTTGGCGGTCGTCGTCAGCTTGATCGAGCGACCGCTTGCAACGCTGGTGATCTGTAACACAGCGGGCGTGTTCGGGTACCTGGTGATCGTCGCGTTTCGCTTTTACACGGTTCTTTGCGGGGCGCGCCTGTCCGACCATACACCCGCCCGATCTCCGGGTGGACCGGACGAGCTGCGGTTGTTGGGTGAGGACAGGACCCTCCCCCTGTATACGATTCTTTGCCCGCTCTATCGCGAAGCCGAAACGGTCGACCAGTTCTTGCAGGGGATGGTCAAGCTCGACTACCCGTTCGACAAGCTCGACATACGGCTGCTCCTCGAAGAGGACGACCTGGAGACCCAGATCGCCGCCCGGGCTGCCAAGGAGCGCCTGGGGAATTGCAGTGAGGTTCAGCTCGTCATCGTACCCAATGCCCCGCCGAAGACGAAGCCAAAAGCGTGCAACTATGGCCTTCAAGGGGCGCGCGGCGAGTACGTGGTGATCTTCGACGCCGAGGACATCCCTGAGCCGGACCAGCTCAAGCGGGCGCTGGCCGCGTTCCGGCGCCTGCCTGACGACACGGGCTGCGTGCAGGCCAAGCTCAACTACTTCAATCCCACGCAAAACCTCCTCACCCGCTTCTTCACGGCCGAGTACAGCATGTGGTTCGACCTGTTCCTGCCGGGCTTGTTCGCGGTCGGGTCGCCCATACCGCTGGGGGGCACCAGTAATCACTTCGAAAGGGAGTCCCTGTCGGCGCTTGGTGGGTGGGATCCGTTCAACGTCACCGAGGATGCCGACCTCGGTATCCGCCTCGCACGGAGCGGATACCGAACGGCCATCATCGATTCGACCACCTGGGAAGAGGCGAACTCGCGTGTAGGGAACTGGATCCGGCAGCGGTCGCGGTGGGTCAAGGGCTATATGCAGGTATGGCTCGTTGCGATGCGTCGGCCGTCGCGCCTGCTGCGCGCGCTGGGCCCTTGGCGATTCTTCTGCTTCCATGCCACCGTTGGCGGCACACCGTTCCTGCTGCTCCTCAACCCAGTGTACTGGGGCCTGGCGCTGGTATGGGCCTTCACCGCCTGGGGGGTAGTGCCACAACTCTTTCCACAGCCGGTGCTGGCAATCAGCCTGCTGACCGGGCTGCTGGGGAATCTCATGCTCATCTACCTGGCGATCTATGGCCTCATCAAGCGGGAGCACTACAGCTTCGTCCCTCTAATGTTTCTCTCTCCCGTGTACTGGGTGCTGCAGAGCATCGCGGCGTGGAAGGCGCTCTACCAGCTGCTGGCGAAGCCGCACTACTGGGAAAAGACCGTGCATAGTCTGGCGACCCAACCGACGGAGGAATTCGACGATGACCGTGTTCAAACCAACCTGGGCTCGCGCCGCGGGGTGGGGATCGGGCGGCGCGCCGCGTAGCTTGCCGCTCCCCTCGCCGTCGTTCGGCCTGGATCTGCTGTTCGCCGCCGTCGTCGCGTGCACCAGCATCCTTGCGCGACCGGCGATCGACCGGCTTGGCGACACGCCCTACCAGGAGTTTCTACGGCTCCAGTGGCTCCTAGTGGATGGCGGCAAGGGGCTGCATCTCGATTCGCTGAGCCTGCCGCTGCCGGCTCTGGTCTACGTAGGAGCGTCGGCGGCCGGACTAGACGTTGGGGACAAGTGGCTACCCGTCGCGCTTAACGTCGCCATCCTGCTCGTGCTGACGCGGCTGCTTTTGGGCGACCATCCGCTGCTCGTGAAGATGCTTGGGGCCTTGCTCCTCGTCGCCAGTCCACTGCTCTACCTCCTGCAGCCCAGGCTTGACGTGCAACTCTACCTGTTGCTGCTCGGCGTTCAGTTTGTGACGTTGCGGGCATTCCGCCTGCACGCAACCGTGCCACGGGTCACGACCGCGATCGGCGTCAACATCCTGTTGTCGCTGACGACCTATATGGCGCTGCTCGCGATCCTTGCATCGGCGGTCTACCTCGTGATCCAGGCCGAGCGCCAGCGTGAGGTGCAACCAGCGGCCTGGCGGGCGCTCATGTGGCTGTACGTCCCGTTCTCGTTCGCCGGCTATGCGCTGTGGGCGGTGTTTTGGATGGTGGCCGGCAGCCGCGTGAAGACCAGCTACTTCATTCCCGAGTCGCTCGGAGAAGCGTCGTACCTCCATGAGTTGCTCGGCAGTCTCGGCGGCAGCCTGGGGCTACCGATCATCGCGCTGTTTGCTTTGATGGTTGCATCCGCGATCTTCCTGAGGCTACCCGACGCCAGTCTGCGCCGCGGCCGAGAGCAAGCCCTGACGTGGGCAGTGCTCACGTTCATGGGGTTCGCCTTAGGTCTGGTCGGCCTGCAGACGCTAGCACAGCGGCTGCCAGTTCAAGTCGAAGTGATCACGTTCAGCCTGCTCCTTCTGATCCCGGCAGCGCTAGCCACTGTCTACGAACAAGCCCGGAGCGGGTTCGGGCGGTTGAGTATGCCCACCCGCATGGCGCTGCTCGCCGCTGCGACTGCCATTGTCGCCGTCTCTCCGATGCAATACATCGTGCGTCCTGCCACGCTGGACGGCGTGCTGCCGGTGGACGATGGCCGCGAGCGCGCAGCGAAGGGGGCGGCGGAGGCCTTCGTAAGGGCCGATCCGGGCGGGCGCATCCTACTCGACCCGCGCTTTACTGCAAGCTTCGTCCAGGCGGCGAGGATTGATCCGCATCGATTGCTCACGCCATTTGATCCCGGCTTCGAGAACCTCGTCGTAGCGCCGCCGCAGGACGTGCGGACCATCGTAGTAACTGACAGCCTGAGTGATGCGGTCGGCGGAAACTATCCGAGCGCGCGCCTCGTCGATCTGCTACCGGACGCCACGCTCATTGCGGCCGGCAAGGCAGATGGCGGGGCCGGTACGGCATTCGTTCGCATCTTTCGACGTGAGATCCTGTCGAAACCCGACCACGATGCGCCCCCGATTGAGAAGGACCGGGCTGTGACCGAGCAAGAGAACACTATTCTCTCAGCGGTGTTCAACGAGATGGAGAAGCGTGGCGGACTGCCCACGCGGCCCGACGGCTGGGCCTACGCGATCGACCTCGGGAACCTGATGGTATACGCCGCGCAGCGAGGTAGCATCGATCTCTTCCGCCAGTTATCCGGCATCGTCGAGCGAGACTACCTCGTCACGAAGTCCAATGACCCGAACGCGCTCTACACCGTCGCGTGGCGCCACCGGCCCGACCGCCCCAACGAAGCGTCCGGCACTACCGAAACCCTGCGCATGGTGGAGGCGTACTGGGCCGCTGGCGAGCGATGGAACAACGACTACTATCGCCGACTTGCGTACCTCATGGCCAAAGCGTACGCCCGCCATCAATGGTCAGATGAGTACGGTGAGGGTTGGTTCATTCGCAACTACTACAACTACGAGACCAAAGAATATGCCACGAATACATTCCTTGTCGACTACGCCCCCGATGTATTACGGCGCGTCGCGGAATACATGCACGACCAAGACCTGCTGGCGCCCGCGAAGGCTTCGGCGGAGTTCGTCGCTGCGGCGCAGCTCGAATCCGGGTTGTTCCACGCGATGTACCAGCCCGAGATCCGCACCCTCTATGCAAACATGTCCTACTTTTCCCCCAACGGCATCGTGCAGGTGATCGACTCCATCGAGGCTGCGCTCGGTGTCAGTGAGCTCTACTCGCCCGAGCGCGCCCGGATAACCTACGAGTTTGCCAGGCAGCAGTATCTCAGCTCACCGACCAGGGCCATCTCAAACCAGTTTCATATGGACGGCAGCTTGACGGGGGAACCGGAGAATGCCCCAGCTGTCTACGCCTACATCGTCCGCCTGGGCGTTCGGCTAGGTGACAGCGAGTGGCCGCGGGAGCTGATCGCCGAAAAGCTGAACACCGCGAGGCTGTACGAGACAGCGCCCCTGCCGGTTGAGAATGACTACAACTGGTTTTTCGCGTGGACCTCGTCGCTGATGGCCTTACGCGACTACCAGGCCCGAGGCACCTCGGAGGCCACTGAGCCGACAGTCGCCCCAACCGAGTTGGGGGAGGTGGTGGCAGAGCAAGCCACGCCCACCCGGCTGCTCATCGAGCCGTCCCCTGACGCGCCCGTTCGACGCACCGTGACCCTCGCTTCCTTGCGACTGCGAGACGGCGCATCTCTGAACGCGCCCATACTGGAAGTCCTGCCCGCCAGTCTCTCTATCGACGTGCTTCAGGGCTCCCAGCACGCCGATGGCTTCCTGTGGCTCGAAGTCAGAACCCCAGCCGGTCAGGCTGGCTGGGCCATCGCCGATGCTCTCGGCTAATCACGGGAACGCCGCCGTTAGCGGCAGGCAAACAACGGGAGCCCACGTTCGCTCTGAGGTACAGATGATGTTGAACCGAACACTGCCACAAGGCAACGCCCCGCACCGACGCCGGGTGGATAAACCGTGGGGATGGGAGGTCCTTTGGGCGGAAACGCCCCTATACGTCGGCAAGCTCCTCCACATTGAGGCGGGGAAACGCTTGAGCCTGCAGTACCACGACCAGAAGCTCGAAACACAGAGCCTGATCGCTGGCCGGGCTGTACTACTACTTGATGATGACTACGGCGAACTTCGGGAGATCGCCATGGAGCCGGGCATGGGGTACACGATCAAGCCGTTCCGACGGCATCGCCTGATCGCAGTCTGCGATGCGGACGTGATCGAGGTGTCCACCCCGGAGATAGGGACAACGTACCGACTCGCGGACGATTACGCTCGTCCGCACGAAACCGAGGAGTCTAGGACAGCCGGCCTTGATAGGTAGGTGACCTCACGACCTGCCGGAAGGCAACGAGTGACGCCGGAGAGGAGTTCACTCTCCAGTCCGTCTCCTTGTCCTCGTGAAACCACACAGCCGCTCGCACCTTCGGCAACCGCGTGGGGATCTCTGCTAGGAACCCCATGGTGATCCAGTCGCTCTTGCTGCCGCCGACCTCAGTCGAGGCCGTCTCAGCAATCATCACCGGCTTGTTTGTCAGGGCAGTCAGCAGCTCATACGAGTAGCCGAAGACCTCAACGACGCTGCGCCACGTGTTGTATACGTGCGTTGGCCCGCGGTTGTAGCCTCCGAGGGCGACCCAGTCCACGTAGGCGTCGCCCGGGTACATCTCCGCGAAGGGGCCGCTCCCCTGGTCGAGGACGTTGGGTGACCAGACCCACCGCACGTTTGTGGCCCGCTCCTCTACGAATATGTCGTGCACGTGCCGCCAGGCCCCGGCGTACTCCGCGCTGGTATTGCCGTTGACGCCAGCCGACCAGGGATACCAGTTCCCGTTCATCTCGTGGGCGAAGCGCAGGTACAACGGCTTACCCCACCCGGACGCGGCTTGCGCCCAGCGGCGGATGTAAGCGTCATGGCTGCCGGCGATGATGGTCCGCAGAGCGAAGGCAGGCTGGTCGGGTCCGCCCTCGTGCTCCCACGGCATCCAGGTCACCATCGGCACGGCACCGCGCGCCGTCACCAATTCTGGGCGGTTCGGGTCGAATTCTCCCCGACTGGTCAGACCCCAACCCTCGTACCACATCACGATTGCCGGCGCAGCCCCTACGAGGCTCGTGAACGTGTCGAGCGGCGCGGGGTCCCATGGCGCCCCATTGACGTAGGCTCCAAGCGTAATCGGAGTTGCCGGTGCGGGTGCTGGCGTCGGGGCCGAGGACGGCGCCGGTGATCCGGTGAGCGCCACTTCATCGATGTACAAAGCCTGGCCCGCGCTCGAGTCGATCTGCTGAATCGCCAGCCCCCTGATGCTGCGGCTGACTCCGCCAAGCATCCCCAGTGGAATGTCGTACACGTTCCAAGCGCCGGGGTTCGGGTCCCCTGTGAAGGACGACAGCCACAGGTAGGCGCCAACCGGACGGCCGTCGGCGTCGTACAGGAAGAGTTGGTAGTGCTGGCCACTCTGAGCGGTGCGGGCCGCGAAGTGGAGCCGGGTGTAGGGAGTCGTGTCGATGGGCTGCGGGGCAAACAAGCACAGTCCGCCGCGGGCGTCGGTCGGCGTGATCGAGATTGCCCGGGCTCCGCTGTAGACCTGCTGGGTACCGGCGAAGTCGACCGCGCTGTTCCACGAGCAGTTGGACCAGCCGGCCGAAAGCGCATCGCCGTAGGCGAGCAGCGAAGGGCTTGGCCATACCGGGGTCGGCGCGACGGTCGGCGAAGGGCTTGGCGATACCGGGGTTGGCGCGGCGGTTGGGGTTGGCACAGTGCCGACAAGCGAGATCTCGTCGAGGTAGAACGGTTGCCCAGCCCCGGCGTCGATCTCCTGAATGCCCACGCCCTTGATCTGTCGCCCAGCGGCGCCGAGATGGGCAAGGGGAACGGTATACAACTTCCAAGCATCCGTAACCGGGTCGCCACCGGCGTTTGCCAGCCACACATATCCGAGCGGCTGCATGGACGCGTCGTAGAGGAAGGCCTGGAAGCGCTGCCCGTTCTGGCCGGCCTTCGCCGCAAAGCGCAGGTCGGAGTAAGCGGCGGCATCCAGAACCTGCCCGGCTTGCAGGCAGAGCCCTCCGCGAGGAGCTGAAACCGTCAGCCGGATCGCCTGCCCGCCGCCGTATACCTCGTCGGTCGCAGCGAAGTCGATCCCGCTGTCCCACGAGCAATTCGTCCACCCGGCCGTCAGCGCATCGCCGTACACGGCGAGAGGCGTGGCCCTCGCAACTGTGTGCAGCATAGCGGGAGCGGGCAATAGTAGCAGCGTCGCGGCGATCAAGGAATAAGCACACCGTGCTACGACAGCGCGTGCGCTGGGCGACGGGAGGTGATGGGTCACACTTTGAGTCCTTCTGTCTTTTGCCTCGAAGCCCAAGGTTACCGAAAACGAGATTGCCAGTACCGTCAAACGATTCACACTTACACGAACAGAATGTGTCGCCCAAGCTGCGCTGAGAGCCGGCCTTGGGGGCCGTCTCCCCAACTCGGCGTCCTCAGGAGCGGAGTGGCCGAGCAGTACCGAGAACTCGTAGGGGAAGGCAATCAAGCGATCGGAGCAGGCGCTGATCGATTAGTCCCTCCTGTACCGCACCGCAAGGGCCCCCTCGCGGGAACAAGTCAGGCGCCCGGTGCGCTGGCCTCCAGAGCGGGCAGGTTCTGGGCCGCTAAGTCATAGGATCGGCAAATGCCCGTGGCGGCGAAGTGGGAGACGCGCGCATAGTAGGCGCCAGCCTCCAAGGCGGTGAATGCAAGGCGCGAGCCACCGTTCTCGCCGCCGTCGTCGTCCTCCGCCAGCAGTGTGCCATCCGAGTCGTAGAACTGAAGATACGTGTCACAGTGCGACGACTCTGTGAACACTGCGACGCTCTCGTCGCCCGCCAACGACAAGGAGACCCAGTCCACGTCTCCGGGGATGTGGAGCGATCGACGCTCGGGCTGAGCATCAATCTGGAGAGGCCGCGCCTGCTCCAGCGTGTCGTCCGGCTCCGCTGCGTCCGGGCCAAGGAGCGGCACTCCGTTGAGAAAGTCTTGGATCGACTCGGTAGCAACGCCGAGATTGAGCCCGCCGGACAGACCCAGGCCGCCAGCGGCTACCCCGATAAGCTTGCCCCGCATGTCCACTATGGCGCTTCCCGAGCTCCCGAAGTCCATTGCGGCGTCGGTCTGCACGTAGACGACTCCTTCCGCCTCGCGAACTGCGGACAGGACGCCGCGACTCACGGTGGGTGGGCCAGTCAGTACCGGCCCGAACGGATAACCGATCGCCAACACTGGATCTCCCTGTCGGTGTCGCCTCGCGGCTTCCGTATCTAGCCGGGGGACATCCAGATCAGTCGCCAGCAAAGCGAGATCGTACAAAGGATCAGTCCGGACGACGCGGGCCTCGCGACGTGTTCCGTCGCTTCTGACGACTTCGATCTGGTCTCCGCCAGCGGCGACGTGATTGTTGGTCAGCACGCCCTGCACGACCTTGACACCTGAAGCGGAGCCTGAGGCAGTGACAACCTGGACCACCGACGGGGCGACGAGACTCGCCACATCCGCTTCCGTCAGTGGAAGGGGTGTTGCGGTCGGTGCGGTCGTGGACGGCGTTGATAGAGGCGTCGGTTGGGTACCTTGCGCCAACGCGTACCACGGTGGGTGCGTGGCAAGAGTCAGGGCGAACAACACTCCCGCACCCCCGGCCACGCGCAGAGATGCGCCCGTCGTCCATTGGAGACTACTTTTCATCGGTACTCCGTCCCAGCGTTGCTCGTCGCCGGCACCGAGCCGACCGGCGGCTCGTCCACACGTACGCCTCCTCGGCGTCCCGAACGAGAAGGTCGTCGAGCGCGCGCGGAAGCGGAGCCGTCCACGGAGCTAGGATCCTTGGAAAGGGGAACCGCCCTCGCTTCGAGAATCGGGTCACTCAGCGCTGTCATACGGTCCTCGATCAGCCGCGCGATCGTGAGGGCATCCCCAAGCACCGGCTCATCCGGATCGTCGGTCCATTGCACTGTCGCATGGCCCGAGCCGAGACGGAATTGGAGCAGGAGACCCTGCTTGGGATGGTCGGTCCCCTCGAAAAACATCATCTCCCCGGCGTACGCCTCGTCTCCAAGAGCCCCGTTGAGCGAGGCAAGTCGATACCCCATCCAGCTCCAACTCGCCACCGTTTCCTGGAAGTCGGCGCCGGCCCGTTGTGGGGACTCACATAGGGCTACGACGAGTAGGATCGAGGCATGCTCATCAGTCGGGACCTCGGGCGCGCCGCGCGTGTAGAAGCGGAAGACACGGACGACTCCAGCTTCCGCAAACACTCGGTCGTGTTGAGCCTGGTGCTCGAACTCCTCGGGGATCTCCTCGGGCGGTGGCAGGAAGTCAGCCGGGTCGAGCTGTTGAACTGGCTCCCCGAATGCGAGCCGCGGGCCGGCCGACAGCATAGCCAGCAGCGCCACTATGGCTGCGACGTAGAAAGGGCGAGTCGGCATGGCGGGTCCTTCCCGCTAGCCCACCCCCCGCTCCAGATCTCATCTTCCGGTTTACTCGATGCGGCGAAGCGGACGCCAGGTGCCTTTCACCTAGAGAGCGAGGTCCTCTCCCACTCAGGCTGATGCGTGTGCGCAACCGCCGGAGGTGGCCACTGCGTGGGAGGCGAATCGGGGACCGTGCGAGTGGGAGCGGCTCGCCGTCGGCAATGAGGTTACCCTTCCATTCCCTATGGCCAGCTCGGCCTGCCCGCAGAATCGAGTTCACGGTTGCCGATGCCCTACGCCGCCTTGGGGCGACTATCGGAACTCGACTCGGCGGAGACACGACCATTCCTGCCCAGCTTGACGACCCGCCGACTGGGGGCAGCTGATGGTGACGAGCCGTGGCGGCGGGGCACGTCGTCGCTGCTCGCGCCCTTCCACCCCATGTTTAGCGGCTCCTCCGAGCACCAGCCATAGGCGGACGGTGGTAGCCCGGCGGCGCCCACTGCATCCAACCGCAGCACCTCCTGGTAGAACTCCAGTGGGCGTGCCGTGTGTGGCCCGGCGCCATTCCCCGTCCCAGCCACCCTGGCCGGTGGTGCGGTCGCCATAGCCGAGAGCCACCTCTTGATCGCGACACGGCTCAAGATATCCAACGCGTTCATCCGGGCTCCTCTCTGGCAGGGTTACGCGCTACGCTGGGTGCTGAGCGACAGCGTCGCGATGGCGGCAGTCTAGCGGGAGGGAGATGTCGCCAACGTCCCGCGTCGGAGTGGTTTCATTCAGGTCCATCTAGCCAATTTTGCTCGGGGGTCGAATGACCGAGGAACTAGCCGACCGGGGGAGGTCGGCAAGCACGAGAGGGTCAGCCGGTGAAGGGTGTCGACCCGCGCCCAATCCCGTGTTCGGTGGCGTAGGTGGCAAGCTGTACGCGATTCTCGAGACCTAGCTTGCTGAGGATCTTCGCCATGTGGGCCTTTACCGTATGTTCGGTGATCACCAGCTCGCGGGCGATGCTCTGGTTGGTGTGGCCATGCGCAACCAAGCCGAGAACCTCGATTTCCCGCCTCGTGAGAGAGGCGCTACCTTCCCGTCTCGCCTGGCCGCCACCGAGGTCTTGAACAACGGCGCTCGCCACCGCTTGAGATACGACCAGTTCGCCCTCGTGAACTCGGTAGATGGCGTCGACCAGCGCCTCGGGCTCGCAGTCTTTTTGCAGGTACCCCCGGGCGCCCGCCTGCAAGGCACGGCTGGCGCTGGCTCCGTCCGCCCCGGGGGACAGTACGATGACCTGGCATGCGGGGAAACCGCGACGGAGCTCGGCTACGAGTGTCGGCCCACCCTCCGGTAGTTCAGGGTCGACGATGATAACCTCGGGTTGAGATGCGGCCACGTCTGCGAGCGCCTGCCGGCCCGTTGAGGCCTCTCCGACGATCCTCAGACGGCGCTTTCGTCCCAGAAGAGCCGCAAGAGAGCGGCGAAGCAGGGTCGATGCGTCAACCAGCATGACGCGGATTCGGTCATGCAGATCGTCTTCGCCTGGGGGGTGGGAAGCAGAGGGCAGGGGAGCAACTCCGGCGGCGACGGTGACTTATTACCCGCAGTTGGTTTACCACGCAGCAGCCGGGGGCGTCTATGAGCTTCGGCTGCTGAAGCGCGGCCAGGTCCTCGCGGCGCTACGACAGGGTCGCCTATGTGGGATTTGTTTTGCGGTGACCGCCCATTCGTCTCGTTGGTGCAGAGCCCGCGCTCTTTGCGACGACGATCCGGCTTACCTTCGAAGCGACAGCGCCGGACGGGGAGCTCTGTTGGTAAGAGTTGGCCACGAGTCGCTGGCGATGAGTTAGGCGGCACGCGGTGAGCTGCCCGGACAAAAGTTGCGTCGCTATGAGTCACCGCAGCCGGACTGACCTCTGAGTGCGTTCAGAGGCTCGTCAGGCGAGCGGTCCGCCCGCGGTCGATGCCAACTGTCGTCCTGCCTAACTATCCTCAGGCAGCCGGCCGAAGTTTGAATGTGGTCTGCGCCTCGCCCTCGATGACCTGAACTTCGCAGTCGATCACTCCGTCCAGGTCTTCTGCCACGCGGCTGTCGACGATAAGCGTTGCCTCGGCTCCGGTCGAGATGACTTCATCGCCTTCGCCTGGGGTGTCGATGGTCATGCCGATACTGCCGATGCCAGTTGGGACCAGCTTCACGCCCTGGCCGGGTGCGGCATTGTTGACCCTCAGCATCTCTTCTAGCCCGGCAGCCGCTCGCTCAGTGACCGTGATCATCTCGCCCTCCTTGGGCTCCAGAAAACCCAACAGGCCAAGACTTTCAACTTGTCTTGGCCTGTTACCCGGAGGATAGCACCGAGCCCTGCGATGCTGCCAACGTCCGATCCGTACGCGGTTGGGGCGAAGCGGATCGATGCACTCGGCGGCGATGCCCATTATCGTGGTCGTCCCGGCGGTGGCACGAGCCGGAGCGCGCGCCAAATCCTGCGTGGATGGTGCTCGATCGCACCACGCAGACGAACGGCTGGCGAGAGCCGTTCGAACGGCCGAAAGCAGCTCCTCTAGGTTGAAGGGCTTGCCCACCCAGTCATCAGCGTCGATCTCCTCGGCGACCTCCGAGGCGGCCTCCGCGGCCGTCATGACAACGATCGGGACGTCGAGGCCACGGGCTTCTACCTCCCGGGCGAACTCCCACCCATCCAAGATCGGCATTCGCATGTCGAGCAGCACCAGCGACGGGGGTGTACGAATAGCGGCGACCAGAGCTTGCCACCCGTCCGATGCCGTCTCCACGATTAGCCTTCGAGGTTGAAGATCTCCGCAAGTGTCTCGCGGAGCGCGTCATCATCTTCCGCGATGAGGATCCGACGACAACTCATTCTGCTCACCCCGCGCCCACACGATAGCAGCAGCCCGGTAGTCTTCTTTGTGAGTTGGTTCACGTGGCGTTTTGGACGCCCGGCGAGCCCTGGCAGCTCGACGTGATTGCGGCTGGTCGCGGAGCGGCTCGTCAACCCGAGGAACAGCGCTCAGTTCTAGGGCCAAGTTTGGGGCTCGCTTGCCGCCTGGCTTGTGGTTGGCGTGGTCAATGGCCGAACCACGCATCGCACATCGCCACCGGCCACCCCGTCCGCCTTTTTTCAAGCGCCGAGCTTTGACGAAGGTCGAGGCGTTCCTGGTCGCCTGATAAATAGCCGGCTCTTCGCTTCGTTCACTGTCCTGTAACCAGGCGCAACTCCCCGCTCGACTCTGGCCGTGCAGACTCGACGATCCGGAGGCGGAGGTTGAAGGATTGAAAACGACTGAGATGGATCCCGACAACATCCGACCGTGGAGCGCAGTCTACACGCAGGATGGCCACTATCTCGGCCAGGTCGGCGAGACCGAGGAGCGCTTCTTTCAGGTTCGAGCCCCGATGCAACCCGTCTACTGGCTGCCCCTGCGCGCGGTCGCCCAGGTTACCGACGACCAGGTCTCGGTGGCTTTTTATCTCGACCAGCTCATCGAATACCGGCGGCTCAGCCCAGCTGCATAGCGGCCCTCGTGTCTCCCAGGCATCCTTGGCCGGCGATTCAATGGTCGGCGAGGCGCACGGTTCGCTCCCAACCGGGCTGTACGTTGCGGTCCAGGCGGCCGAGGCGCCTCTGGTAGCCGAGATTGCCGCGCGCCCAGAAGAAGCGGGCCACGCCTCCTATGTGCGCGGGCGAAGGTGCCCTCGATGTAATGCGGCTCGAGACCCGTAGCCCAGTCGCGGAGCGCCTTGCGATCAGCCTGGGTACTCGCCCGTCCGGCGCTGCGCACCGCCTTGGCGGGTTCGAGTGGACGAAACTCCAGCCAGTCGACCCACGGGCCATCTGACTGTTCAGCGCCCCAAGAGCTCGCAACGTAGGTCGTCCCGAACGGGTCCACTACGCGCGTCTCATGTTCGAAGACAAGTTCACCTACGGTCAACTCGCATTTGCCTCTATTGTGCCGATCCACTGCACGCCAGTCTGTTCGAAAAGTGCCCCTCCGAGGCGGAGTGCGCCTGCGTCACCGCTGGCTGCGAGGAGCACCTCCCCCGCGGCCACTCGGGTCCTGATGTTCTCAGTCTGGCTCTCCGTGAACCCCAAACCGATCAGCGCGCTCTTTAGCGGCTCGTCCGCCATGGGCTGTCGCTGGTCGCCATGTGCACCTTTGGCCGTTCCTAGCTCTTCTTGCAGTGGCCCCGCGATGAGCATCAGGCCGAGATCTGGAATCGTGAGGGTCGTCATGCCAGCCAGCCAGCGGGCCTAATTTCCGAGGTGAGTCACCAGTCGCGCTTCGGCTTCTGTCGGCACCGAGGGTCCAGACTGACGGTCGAGCACGAGGGCACTCACGCGGCTAGGGTGCAATCCCCCCTCGAGCAGGCTCGCGAGCGCCTTCTCCGCTTGCTCGCTGTGACAGAGTGCGGCAACTACCATGGCCTAGCCTACATCAGACGATCCGCGCACCGCGTGCAGAGGGTGGCTAACTCGCGCTCGGTCTGCCTCTGGGTTTGTTCCTAACGCTCCTCGGCTGGTAGGAATTTGAATTTTGCCCTTGGCTCGCCTTTGACCACCTGGATGCCGCAGTCGATGACGCCATCCAGGGCTCCGACGATTCGGCTGTCGACGATCAGCGTTGCCTCTGTTCCGGTCGGGATAACTTCGTCGCCCGCGCTTGGCGCGTCGCTGGTCATGTCGATGACGTCCGGACCGCCCGGGACCAACTTCACGCCCTCGCCGGGCGCGGCATTGTTGACCTTCAGCATATCTTCGAGCCGCGCAGCCGCTCGTTCGGTGACGGTGATCATCCTGTCCTCCCTGGGCTCTAAGAACCCGACGGGCCAAGACCTTCGTTATGTCTTGGCCCGTTATCCGGAGGACATAGCATCGCGCCGGGACCTGCCGCTAATATCCGAGCGGTGCGCGATTCGAATCAGATGGGGTCTGGTATCCTTCCGCATGGTTCTAAAGCCACCGGCATCTGGGCGGGCTGGCCGCTGGGTACGCGAAGAGCACCGCTTCCTCGCTGAGGCGAGTGAGCTACTGGCGACCTCCCTCGAATACGAGGTCACCCTTTCGCGGGTAGCACGTTTGGTGATTCCACGACTGGCCGACTGGTCAGTCGTGGACACGCAGGAGCCTGACGGGTCGATTCGCCTGTTGGCCGCCGCCCACGTCGATCCGTCCAAAGAAGGTCTGATCCACGAGCTGCGGCACCGCTATCCGCCGGACGCGCTGGCTCCCTACGGCCTCTCCAAGGTCCTCCGCACAGGCCAGCCCGAGGTCTACGCGCTCATCAAAAAAGCCTGGAAACTGGCGGCCGCACGTGACCCCGAACACGTGGGGCTGATCAACGCCCTGGGGGCGGAATCCTCCCTCTGCGTGCCGCTTGTGGCACGCGGCCGCACCCTCGGGGCGCTCACGCTAGTCTACGCCGAATCGCGACGCCGCTACGGTCCGGCCGAGCTCACCCTCGCCAGCGATCTCGCCCACCGGTGTGCCCTGGCACTCGACAACGCCATTCTCTTTAAGGACCTGCAAGAGGCGCTACGGGCGCGGGATGCTCTTCTTGGTTCGGTCTCCCACGACTTGAAAAACCCGCTCACTGCCATCAGAAGCTACGCCCAGCTGATCCAGAGTCGCGCCCCGCAGATTACGGATCCGTCGAGTGAAGAGCAGTTCCGGGCGTGGGCTGCTCACATTGATGCGACAGCCCAACGCATGACCGCGCTCATTGATGAGCTGACGGTTGGTTTTTCGCTGGAGGCGGGCCATCCCGTCGTTCTCGACCGAGCTTCTACCGATCTCGTGGCCCTGGTGAAAGAGGTCGCTGCGGAGCAGCAACCAACGACTGACCGCCACCAGGTCCAGTTGATCAGCGACCTGCCCGCGCTAACCGGGTGCTGGGATCGGATGCAGCTGGCACGGGTCCTCGACAATATTCTCAGTAACGCGATCAAGTACAGCCCCGCTGGCGGACCCGTCACGATCACACTTTCCCGTGAGGACGGCTCGGCCGGCTCACGAGCCGTGTTGTCTATTACGGACAGGGGGATAGGCATCCCTGCTGGGGACCTTACTCGCATATTCGAGCCATCGCAGCGGGCCGGCAATGTGGGTGGTACCGCGGGCACCGGCATCGGACTGGCGAACGCTCGACAGATCATCGAATTGCATCATGGACAGATCAGGGTAGAGAGTGAGGAAGGTGCAGGGACGACGATAACGGTGTGCCTGCCCCTGGGAAGCCACGAGGGAGATCTCTAGCAGTGGTGCGCTTCAGTGCGCCTCAGTGAGAGCCCGTTCGGCTCGCTCGGTCGCTTCGCCGCCTGATAGGAAGTTCCGCGTTCGATCGTGAAAGCCTCGCCGATGATCAATCGAATCGAGCCGCGATTGTTCGGCAAAAACGAGGGGCGGACCAGCAAACCCAGGCGGGCACCTGATGCTCAAGAGCGTACGGCTAACCCCACGACCGCTGTTCACGCCCCATTTACGGTCTGCAACCCACCCCCTAACCCAGGGCTGGCAAGCTTGCTTACTGAACTCGATCCCGGGTCGCGCTACCCCAGGGAGCCCGATGTATGGCACAGACAGCCGCCGACGTTCTTCTCGATACGATCCACGACTGGGGAGTGGAGGTTGTCTTCGGCCTCCCGGGAGACGGCATCAACGGCATCATGGAGGCGCTCCGCAAGCGGCAGAATTCGATCCGCTTCGTGCAGGTGCGGCATGAAGAAGCCGCTGCTCTCATGGCCTGCGGCTACGCGAAGTGCACCGGAAAACTGGGAGTGTGCGTCGCGACATCCGGCCCCGGTGGCATCCATCTGCTCAACGGGCTCTATGACGCGAAGCTGGACGGGCAGCCAGTCCTTGCGCTCACCGGGATGCCCTACCACGACCTCGTGGGGACGCATACGCAACAAGACGTGGAGCTCGACAAGGTCTTTGCCGACGTAGCGGTTTATAACGAGCGCATCATGGGGCCCACGCACGTCGAGAACGTGGCAGACCTAGCGTGTCGGACGGCTATCTCGTATCGAGGGGTTGCCCACATCACATTCCCCGTGGACCTGCAGGACAAGCAGTTGGACAAGAAAGGATCGAAGCGCAACATCCCCGGGCATACCTCCGACACCTTTGCCCGAAACTCCGCCCTCCCAGAGGATCAGGATCTCCACCGAGCAGCCGAAGCTCTGAACGCAGGCAGGAAGGTTGCGATCCTCGCCGGTCGGGGCGCGCTGGGGGCGACGGCCGAGCTAGAAGAGGTAGCGGAGCTGCTGGCGGCGCCGATCGTAAAGGCGTTGCTCGGCAAGGCCGCAGTTCCCGACGACAGCCCCTACACGACCGGCAGCATTGGCCTCCTCGGGACGAAGCCCTCACAGGAAGCGCTCGAGGAGTGCGATGCGCTGCTCATGGTCGGCACGTCGTTCCCATACCTCGAGTTCTTGCCCCGGCCCGGCCAGGCGCGCGGCGTTCAGATCGAGCTCGACCCGGCACGAATAGGGCTCCGCTACCCGGTCGAGGTGGGCCTCGTGGGTGACCGTAAGCGCACGCTCCGAGCGCTTATCCCGCTCCTGGAGCATAAGCGCGATCGCCGCTTTCTGAAGCGCGCGCAGGACGCCATGAACGATTGGTGGCAGTTAATCGAGGAGCGCGGGACACGCCGAGACAAGCCGATGAAGCCCCAGGTTGTCGCTTGGGAGCTGGGTAAGCGTCTGCACGATGACGCGATCGTTGCCGCAGATAGCGGCACCATCGCCACCTGGTGGGCCCGTGAAATCCCGGTCAGACGAGGGCAGATCCACACCCTCTCGGGAACGCTCGCGACCATGGCCAATGGCCTGCCTTATGCCATCGCGGCGCAGATCGCCTATCCGGACCGCCAGTGCGTGGCTTTCGTGGGCGACGGTGGCTTCTCCATGCTGATGGCCGAGTTCGCGACGTGCGTGAAGTACGGACTGCCGGTGAAGGTGGTCGTGATCAACAACAGCACGCTCGCGATGATCAAGTGGGAGCAGATGGTCTTCCTCGGCAACCCTGAATACGGGTGCGAGCTCCAGCCCATCGACTACGCGGCGTTTGCCAGAGCGTGCGGAGGAACCGGGATCCGGCTCGAGGACCCGGCCGAGTGCGGCCGAGCCCTCGACGAGGCGCTTGGCGCACCGGGACCTGTCGTGGTCGATGCGATAGTGGACCCACACGAGCCACCTATGCCGCCCAAGGTCACCGTGGATCAGGCGGCGCACTTCGCCGAGGCGCTGCTGCGCGGCACCCCGAACCGAGAACGGATCGCACTCACCGCGGTTTCTAACACCGTCCGCGAGCTGACGTGACGTTAGGGATCGTGCTGTGCGGACAGAGCAGGGTGCTGAGCGACATGGCCAAAGCCGCCGCCCATCGACGGGCGGCGGTCAATTCAAAACACGGCATGTATCCGCCAATGCTAGGAGGATCAGGACCAATGAGCCACAGGACGAGCGCACGCTATGAAGCACTGATCCGGGCTCGGCTCGAAGCAGAACGCGACAGGCTCCTGGCCGAGGCACAACAACTGTCACAGCGGGCGAGCAGCGGTGAACGAACCGCGAGCAGGGAACGAGGAACCCACCCAGCCGACGCAGCCAGCGAGCAAGCCGAGCGAGAGATCGACGTGGCTCGTCGGGGATCGGTAGAGACCCGCGTTTCTGACGTGGAGGCAGCTCTGAACAGGTTAGATGCTGGTCAATACGGCGAGTGTAAGGACTGCGGAAGGCCCATTCCGGTGGCGCGTCTCCGAGCCTTGCCCTGGGCACCAAGATGCGTTGATTGCGAGTCGCGGCGGGCGACGCAGCAGCCACTGGAGCTGGGGGCCACCCAAGCCCGAGATCGCGGCTTCGACCGGCTTTCTGCCTAGAGAGCTGAACACGCCCGAGCCACCGATGAGCAGGTTGTGGTGGCCTTTGCCTTCGATCAGCTGCACTCTTAGGCCGCGAGCTGCGTTCCCTCTGCCGCGTGTTTGAAGCGGCGTAGTGCCTCCGCTAACAGTTTGTCTGGGTCTTGAAAGTCGGGAGATGTGGCTTCTCCTGGCACCTCGAACGAGACGCCATACCATTGGAGGATGACGTGGACGAGGGTCTCGTTGTCCAGCTCGGCGAGCGTTATGTTGCCCGATAGGCCGACGTCGCCTTTGAGGGAGCGCCAACCGATGGAACGGTTTGGCTCCTCTTCCGCGATCTCAGCATCGAACTCGGCGGCCGCGCCCGTTGGACTGCGTACGATCCAATGCGACAACCGGGCATCAGAACTGAGTGGGATAACGTCCTCGACGTAGTCCACGAGGTTCGGCAGGTTCCCGAAGTCGCGAAATAGCCCATAGACGTGTTCAACCGGCGCTCGAATCCGAATGGACTTCTCGATGCGCTGCATCTCGTATCACCTATTGGAACGTCCCTTCCTTGCAGTGGCGCTCGATCTCATCCCGGAGCAGTCGAACGTGCTCGAGATCTTCTTCCTTCATCCTCTGGAAGAGGCGAGTACATTCGACATCGCCGCGACAGTCCTCCATGTACTTGTCGTAGCGCCATACAGAATCCAGCTTCTCGCTCATCGTCTGAACGAGATTGTGCACGGCGTCGCTCACTGCCGCGGTGGCGGGCGCCTCAGCGTAGATCGTTTCCTTCATCGTGGTGGGTGCTGCCATTGCTCCTCTCCTTCCAAAAATACCTATACGCCTAACTTTCAGTGGCCAGGGTTGGCGGAGTCAGTTGCGGTACGTTGACGGGAGGTTAACAACCGGCGTCCGTGTGTTCTGTGGTTGGATCGAAGCTGGGGAACGAACTCGCGGTGCTGCCCATCGGTCGGTCGAACGGAGGCGGCCGAGTCGATAGCCCGCGTCTGGAAAGGGTGCCTGCCCTTCATCTTTGATGGCAGGCACCCTTGGCGGGTGTCGCGAGCGATGAATGAATCCGGGTGTTCGTACGGCGCGCGGGCGAGCTCGTGCAGCCGAGTCACGACGACCAGCGACGCGCGCTGACGCTGAACAACCCGAGCGTGCAGCCGAGGCCCGCGGCGACGCACACGGTCTCCGGCGCCATCCAGATGGTGTTGCCTGGCGAGATCGCGCCGTCCCACCGCCACACGATGGCGGCGATCCGGTTCGTTATGCGCGGCAAGGGCGCCGTCACGTTCGTGAACGGCGAGGGCTGCACGATGAACCCCGGCGACCTCATCCTCACCCCGGGCTGGACGTGGCACGGCCACATCAACCAGACCGAGGGGCCAATGATCTGGATGGACAGCCTCGACGTGCCGCTCGTCACCCTGCTGAAGCAGGGGCTGTACGAGGACTACCAGGACCAGCTCTTCCCCGCCACCAAGCCGGTAGACGACTCGCTCCATCGCTTCGGAGCGGGCCACATGCGGCCCGTCTGGTCGCAGCGCGAGGGACCAGTCTCTCCGCTACTGAGCTTCCCCTGGGAGCAGACCGAGCGCGCCCTCCACGACCTCGCGCGCATCGATTCGAGCCCCTTT
>Ga0184637_10000509_pt1 | contig 28975 bp, 24 predicted proteins | sample PLM3_127_b2_FD_133143 | JGI IMG/M metagenome (GOLD analysis project Ga0184637, IMG submission 133143) | Groundwater sediment microbial communities from an aquifer in East River, Colorado, USA - PLM3_127_b2 | ecosystem: Environmental > Terrestrial > Soil > Riparian zone | place: USA: East River... | reverse complement strand
GTGTTCAACTTCGACAGCGCCGAAGTGGCCGCGAACCCGGTGCACCTGATGTACGTGCTCGAGCAGCAGATCGAGCGTGAGCAGTTCCCGGCGGAGGTCGAGCAGAAGTACCTCGCGTTCATCAAGGAGCACTTGTCGACGCGCTACGCCGAGTTCATCGGCAAGGAAATCCAGACCGCCTATCTCGAGAGCTACAGCGAGTACGGTCAGAACATCTTCGACCGCTATGTCACGTACGCCGACTACTGGATCCAGGACCACGAGTACCGCGATACCGATACCGGCGAGGTCTTCGATCGCGGGTCGCTGAACGCGGAGCTCGAGAAGATCGAAAAACCGGCCGGCATTTCCAACCCGAAGGACTTCCGCAACGAGATCGTCAACTTCGTGCTGCGTGCGCGCGCCAGCAACGCCGGCAAGAACCCGGCGTGGACGAGCTACGAGAAGCTGCGCACCGTGATCGAGAAGAAGATGTTCTCGAACACCGAAGAGTTGTTGCCGGTGATCAGCTTCAACGCGAAGGCGAGCGCCGACGAGGCGAAGAAGCACGAGGACTTCGTGACCCGCATGGTCGCCAAGGGCTACACGCCCAAGCAGGTGCGGCTGTTGTGCGAGTGGTATTTGCGCGTGCGGAAGAGTTCTTGAGGCATCGTTGAAGTAGGGCGAAGCAGTTCCATGTTGCAACAGATCATCGACCGGCGGCTGGCGGGCAAGAACAAGTCCATCGGCAATCGCGAGCGTTTTCTGCGCCGTCACAAGGACCAGATCCGCGAAGCGGTGCGCCGGGCGGTGGACGGCCGCGGCATCCGCGACATGGAGCAGGGGGAGGACATCCGCATTCCCAAGCGCGACATCACCGAGCCGGTGTTCGGTCATGCGCAAGGCGGTGTCCGCGAGACCGTCCACCCGGGCAACCGGGAGTACATCCGCGGCGACCGCATCGAAAGGCCGAAGGGAGGCGCCGGCGGCGCCGGCGGCTCGCAGGCGAGCGACTCGGGGGAGGGCGAGGACGATTTCGTCTTCCACCTGAGCAAGGAAGAATTCATGCAGGTCTTCTTCGATGACCTCGCGCTGCCCAACCTGACACGCACCCAGTTGGCCGAAACGCCCGAGTGGAAGAGCCATCGCGCAGGGTTCACCAGCGACGGCAACCCGAGCAACCTGCACGTGGTGCGCTCGATGCGCGGTGCGATCGGCCGGCGCATCGCGATCGGCTCCGAATCGAGGCGAGAACTGCGTCATCTTGAGGCGCGTCTGGAAAGCCTGCTGCACCACAAAGTGGCTGCGGGAGAGGTCGAGCGCGGCAGCGAGATGCGCCAGCGCGAGATCAAGGAGATCGAGGAGCGCATCGAGCATCTGCGGCAAAGGATCTCGCGCATTCCGTACCTCGACCCGATCGACCTGCGCTATCGCAGCCGCGTGCGCGTGCCGGTGCCGACCAGCAAGGCCGTGATGTTCTGCCTGATGGACGTCTCGGGCTCGATGGACGAATCGCGCAAGGACCTGGCCAAGCGCTTCTTCATCCTGCTCTATCTGTTCCTGACGCGGCACTACGACAAGATCGATATCATCTTCATCCGCCACCACACGCAAGCGCAGGAGGTCGACGAGCAGAATTTCTTCCATGCCACTGAAACCGGCGGCACGGTCGTCTCGAGTGCGCTGGTGCTGATGGAAGAAATCGTGCGCGCGCGCTACCCGAGCAGCGAATGGAACATTTACGGCGCGCAGGCGAGCGACGGTGACAACTGGCACCACGACAGCGGCCGCTGCCGGGAGTTGCTGGCCCAGCAGATCCTTCCGCTGTGCCGTTATTTCGCCTATGTGCAGGTGGCTGAAGAAGAGCAAAATCTGTGGGACGAGTACAGCCAGTTGGCCGCCGACAGCAAGGTCTTCGCAATGCGCAAAGTCACCGAAGCCGCGAACATCTATCCGGTGTTCCGTGATTTGTTCAAGAAGGAGGGCGCTGCCGCATGAGTGCGTTGCCGTTGAAGCCCGCGCTGCGCGCGCCGCTGCCGCTCCAAAAGCGGCCGAGCGAGCCGTTGCCTTCGCCGAGCGATTGGTCGTTCGAGCTGATCGATCGCTACCACGACGTCATCCGAGCTACCGCCGAGCGCTTCGGACTCGATACCTACCCGAACCAGCTCGAGATCATCACCGCCGAACAGATGATGGATGCGTACGCGTCGGTCGGCATGCCGGTGAACTACCGTCACTGGAGCTACGGCAAGGAATTCATCGCCACCGAGAAGAACTATCGTCGGGGGCACATGGGTCTCGCCTACGAGATCGTCATCAACTCGAACCCGTGCATCGCCTACCTGATGGAAGAGAACACGATGGCGATGCAGGCGCTCGTCATCGCGCACGCGGCCTACGGGCACAACAGTTTCTTCAAGGGCAGCTACCTGTTCCGCATGTGGACCGATGCGTCATCGATCATCGACTACCTGGTCTATGCGAAGAACTACGTTGCCGAGTGCGAGGAGCGACATGGGCTCGAGGCGGTCGAGGAGTTGCTCGACAGTTGCCACGCGTTGATGAATCACGGCGTCGATCGTTACCGCCGGCCCAGCCGCAAGACGCTCGCGCAGGAACTCGCGGCGCGCAAGGACCGCGAGGCCTACGCGCAGCAGCAGGTCAACGACATGTGGCGCACGCTGCCGAAAAAGGCCGGGCGTGCAGCGAGCGAGGAAGCGACGCGCCGCTATCCCGAAGAGCCGCAGGAGAACCTGCTCTATTTCATCGAGAAGAACGCGCCGCTGCTCGAGCCGTGGCAACGAGAGGTCGTTCGCATCGTGCGCAAGGTGGCGCAGTACTTCTACCCACAGCGTCAGACGCAGGTCATGAACGAAGGCTGGGCGACCTTCTGGCACCACCACTTGCTCAACACGATGTACGACGACGGTTACCTCAGCGACGGCACGATGATCGAGTGGCTGAAGTCGCACACGAACGTCATCTACCAGCCGCCGGTGGGGCACAAGGCTTACAGCGGCATCAATCCCTACGCGCTCGGCTTCTCGATGTACACGGACCTGAAACGCATCTGCGAGCAGCCGACCGACGAAGACCGCCACTGGTTCCCCGACATCGCAGGCGCCGACTGGCTGCCGACGCTCGACCACGCGATGCGCAACTTCAAGGACGAAAGCTTTATCGGTCAGTTCCTTTCACCGAAGCTGATGCGCGAGATGCGGTTGTTCTCGATCGTCGATGACGAAGCCGAGCGTGAGCTCCAAGTGGCCGCGATTCACGACGATGCGGGCTACCGCCATGTGCGCGAAGCGCTGTCGCGTCAATACGACCTCGGGTCGCGCGAGCCGAACATCCAGGTCTGGAGCGTGAACCTGCGCGGCGACCGCTCCTTGACGTTGCGGCACACGCAGCACAACGACCGGCCGCTGCACGACAGCGCGCAGGAAGTGCTCAAGCATGCGTCGCGCTTGTGGGGTTTCGGCGTGCACCTCGAGAGTGTCGACGGCGCCGGCGACGTGAAGAAACAGTGGTCCGTGCCCGCGCCGACTCACTGATCGCGCGCCGCGCTCAAACGCTGAAGATCTTTCCCGGGTTCATGATGTTCTTCGGGTCGAGCGCCTGCTTGATCGCGCGCATCATCTGAACCGACCCGGCCCCCGCTTCGCTCACCAGGAAACCCATCTTGTGCAGGCCGATGCCGTGCTCGCCGGTGCAGGTGCCGTCGAGCCGCAGCGCGCGCTGCACCAGTTGCAGGTTCAAGCGCTCGGCGGTTTCACGTTCGGCGGGAATGTTCGGGTCGATCAGGTAGGCGACGTGGAAATTGCCGTCGCCGACATGGCCGACGATGTAGTACGCAAGCCCCGAAGCGTCGACCTCGGCAACAGTGTCGAGCAGGCATTCGGCCAGGCGGGAGATCGGCACGCAGGTGTCGGTGGTGACGGTGCGGCATCCGGGCTTCATCTGCAGGCCGGCGAAGTACGCGTGATGGCGCGCCGTCCACAGGCGCGTGCGCTCCTCGGGCGTGCTTGCCCATTCGAACTCCAGCCCCTCGTGCTCGTGCGCGATCTGCTGCACTGTGACGATCTGTTCGTTGACGCTCGAGGGCGTGCCGTGAAACTCCATCAACAGCATCGGCCCTTCGCGCAATGACAGCTTGTCATGCCGGTTCACCGCGCGCACCGCGTGCGCGTCGAGCAGCTCGCAGCGTGCGATCGGCACACCGCTCTGGATGATCTCGATCGTTGTGTTGACGGCCGCTTCGATCGTCGGAAAGCTGCACACCGCCGCCGAGATCGCCTCGGGTTGCGGGTACAGCCGCAGGCTCACCTCGGTCATCACGCCGAGCGTTCCTTCGCTGCCGACCAACAAGCGCGTCAGGTCGTAGCCGGCGCTGCTCTTCTTGGCGCGCGTGCCGGTGCGAATGATTTCGCCGCTCGCCGTCACGACGGTCAGCCCGAGCACGTTCTCGCGCATCGTGCCGTAGCGCACCGCGTTCGTGCCGCTCGCCCGCGTGGCCGCCATGCCGCCGAGCGATGCATCGGCACCCGGGTCGATCGGAAAGAACAGGCCCGTGTGGCGGATCTCGTTGTTGAGCTGCGTGCGCGTCACGCCCGCCTGCACGGTGGCGGTGAGGTCTTCGGCATGCACCGACAGCACGCGGTTCATGCGCGACAGGTCGATGCTCACGCCTCCTTGCACCGCGAGCAGGTGCCCTTCGAGCGACGATCCCGCGCCGTAGGGAATGACCGGTACCGCGTGTCGATGGGCCAGCGCGACGACGGCCGCGACGTCCTCGGTGTTCTCGCAGTACACCACCGCTTCGGGCGGCGGCACGTCGAACGGCGACTCGTCGCGGCCGTGCTGCTCGCGCACGGCCAGCGCCGTCGAGCAACGATTGCCGAAGCGCTCGCGCAGCTCGCCCAACATCGCGGCCGGCATCGCACGCACTTCGATGTGCGGCAGCATCTGCGTCGGAATCGGTGCATTCATCGGGTTCTCCTCGCGAATGTCAATGCGATGCGCGCAGCGCGCGCAGGAAGTCGCTGCGATGCGAGAGCGCCGGCAACTGCGAGCGCACAGAGCTCAGTCGTTCCCGATCCAGCTGCGCCATCACGATGCCCGCGCCCTCGTCGCGACAGCCGAGGACTTCGCCCCATGGATCGACGATCAGGCTGTGGCCCCAGGTGCGCCGCCCGCTTTCGTGGCGCCCGCCTTGCGCCGGCGCCATCACGTAGCACTGGTTCTCGATCGCGCGCGCACGCAACAACACCTCCCAGTGCGCACGCCCGGTGGTGTGCGTGAAAGCCGCCGGCACGACCAGCAGATCGCACGGTGGATCCATCAGCGCGCGGTACAACTCGGGAAAGCGCAAGTCGTAGCACACACTCAGTCCGACCCGAACCGCGCCCTCCCGCGTGTCGACATCGAACGCGACCGGCTCGCTGCCTGAGCGGATCACACTGCCCTCGTCGTATTGCTCGAGGTCATTGCGATAGCGAAAGAGGTGAATCTTGTCGTAGCGCGCGACCTGGGTGCCGTCGGGCGCGAAAGCACAGCAGGCGTTCAACACGCGTTGCGAATCGTCGGTGCGCAACGGCAGCGTGCCGCCGATCAACCACACCGAGTTTTCGTGTGCGCAATGAGACAGCATCTGCTGGATCGATCCATGGCCGGGAGGCTCGGCGATCAACAGCTTGTCGCGGTCGCTGTGGCCCATCAGGCAAAAGTGTTCGGGCAGCGCGACGAGGTCGGCCCCTTCGCCCGCGGCGCGCGCGATGAGGCGCTGCGCGGCCACCAGGTTGTCGGCCAGGCGGGTCGTCGAGACCATCTGCAAAGCGGCGATCTTCATGGCACTGGCTCAGGCGGGATTGAAACGCAAGACATGATGCGCTGCCATCTATACACCTAGGGGGTGGTGGTCGTCGTCGACGTGGCGGCGGCCGGCACGTTTACATCGAATTCAGGGATCGGGTCGCCCGGGTTGCGCTCGACGCGCTCGACCTTCGGGTCGGCCCACGGTCCCGACACATGAAACTCGCGGGTGCCGGCCTGCATCATCGGCTTGCGCAGGAAAATCTGCGCGAGGAAGGTGCCCAACCCGATCGCCGGGTTGATCGCCGCATACGCGAGCGACGCCGTGCCGGCATTGATTTCGGGCACCACGACGACGCGCAGGTCCTGCGTTTCACGCGTGATGTCGGCGCGGCCTTCGATCAGCACGGCTGCCTGCACGCCGCGCATGCGCAAATTGTTCGTGCTCGCCACGCCTTGCGCGATCTTCACGTCGCCGGTCACGCTGTCGAAGGCGAAGCCCTCCTGGAACAGGTCTCGAAAGTCGAGCGCCAAGCGTCGTGGCAGCGACTGCAAGCTCAACACACCGAGCAAACGTGCGACCCCCGGCTCGACCTTCAGGAACTGGCCGGACTCGACGGCCAGGTTGAGCTGCCCGGTCATGTGCTTGAAATCGGGCGACAGCGGCGAGCCGGGCCATTCGACCTGCCCGGTCACGCGTCCCCTGCCGCCTTTGATGGCCTTGCCTGTACCGAAGCGCTCGAGAAAGGCGCCGCTGTCGGTCAGATCGAGCTTGAAGTTCATCATCACACGCTTGCGCGCGCTGCTGGCGGCCGGCGCGCTGGCTGCCGCGCCGCTCCCCGCGGCGGCGCCCCAGCTGCCGGTGGCCGACAGGTTTGCTTCGGGAGTGGTCATGTTCAAGCGAGACAACCGCCATTCGCGAGGCGCGTCGCGTGTCTCGCTGCTGCCGCGGTTCGCGGCCTCGATTTCGATGCGGCCCAGGCGTTTGCCGCGCAACTCGAAATCGTCGACCACGATGTCGAGCGCGGGCAGGTTCACCGGTTGGTCGTCGAGCAGCGACTCGACACCTTCGGCTTCGGCCTTGGGCAGCGACAGGCGCGCGAGTCGCGCATGCACAAGCCCCGCTCCCGTCGAGCGACGCGGCACGCGGTACTCGACATAGCCGTTGAGCTGATCGGCGTCGACATTGGCACGCCAGACCCCTTCGGTTTGCGAGATGCCGGCCACGACTTTCGTGATGCGCCGCGCGCCCGTCGTGATTTCCTGCGCGCGCAGCGCGATGCTGTGCGGCAAGTAGTCGCCGCCGCTGCCGGCACCCTCGCTGGCGCCGAACGCCCCCAGCTTGCGCCCGAGCGCACTCCAGGCATCGGCGTTGACGCTGCCGAGATTCAGGTTCGCCGCCACGCCCCTCTCGGAGGCGGGGGCGGCGTCGAGCACACCGACCCCGCCGCGCAACACGACCGGCGCGTCGTGCGACAGGTCACGCACGAACTGCGCCTGGACCACGGTGCCGAGTTCGAAGCGCAGCGTGTCGCGCGGCGATTGGCCTGGCTCGAGTGACTCGGGCAGCAAGCTGGTCTGAAAGCGCATCGGAAGGCTCGCTTCGGCGGCCTTGCGCAGCGGCGCCGGCAAGTCGGCGCCGAGTCCGGCCAGGTTGCTCGTGACGGCGACCTCCGTGTGGCCGCGGGTGAAGCCGAGCGAGATGCGATAGGCGGTTTGTCCGTTCAGTGATCCGGCGATGCGCGACAGCGCCGGCAGCTCGGTCGCACGCCGCAACCCTTCGGCGCTCGCGACGCCCTGCCCCGCGAAACGCAGCCAACCGTCCCCACGCAGGCCGCCTTCGAAACTTGCGTCGCCACCGAGCACGCGCGCGCTGGCGCCACTGATCGAGAAATGGCGTTGCGTGAAATCGACGCGGCCGCGCGCGGCTGCCAGCAGCGGCGTGTCGGGGCTGATGCGGATATCGTTGCCCGCCAGCACGACACTGCCCTGCACCATGCTCTTGCTCGTGTCGTACAGCGGGATGTTCAGCGCGAGCTTCAATTCGCCATTGCCGACGGCCGTGGCCCGCTTGAGCGCACTGCCGATCCACTGGCCGACCGGCGAGGCGTTGACGAATCGCAGCGCGTCGGCGAGCGGACCGCGGCCGTTGCCCTCGAGCACCAGCACCGACCGCTCGGCAAGGTTTCGAATGCCGCCGTTGACCTGCTTCAGCTCGAAGCCGTCGACGCGCGCCTGCGCGTTGCGCACTTCCATGCTCGAGCGGTCGAACACCAACTCGCCGCTGACTTTCGTGAGCGCCGGCCAGGTCGACACGAAGGCCTCTTCGGTCGCGCTCGCCGGCGCGCTCGGAACGTAGGCGACGGTCAGGTCCTCGACCTTCGCGGCGATGCGGAACTCATCCTGTTTGGATCCGACGAACGGGAAGTCCCACAGGTCGCCCTTGACGCGGAAGTTGACGCCGGCAAGCACCCCGCCAGTCACTGCGCGTGCGACATAGCGACGCGCGCTCTCGGGCAAGCCCATCGGCAGGTAGCGCGCGGTGCGCGCGGCCAATCCGCGCGAGAGCTTGCCGCTCAGTTCGAGCTGACCCGGAAAGCGCCCGCCGCGGCCACGCGCGTCGCCCGCGCCGGTGCGCCACGTGCCGCTCAGATCGCCTTGCGCATCGACATTGGCGAAATTCGCATCGTTGACCTTTACCTCGAGCTGCTTGGCCGAGCCCGTCAGCTTGCCCGGCGTGATCCGCCAGGCGAGTTGCGCAGCAAACTTGTCGAGCGGCAGCAGCGCCTCTTCGAACACGCCGGGGAACTCGAGTGCGCCACCATTGAGCGCAAGGCGCGCCTGGCCGCCGTCCTGGTTGGCGCTCAGCTCGAGGTCCGCATTGCGCAGGCCGGGCCGGCCGATGCCGCGCGGCTCGCTCGATGCGCGCGCGGCAAGCGACAGGCCGCCGAAGGTCGCCTTCACGGCGTAGCGCGAAGGTTCATCCAGCGGTCCATCCCAACTTGCCGTCATTGCGTTGACGATGCCCTTGGGGGCGAGCTCCGCGAGCAGCTTGCGCAGTGCATCGCCCAGCGGCACGCGCTCGGCAATTTGCGTCATCACGTCGAGGTCGAGGCGTTGTGCGCTGAACTCGCCGCCGGTGACCGGCTGCGTGCCCGTCCGGTCCTGTCGTTGTCGCAACACGAGCGTCAGATCGCTGCGCGGCCAGCGCAGGCCGTCGGCAGTCACGAAACCGAACTGCTGCGCACGCACGCTGATGCCGTCGTCGCTGCGCTTGGCGCTCAGCCGGCCCTCGACCTGCTCGAAGCCGAGCGGCGCAACGTTGCGCGCCAGGCGCATTGAAACCGAGCGCAGGGCCATGTCGAGGGTGATCTCGCGCGGCTCGCCTTCGGCGAGTTCGAGCCACGCACGCAGCGCACCCTCGCCGTCACTCAGTTCGAAGGGCAAGCTGACGTAGCGACGCAGCTCGCTCACGTCGGCGCGCGGCAGCTCGAGGTTGACCGTGCCGCTCCAGCGGCGCCAATCGCCGCGCTCGGCCAGCAGCGGCTGCGTGAAGCGCCCCTGCGCCGAGAAGCGCTCGCCCCATCCCGGCGGCGGTGTGGCATCGAGCCGGATGTCGTGATGGCGCACGCCGTTGCGCATGACAAGGCTCACGTCGGTCAGCGCGAGCGGCGGGGCGAGCCGCTGCTCGTCGGTCCAGCGCAACGATCCGCTGCGCACGACGAACTCGTGCTGCTTGAAGAACCAGTTCGCCGCGGCTTGATCGCTGTCGGTCGATGTGGCGCCGCTGAAGTCGAGCCCGCCGACGAAGAGCCGGCCGAGGGCGTCGCGCCGCACTTCGAGCTCGGCACCTTCGATCAGCATCTGATCGAGCCGCAGATCGAATGTCAGCAGCGAGCGCGGCGACAGCGCTGCCGTCACGCGCGGCAGACGCAGGGCAGGCCGACCGGCAGCGTCGAGCAGCACCACATCGCGCAGGCGCACGGTCGGCATCCAGCCGCTGGGGACCGCCTCGATGTGGCCGATTTGCACGGTGGTGCCCAAAGCGGAAGTGGCTCGAGCCTGGATTTCGGGGCGCCATTGCTCGATGTGGTTCAGAATCCCCCAGTGCAGGGTCAGCCAAGCGATCAGCAATAAGCTCCACAACGCGGCCATGCTCCAAGCCAGCGCCTGCAACGCTTTGCGCCACCACGGCGCACGCGATTGACGGGGCTTTGGGGTCGAGCGAGTCGCGGCAGTCAGCTTTGAAATGGAAGACATGAGGGTGTCGAGACGCCGGAGGCGAACAACTCAGAAGGCGCAGCGCCGTGCACTGGATTGTGGCCCCGACGCGACCGCCTTGCGACCCGGGGCGTCCTTGCTGTGGGGTAAAGCATGGCGGCGCGTTCTGTGAAGACCTCCACCCACGGCGGGGGTTCCGCTTCGCCGCACGTGGACGTGGCCGAGCTCCACACCGTCGCGCCGGACCGCCCTCTGGCGCTCGCCGAGCACAGCCGCTTCGTGCAGCGTGTGCGTCGCCGCCACGCCGCCGAACTGTCGATGTTGCCGCCCGGACTGCCCACACGCGCAGTCATCACCGAACTCGTCGCGCGGCTGGAGGACGCTGGCCGCACGCTGCCGTCGGCGTTGCGCATCGCACGCCAGCTGGTGCTCGAGAGGCTCGCCGTGCTCGACATCGAGTGCGACGCCGCGATGCAGGACGTCACGCTCGCGATGACCGAGTTGGCCGAAGCCACGCTCGACCTGGCGCTGGCCGATGCGCTCGCACAACAGGACGCGCGCCATGGCCCGCCGCGCAACGCGTCGGGTGAGCGCATCGACTTCTGGATCGTCGGCATGGGCAAGCTCGGCGCCCGCGAGCTCAACGTCTCGTCCGACATCGACCTCGTCTATGTCTACGAGGAAGACGGCAGCACGAGTGGACCGGAGGTCGTGAGCGCGCACGAGTACTTCTCGCATGTTGCGCGCAGCTTGTATGCGTTGATCGGTGAGAACACCGACGATGGATTCGTGTTCCGCGTCGACCTCGGACTGCGGCCGAACGGCAACTCCGGCCCGCCGGTGGTGAGCCTCGCGATGCTCGAAGAATATTTCCAGGTTCAGGGGCGCGAGTGGGAACGCTTCGCTTGGCTGAAGAGCCGCGTCGTGGCGCCGCGGGCCAGCGTCCTGAACGGCCGCGCGCTGGCGCTGCGTTCGACAGTGACCGCCTTTGTATACCGGAGGTACCTGGACTACGGCGTGTTCGAAGGACTGCGCGATTTGCATGCAAGGATCCGCGGCGAAGCGCAGCGCCGCGCCGCCGGACGCCCCGAGCGCGCGAACGACGTGAAGCTGTCGCGCGGCGGCATCCGCGAGATCGAATTCCTCGTGCAGTTGCTGCTGGTCGTGCGCGGAGGTCAATTCCCCGAGATCCGCACGCGCTCGACATTGAAGGGCTTGCAACGGCTTGCCGAGGGCGGGTTGATGAAGCCGGAAACCGCGGCACGGTTGGCGCAGGCGTACATCTTTTTGCGCCGTGTCGAGCACCGGATTCAGTTTCTCGACGATCAACAGTCGCACGCGCTGCCGACCGTTGATGCCGACCTCAACTGGATCGCGCGCAGCTTGGCGCTTGCATGCGACACCGACACGTGTGAGCTGCTCGAGCGGCTCGGCGAAAGCCGCGAATTCGTCGCCACCGAGTTCGACGCGTTGCTGCACGACGGTCGGACGCCCGCGCGCGCGTCCAGCGGCCAGGGAGGCTGCCGTACCTGCGGTCCGGGCCCGACGCCGGTGGACGGCAGCGACTTCCTGGAACACCTGCCCCCCGAGCTCGCCGAGCGAGTGCGCGCCTGGTGCGAGCAGCCGAAGATCAAGCTGCTTCGCGACAGCAGCAAGCAGCGTCTCGCGCGGCTGATCGGGCGCGCCGCCGCCGCGGCCAAGGCGGGTCGCTGCACGATGGACGCGGCACTGCGATTCGTCGATTGGCTCGAGCCGCTGTTGCGCCGCGAAAGCTACCTCGCGCTGCTGGTCGAGCGGCCCGAAGTGCACAACCGGCTGCTGCGGCTGCTCGGCCTTGCGCGCTGGCCGATGCGCTACCTGATGCGCCACCCGGGCGTGATCGACGAGCTGGCCGACGAGCGGTTGCTGCATGGCCGCTTCGAACGCGAATCGTTCATCGCCGACTTGCAGGCGCGCCACCGCGCCTGGGAGCGCTCGGGCCAGGCCGACGAGGAATCATTGCTCGACACGCTGCGCCGCGCACACCATGCCGAGGTCTTTCGCACGCTGGTTCGCGACGTCGAGGGCCACATCAGCGTCGAGCAAGTGGCCGACGATCTGTCGGCGCTGGCCGATGCGACGCTGCAATGCGCGATCGACTGGGCCTGGTGCCACCTGAAGCAGCGGCACCGCGACCAGCCGCGCTTTGCCGTGATCGCCTACGGCAAGCTCGGCGGCAAGGAGCTCGGCTACGGCAGCGACCTCGATCTCGTGTTTCTCTATGACGATGACGACGAGCGCGCCGGCGAGGTCTACGGCGCTTTCGTGCGCAAGCTGATCACCTGGCTCACGCTGCGCACGGCGGCTGGCGAGTTGTTCGACATCGATACCGCGCTGCGTCCGAACGGCAACTCCGGCTTGCTTGTGACCTCGCTGCGCAGCTTCGAAAACTACCAGCAAGGACGTGGCAGCAATACCGCGTGGACCTGGGAGCACCAGGCGATCACGCGCGCACGCTATTGCGCGGGGCTCGACGAGCTCGCGCCGCGCTTCGAGGCCGTGCGGCGGCGCGTGTTGTGCGCGCCGCGCGACCCCATTGCGCTGCGCATCGAGATCAAGGCGATGCGCGAGCGCGTGCGCCAGGCGCACCCACTGAAGGAGGGGCTGTTCGACGTGAAGCACAGCCCGGGCGGGATGATGGACGCTGAATTTGCGGTGCAGTATCTCGTGCTCGTGCACGGTGCATCGCATCCGCAGTTGCTTGACAACGCCGGCAACATCGCGCTGCTGCAGCGCGCCGAAGCCAGCGGCTTGCTGAACGCCGGCGTCGGCATGGCGGCGGCCGACGCCTATCGTGAACTGCGCCGTGCGCAGCACCGGGCTCGCCTGGACGAAAAGCCGACCCAGGTCGAGCCGCAGACGCTGGCCGCGCAACGCGACGCCGTGCTCGTGTTGTGGCACGCGGTGTTCGAGTGACGCTGCAGCGCGGCGCGGGGTGGTGGTGCGGGATCAGCGTGCTGCTGGCCGCCGGCGCCTTGCTCGCGCATGGCCGGGTATCGGATGCGATCGATTGGCAGCCGCTTCTCGCATGGTCCGAACCCTGGCGCTGGTGGAGCGCGGCGTGGGTGCATCTGAGCGACTTGCACCTGCACGCCAACCTGGCGGGGACCTTGCTCGTGGCGTTGCTCGGCGTGGCCTCCGACGTCCCGGTGCGCGCCGCGATGGCCTGGCTCATCGCTTGGCCGCTCACGCAACTGGGCCTGTTGGCGCAGCCCGCGCTGGCCCACTACGGTGGCCTGTCGGGCGTGCTGCACGCGGGCGTCGCGGTGGTGGCCATGCAGCTGATGATCGAGGGCCCGCGCCGGCGCAGGCTGCTCGGCATTACGGTGTTCGCGGGTCTGGCACTCAAGCTGTTCAGCGAAACGCCGTGGGTCGGTCCGGTGCAACATCCGCAAGGGATCGACATCGCCACCGTGCCACTCGCCCATGTGACCGGCGCCGTGTCGGGCGGCCTCATCGCCTGCGCGTTGTTGCTCGGCGCGCAACGACCCCGTCTGGCGACTGGAAGCCATGACTGAGCGCAAGACCGAGCTGGACACGGTTGCCGTCGTTTCGCTGGTCTTGTGCTGCGCGGTGTGGGGAGTGAACCAGGTCGCGGTGAAGCTCGCGCTTGCCGAGGTGCCGCCGTTGACGCAGGCGGCCGTGCGATCGCTCGGCGCCGCGCTGCTGGTGTACGTGTGGTCCGCCAGGCGCGGTATCGCGCTCGGGCGGCGCGACGGCACGCTGCGCGGCGGCGTGCTGGCGGGCGCGTTGTTCGCCGCCGAGTTCGCTTGCATCTTCGTTGGCCTGCAGTTCACCGGCGCTTCGCGCATGGCGGTGTTCATCTACCTGGCGCCGTTCGTCGTGGCGCTTGGCATGCCCTTCATCTCGCGCGCCGAACGGCTGGCGCCGCTGCAGATGGTCGGCCTGCTCGCGGCCTTCGGTGGCGTTGCCTACGCGCTCGCCGAAGGCTTCACGCGACCGGCCCTGGGGCCTTTGCAATGGCTCGGCGATTCGCTCGGCGTGGCGGCGGCCATCCTGTGGGGCGCCACCACGCTTGCGATCCGCGGCACGGCGCTGGCTCGGGCGCCGGCCGAAAAGACCCTGCTGTACCAACTGGCTGTCTCCGGGGTGTTGCTCGCGCTGGCGGTGCCTTTCGCGGGCGAGCCATGGCCGGCTCGCCTCTCGGCCGAGGTCATCGCGCTGTTGCTGTTCCAAACCGTGATCGTGACCTTCGCCAGCTACCTGCTGTGGTTCTGGTTGATCGCGCACTACCCGGCGACACCGCTTTCGGCGTTCACGTTGCTCACACCGGTATTCGGCTTGCTGGCCGGGGCCATGCTGCTCGGGGAGCCGGTAACGACGCGGCTCATCATCGCGCTGGCGGCGGTCGTGGCCGGCATCTACATCGTCAATCGCCCGACGGCATGGCGCCGGCCGGCAAGACGAGTCGACGAGCCCGGCCGGCCGGACGCCCTCTGAAATCAGCCGCGGATGCGACGCACGAGCGCTGTCGTCGAATAGCCGTCGACGAACGGAATCGCCCGGGCCTGGCCGCCATGGCTGCGCACGACTCGCGTTTCCTCGAGCGACTCGATGTCGTAGTCGCCGCCCTTCACGTAGAGGTCTGCGCGCACGATGCGAAGCAGTTCGACCGGCGTCGCCTCATCGAACAGCGTCACCACGCTGACGCTTTCGAGCGCGGCCAGCACGCAGCCGCGGTCCATCTCGTTGTTGAGAGGCCGATCAGGCCCCTTGGCCAAGCCGCGCGCCGAGGCGTCGCTATTGAGCCCGATCACGAGGCTCGCGCCCATCGCACGCGCCTGCGCGAGGTAGATCACGTGGCCGCGGTGCAGGATGTCGAAGACGCCGTTGGTGAACACGATCGGCCGGGGCAAGCCCTGCAGCCGAGCCGCGAGGTCCGCGCGCGAGCAGAGTTTGTCGAGGAAGTCGGGCATGTGCCATTGTCGCCCGCACGCCCCGGATCACGGCGGGCCGGTGCCGCGGCCGCACGCGGGCGCGGTCGCTCAGGCCGGCTGCGCGCCGGGTGTGCCGCGTTGGGCAGCGGCGGCAACGGCCTTCGTCACTTCCCTGCGATATCGATTGAGCTCCTGCACACTGGCGAAACTGCGCTCCATCAGCAGCGACAGGTTGTGCAGGATGCGCTCGACGACGCGGTTCTCCCACACGGCGTCGAACTGGATCTGCTTGTCGAGCCAGGCTTCGAGCCAGTGCGGGTCGGGCAAGCGGGACTGCACCGTGTCGCGCGGGAAGAGCGTCTCGTTGACGTGCAGGTTGGTCGGATGCAGTGCCTGCGCCGTGCGCCGGGCGCTGGCCATCAACACGCCGACCTTGGCGAAGGCGGCCTTCGCTTCGTCACCGAATTTCTGCAGCGCGCGCTTCATGTAGCGCAGGTACGCGCCGCCGTGGCGCGCTTCGTCGCGTGCGAGTGTCTCGTAGATTGCCTTGATCACTGGCTCGGTGTGCCATTCGGCGGCGCGCCGGTACCAGTGGTTGAGCCGGATCTCGCCGCAAAAATGCAGCATCAGCGTTTCGAGGGCGGGCGCCGGGTCGAACTCGAAACGTACCTCGTGCAGCTCCGCTTCGCTGGGCACGAGGTCGGGCCGGAAACGCCGCAGGTATTCCATCAGCACCAGCGAATGTTTTTGCTCTTCGAAGAACCACACGCTCATGAAGGCGCTGAAGTCGCTGTCGTCCCTGTTGTCACGCAGGAACATCTCGGTGGCCGGCAGCGCCGCCCACTCGGTGATCGCGTTCATCTTGACGGTCTGCGCCTGTTCCTCGGTCAGCCGCGCGGCCTCGAACTGCGACCACGGGATGTCGCGGTCCATGTTCCAGCGCACGGCCTCGAGCTGCTTGAAGAGTTCCGGGTAAAGCATGGCCGATCCTTAGAGGTTGCGGCATTCTAGGGGGCCGGTGTGACAAAACGACCATCCGTGGGCCCACACCGCGCAAACTGGTGGGCGATTCGGCTGCCGCCAGTGTGACGACTGCCTTGAAGCCCCACGATTCGAGAGGACTTGCGATAGCATCCGGCGCGCCCGATGGCCATCGGCGAAACTTTCGATCGAGTGGCTCGATCCGTTTTCTCGCAGCGCGGAACTCGCAGCGGCCTTGATGGTCGAAAGTCGCTGTGGCACGGGCGAACAGGGCCGCCCGCTGCCACGCTCCCCTTTTCTGTTGCACAGCCTTCCGGACGTTACCGGCTGAAATCCCAGAGCGCCTCTCCTCCTCCCTCCTCCTCCCTCTTCGCTCTGGGGCGCTGTGCAGCGGTTTCTCTTGGCCTGCGGTGCCGCCTTCGGGCGGCACCGATGTCTTTCGCTCAGAGCCAGCCCTTGCGACGGAAGTACCAGAACGGGATCACGACGCTCACGAGCATCAGGCCGAGCGCGAACGGGTAGCCGAGCAACCACTTCAGCTCCGGCATGAGCTCGAAGTTCATGCCGTAGATGCTCGCGATCAGCGTGGGCGGCAGCAGCGCGACGCTCGCCACCGAGAAGATCTTGATGATCCTGTTCTGGTTGATGTTGATGAAGCCGACGGTCGCATCGAGCAGGAAGTTGATCTTGTCGAACAGGAATGCCGTGTGCGTATCGAGCGAGTCGATGTCGCGCAGGATCTGACGCGCTTCCTCGAACTGCTCGGCACTCAGCAGCCGGCTGCGCATCATGAAGCTCAGCGCACGACGCGTATCCATCACGTTGCGCCGGATGCGGCCGTTCAGGTCTTCCTCGCGGGCGATCGCCGCGAGCGCTTCGCCGGCCGCCTGATCGCCGACGTTGTGCTTGAGCACGCGTGCGCTCACCGCTTCGAGCTTGTCGTAGATGCCTTCCAGCGAATCGGCCGAGTACTCGGCGTCTGCGTCGTAGAGCTTGAGCAGCACGTCCTTGGCGTCTTCGATCAACGCCGGAATTCGTCGCGCCCGCAAGCGCAGCAGCCGGAACACTGGCAGGTCTTCGCCATGCACCGAGAAAAGCACGTTGTTGTGCAGGATGAAGGCGACGCGCACGTTGCGTGCGCCCTTGTCTTCCTTTTCCGGATCACCTTCGATCAGGAAGTCGCTGCGGATGTGCAGCTCACCGTTGTCTTCCTCGTAGAAGCGGGCCGACTCTTCGAGGTCCTCGGCCACGATGTCTTCGGGGATCGTGACGCCGAAGCGCTCGGCGATCCACAGCTTCTCCTCGAGCGTCGGCGCCTCGAGGTCGACCCAGATCGGAGCGACGTGCGCCAGTGCGGGGGCGTTCTCGATCTCTTCCTGAAACAGCCGGCCGTTGACCAGCGTGAACACGTTCAGCATGCAACTCTCCAGCGCAATGGCACCTCAGGCAGGTGCGCTGCGGGCGCAAAGCGCAGGGTCAGACGATGGTCGGTTGCGTCTCACCCCACTGCCGCGCGTTCACGTGGCGCTGGAGCGGACGGTCACCGAGAGGTGGGACTGTCCAATGGGCTCACTCACAAATGCAATGGCCTGGATTATGAATCAGCCCTTCGCTCATTCGACGACACCGAAGCCCGCCTCACGCAGCACCCCGCGTGCGTCCTCGGTGAAGAGCCGCGTCCAGATCTCGCGTGCCGCAGGCGTTGCGCCCCGTATCAATGCGACGGGGTACGTGATCGGCGGGTGGCTTGCTTGCGGAAAACGTGCCGCGACACGCAATCGCTTGGCGACACGGGCATCGGTCGCATAGACGATGCCGGCCACCGCTTCTCCTCGCTCGACAAAGGCCAGCGCCGAACGCACGTTGTCGGCGCGCACGAGCCGCGCGCTCACTGCATCCCAAAGTCCCAGGCGGCGTAGTGCCGCTTCGGCATAGCGGCCGACCGGAACGTGCGCCGGATCGCCGGTGGCGACGCGGCCGGCGGGATCGCCTGCCAGCAACGCATCGCGCAGCGCAGGTGTCGACTCCGAAATCTCGCTGCTTGACGTCGAGGCCATACGCACAACGACGAGTCGGTTGGTCGCCAGCACCCGCCGTGAGCTCGTGTCGATCAATCCGCGCGCAGCCAAGTGATCCATCCACGCTTCATCGGCGCTGATGAACACATCAGCCGGCGCGCCCTGCTCGATCTGCCGCGCGAGCACCGAACTCGCAGCGAATGAGAAACGAACCTGCGCGCCGTTGCCGGCCCAACGCGCAGCCAGCGCTTGCATCACATCCCCAAGGCTTGCCGCGGCGAACACCGTCACCGGCGCCGTCGCACGAGCGATGCGCGGTGCCGCCGCAGTACACGCAAGCAAGTGAATCAACCAGGCCCGACGATCCAATAGCAACCCCTTGTATTCGTGGACGCGTTTGGCTTGTCATGCCCCGCATTCGGGTGCACACTGAATTCAGCCCGCCGCCCTGCTACCCCGTGAAAGGAGGAACCATGAACTTGACGATCAGCGGACACCACCTCGAAGTGACGCCGGCCTTGCGCGAGTATGTGCTCACGAAGCTGGACCGGGTCACACGCCATTTCGATCAGGTCGTGGACATCAATGTCTTGCTCACCGTGGAAAAGCTGAAGGAAAAGGAAAGGCGCCAAAGGGCCGAAGTCACCCTTCATGTCAAGGGCAAGGACATTTTCGTCGAGAACGCACACGAGGATCTTTACGCTGCCATCGATCAACTGATGGACAAGCTCGACCGGCAGGTCTGCCGGCACAAGGACAAGCTGCAGGACCATCACCACGCATCGGCCAAGCGCATCGATGCGAATCCTTGAATGGAACTCCATTTCCTCCAGGCGGCCTGCGGGCCGCTTTTTCTTGAGTCCGGTTGCTGCGATGCAGCAGTACGCGCACAATGTTGCAGTCCTGCAGCCTTGTGCAACTGCCCAAACCGCCGCGTTTCTATAATCAGCACTCTTCCCGTGACACAGCGTCCGCTCAGGCCCTGGCTGAAACCGGCGCGATGACCCGATGAATCGTCTTGCCGCCATTCTTCCCGCCAAAAACGTGCTGGTGGACGTGGACGCGACCAGCAAGAAGCGCGCATTCGAGCATGCCGGCTTGCTGTTCGAAAATCAGCATGCGATTGCACGTGCCACGGTGACCGACAACCTATTTGCGCGCGAGCGCCTCGGATCGACCGGGCTTGGCCATGGTGTGGCGATTCCGCATGGCCGCATCAAGGGCTTGAAGAACCCGCTCGCTGCCGTGCTGAGGGTGCAACAGCCGATTCCCTTCGATGCGCCGGACGACGAGCCGGTCGGCGTGCTGATCTTTTTGCTCGTCCCGGAAGCGGCCACGCAGCGCCACCTCGAGATCCTGTCCGAGATCGCCGAGATGCTGTCGGATCGTGCGCTGCGCGAACGCCTGAAGACAGAGACCGACGCCGCAGCGCTGCACAAACTGATCTCCGATTGGGAACCGCTGAAATCAGTGGCCTGAGGCGCCACCCACCGGCCGGGAGCAGCGCAGCCATCGCATGAAACCGACCGTCATCAGCGCTGAAGCGCTGTTCGAAGAGCACCGCGCGACACTGCGCTGGGAATGGATCGCCGGCCACGCGTTCCCGGAGCGGCGTTTCGACGAGGCCGCGGTGCGCAACGCGCAGTCCGCCGCTGACTTGGTCGGCTACCTCAACTACATCCATCCGTATCGCGTGCAGATCGTCGGTGTGCGCGAGGTCGCTTACCTGAAGACCGCGTCGCCGGAAGACCAGGAACGGCGCATTCAGCGCATCGTGACGCTCGAGCCGCCGGTGATGGTCGTCGCCGACTCGCAGACGCCGTCGGACCGGTTGGTCGCGATGTGCGACCGCGCCGACATTCCGCTGTTCGTGACCAGCGAGTCGGCGGGCCATGTGATCGACGTGCTGCGCGGCTACTTGAGCCAGTTGTTCGCCGAGCGCACCACGCGTCACGGTGTGTTCATGGACATCCTCGGGCTCGGCGTGCTGCTGACCGGCGAATCGGGGCTCGGCAAGAGCGAGCTCGGACTCGAACTCATTTCGCGCGGGCATGGATTGGTCGCCGACGATGCCGTCGACGTCTATCGCGTGTCGCAAACGGCGCTCGAAGGTCGCTGCCCGGAACTGCTGTTGAACCTGCTCGAAGTGCGCGGCATCGGCCTGCTCGACATCAAGGCGATCTTCGGCGAGACGGCGGTGCGGCGACACATGCGCCTGAAACTGATCGTGCACCTGGTGCGCAAGGAAACGATGGATCGCGAGTTCGAACGGCTGCCGTACGAGCCGCTGTACGAGGACATTCTCAGTGTGCCGGTGCGCAAGGCGGTGATCGCGGTGGATGCGGGCCGAAACCTTGCCGTGCTGGTCGAGGCAGCGGTGCGCAACACGATCCTGCAATTGCGCGGCATCGACACCTACCGAGAATTCATCGAGCGCCACCAGAAGGTGATGGGTCGCGGCGAGCCCTGAGCTGCGCCGGGCGTCACTTGTTACGGTGGACGCAGCCCTTCTTGCTACAGGTCGCGTACAACGCGAGCGCATGGTCCTGCAGCTCGAAGCCGCGCGTCGTCGCCACCGCGCGCTGGCGCTTTTCGATCTCAGCGTCGTAGAACTCCTCGACGCGGCCGCAATCGACGCACACCAGATGATCGTGGTGTGTGCCCTCGTTGAGCTCGAACACCGACTTGCCCGACTCGAAGTGGCTGCGCGACAGGATGCCGGCCTGCTCGAACTGCATCAGCACGCGGTACACGGTCGCCAGGGCAATGTCCGAACCTTCGGCCAGCAAGGCCTTGTAGACGTCCTCGGCGGTCATGTGCCGGCGCGACGTCTTCTCGAACACTTCCAGGATCTTCAGCCGTGGCAACGTGGCCTTCAGCCCGCTGCTCTTCAGGTCTTCGACGTGGCTCGTCATGGGTTCTCCGCGCGATGCATGGGGCGGCGCCCCGGCCGCCAACCGATAGAATCGGGCCATCATATCGAGCCGGGCAAGTCCGCGCGACGCCCTCCTTGCCGCCATGCTGGTCTCGCAGATCCGAAAGTCCTTCGCAGCCCTCGCCGCATGCTCATTGGCCGGTTGCGCGTCGCTTCAATCGTCGGACAACCTGCTCGGCGTGATCACGCCGTACCGCATCGAGGTCGTGCAGGGCAACGTGGTCACGCAGGAGCAGATCGCTCGCGTGCAGCCCGGCCTGACGCGCGCCCAGGTGCGCGACATCATGGGATCGCCGCTGCTGACCGACCCGTTTCACGCCGACCGCTGGGACTATGTCTTCACGATCCGGCGTCAGGGCGCCGAGCCGCAGCGGCGCGCCGTGGTGCTGATTTTCGAGGACGACAAGCTCAAGAGCGTCGACGCACCGCCGCTGCCGTCCGAACGCGACTTCGTGGCGTCGATCGACACCTTCAAGTCCCGCCGTGACGCAGGCACGCTCGCATTGACCGACGAACAGCGCAAGGCGCTGCCGCTGCCGCCGAAGACCGACACCGCACCGGCCGCTCCGGCCGGGCCGGCGCGCGAATACCCGCCGCTCGAACCTCGCCCATGAGCGTTGCGCACCCCGCCCGCTCGAACAGGGCCGGCGCCGGCGAGAACATTTTGAGAATCGCCGTGGCCGGCGCGTCCGGTCGCATGGGGCGCATGCTGATCGAGGTGGTGAACGGCGCCAGCGATTGCCTGCTGGTGGGCGCTCTCGACATCGCCGGCAGCCCGGCGCTCGGCCAGGACGCGGCCGCTTTCCTCGGTCGGCCAGCGGGCATCGCGATCACCGACGACGTTCGTGCCGGCCTCGATGGGGCTCAGGTGCTGATCGACTTCACGCGGCCCGAAGGCACACTTGCGCACCTTGCGGCATGCCGCGAACTGGGCGTCAAGGCCGTGATCGGTACCACCGGGTTCAGTGAAGGGCAAAAACGCGAGATTGCCGCGCATGCCGAGCACATCGCGATCGTGATGGCGCCCAACATGAGCGTCGGTGTGAATGTGGTGCTGAACTTGCTCGAACGTGCGGCGCGTGCGTTCAGTGAAGGCTACGACATCGAAATCATCGAAGCTCACCATCACCACAAGGTGGATGCGCCGAGCGGCACGGCGTTGAAGATGGGTGAAGTGATTGCCGCTGCGCTCGGCCGCGACCTGAAGGACTGCGCCGTCTACGCCCGCGAAGGCGTGACCGGCGAACGGGGTGCGTCGACGATCGGCTTTTCGAGCATTCGCGGCGGCGACATCGTCGGCGATCACACGGTGCTCTTCGCAGGCATCGGCGAGCGCATCGAGATCAGCCACAAGGCGAGCTCGCGCGTGAGCTATGCGCAGGGCAGCCTGCGGGCCGCGCGTTTCCTGAGGCTGCAAACACGCGGGCTGTTCGGCATGAACGAAGTGCTCGGCATCGGCACCGTGGCATGAGCGCCGCCGGGCCGCTCCCAAGGGTGAGAGCCGCGGCTCCAAGCCCGCCTGCGCAGGTTTGGACGGCTCGAACGCCAGTCGCGTCTCGCGACGGGCGCTCGCTCCCCCTCGGGGGGGCCGGCGCGCAGCGTCGCAGGGGGCACCCATGAGCGGCTTCGGACAGTTCTGGAGCCAGGGCGACTTCATCACGCGGGGCGTCGCGCTGCTGTTGCTGCTGATGTCGATCAGCGCGTGGGTGTTGATCTTCTGGAAAGGCTGGCTGTTGCGCCGCACCCGCTCGGACATCGAACGCGCGGTGGCGGCTTTCTGGAGTGCCGCGACGGTGAGCGACGGTCGTGAGCGACTGGCCGGGGTCGATCGCGAGCGCGTCGTGCTGCCGCTGCTCGACGCGGCCACGTACGCGCCGGCGGGCGGCACGCTCGAGACCGGTGGGCACCTGGAATCGCAACTCACGCGCCGCCTGCGCGATGCGCTGCACGGCGTGTTGCGCCACCTTCAATTCGGCCAGGTGCTGCTGGCGTCGATCGGGAGCACGGCCCCTTTCATCGGCCTGTTCGGCACCGTGTGGGGCATCTATCACGCGCTGCTGTCGATCTCGGTGGCCGGCACGATCACGATCGACCGCGTTTCCGGACCGGTCGGCGAGGCGCTCGTGATGACCGCGGCGGGCCTCGCGGTCGCGATCCCCGCTGTGCTGGCCTACAACATCTTCGGCAAGCTCGTCGGCGGCTGCGAAGCGGAGCTGGAAGGCTTCGCGCATGACCTGCGCGAGATGATCGCCGGACGCACCATCGAACCCTGACATGGCTTTCGGCCGACTCGAACGCACCACCGGCCCGCAGCCGATGAGCGAGATCAACATGACCCCGCTGATCGACGTGATGCTGGTGTTGCTCGTGATCTTCATGATCACCGCGCCGCTGATGACGAGCAGTCTCAAGCTCGATCTGCCGAACAGCGACGCCGCACAGCCGAGCGCGGCGCCGGCGTTCATTTCGATCGCGTTGTCGCCGGCCGGCGAACTGTTCCTCGGTGAGGAGAAGATCGAGCGCGCGGCGCTCGCCGAGCGCTTGAGCGCGGCCGCCCGCGGCAACCCGGAGCTCGAAGTGCAGTTGCGCGCGGACCAGTCGGTGGCCTACGGGCGCGTGGCCGAACTGATCGGCCTGTTGCAGAAGGCCGGCCTGAATCGCATCGCGTTCGTCGCGGACCCGAAGTCCTGAGCGCGAGTCAATCTTGCGAGGGCTGCGCAGCGCCTGGTGGCGTGCGGGAGCGGCCGCTGCATTGACGCAGTGCGCCTCCTACAATCCGGCCCATCATGGACGAAAAATACAACCCCGCCGAGGTCGAGGAGGCCGCGCGTGCCAACTGGGTGGCGCGCGACGCCTATCGCGTGAGCGAAGACCCGGGCAAACCGAAGTTCTACGCCTGCTCGATGCTGCCGTACCCGAGCGGCCGGCTGCACATGGGCCATGTGCGCAACTACACGATCAACGACATGCTCGCGCGCCATCTGCGCATGAAGGGCATGAACGTGCTGATGCCGATGGGCTGGGACGCCTTCGGCCTGCCCGCCGAAAACGCCGCGATGAAGCACAACGTGCCGCCGGCGAAGTGGACGCGCGAGAACATCGATCACATGAAGGGCCAGATGCAGGCGATGGGCCTGGCGATCGACTGGAGCCGCGAGATCGCGACCTGCGACGCGAGCTACTACCGCTGGAACCAGTGGCTGTTCCTGAAGATGCTGCGCTCGGGCATTGCCGAACGACGCACGCAGGTCGTCAACTGGGACCCGGTCGACCAGACCGTGCTCGCCAATGAACAGGTGATCGACGGCCGCGGGTGGCGCTCGGGAGCCCCGGTCGAAAAGCGCGAGATCCCCGGCTACTACCTGAACATCACGAAGTACGCCGAAGAACTGCTCGACCAGGTGCAGCACCACCTGCCCGGCTGGCCCGAGCGCGTCAAGCTGATGCAGGAGAACTGGATCGGCAAGAGCGAGGGTGTGCGCTTCGCCTTCCCGCACGATATCCGCGGCGCCGACGGCCGACTGATCCAGGACGGCCGGCTCTACGTCTTCACGACGCGCGCCGACACGATCATGGGCGTCACCTTCTGCGCGGTCGCGCCGGAGCATCCGCTGGCCGTCCACGCGGCAGCAAGCAACTCCGAGCTCGCGGCGTTCATCGAAGAGTGCAAGCACGGCGGCACGACCGAGGTCGAACTCGCGCTGCGCGAGAAGGAAGGCCGACCCACAGGCCTGTACGTTTCGCACCCGCTGACGCACGAGGCCATCGAGGTCTGGGTCGGCAACTATGTGCTGATGAGCTACGGCGACGGCGCCGTGATGGGGGTGCCCGGCCACGACGAGCGCGACTTCGCGTTCGCGAAGAAGTACGGCCTGCCGATCATCCAGGTGATCGGTGTCGACGGCGAGCATTTCTCGTACGACCACTGGCAGGACTGGTACACCGACAAGCAGCGTGGCATCACGATCAACTCCGACAACTACAGCGGGCTGAGCTATCAGGCCGCGGTCGATGCGATCGCGCACGCGCTGCAGGCCAAGGGCCTGGGCGAGAAGAAGACGACGTGGCGGCTGCGCGACTGGAGTATCAGCCGACAGCGCTACTGGGGCACGCCGATTCCGATCATCCATTGCGGTGCCTGCGGACCGGTGCCGGTGCCCGAGAAGGACCTCCCGGTCGTGCTGCCCGAGGACCTGATCCCCGACGGCTCGGGCAACCCGCTGAACAAGTGCGCCGCCTTCCTGAACGTCGCGTGCCCGCAGTGCGGCAAGCCCGCGCAGCGCGAGACCGACACGATGGACACCTTCGTCGACTCGTCGTGGTACTTCATGCGCTACTGCGACGCACATCTCGACGACGCGATGGTCGGCGCCGGCACGCACTACTGGATGCCGATGGATCAGTACATCGGCGGCATCGAACACGCGATCCTGCACCTGCTGTACGCGCGCTTCTGGACGAAGGTGATGCGAGATTTCGGCTTCGTGAAGATCGGCGAGCCGTTCACGAAGCTGTTGACGCAGGGCATGGTGCTCAACCACATCTATTTGCGCCGCAACGAGAAAGGCGGCGTCGAGTACTTCTGGCCGCACGAAGTGGACAACGTGCTCGATGCCGACGGGCACATTGTCGGAGCGCACCTGAAGCGCGACGGCTCGCTGATCGACTATGAAGGCTTCGGCACGATGTCGAAGTCCAAGCACAACGGGGTCGACCCGCAGGAGCTGATCGAACGATACGGTGCCGACACCGCACGGCTGTTCGTGATGTTCGCCGCGCCGCCGGAGCAGACGCTCGAGTGGAACGATGCGGGTGTCGAGGGCGCGCATCGTTTCCTGCGCCGGGTGTGGGCCTATGCGGCCCGCCATGCCGAGCGCTTGAGCGCGGCGGGTGAGTTGCCCCCGGCGCCCGGTCCGCAGGCGTGCGCGTTGCGGCGCGAGTTGCATGGCGTCTTGCGCCAGGTGAACTACGACTACGTGCGCATGCAGTACAACACGGTCGTCTCGGGCGCGATGAAGATGTTGAACGCGCTGGAGAAGTCGTCGTTCGAGGGCGAAAGCGATGGCCCGGCGGCGCTGCGCGAGGCTTTCGGCATCCTGCTGCGCGTGCTGTATCCGGCCTGCCCTCACATCACGCATGCGCTGTGGCATGAGCTCGGCTATGCCAGGCAGCTCGGCGAGTTGCTCGACGCGCCGTGGCCGCAGGTCGACGAGGCCGCACTCGAGCGGGATGAGGTCGAACTGATGCTGCAGGTCAACGGCAGGTTGCGCGGCGCCATCAAGGTGAGCGCCGATGCCGGCAAGGCGCAGATCGAAGCGGCCGCGCTCGCGAGCCCCGAGTTCGCGCGCTTCGCGGACGGCAAGCGCGCGAAGAAGGTGATCGTCGTGCCGGGCCGGCTGGTCAACGTCGTCGTCTGAGCCATGCGCCGGCGCTGGTTGCTGTTCGCCGCCGCGCTGCTGGCGGGTTGCGGCTTCGAGTTGCGTCGTGCGCCCGAGCTGCGTTTTCGCACCGTGCAACTCGCAGGTTTCAAGCCGGGTTCGCCGGTGGCCGACGAGTTGAGACGCAACATTGCGGCGAGCACGACGACGCGCGTGGTCGAATCTGCGGCGCAAGCCCAGGTGATCCTGGAGGCGCTCGCCGATGCGCGCGAAAAGAGCGTCGTCGCGAGCACGGGGGCGGGCCAGGTGCGCGAAGTGCAATTGCGTGCGCGCCTGAACTTTCGGCTGCGCACGGCGGCCGGCAAGGAGCTCATCGCGCCGACCGAGATCGTGCTCAGCCGCGACATGAGCTACAACGAAAGCGCCGCGCTGGCCAAGGAGCACGAAGAAGCATTCCTCTACCGCGCGATGCAAAGCGACATCGTCGCGCAGGTGATGCGTCGATTGGCCGCAGTGCAAGGCGTTTGAATCGTCATGCAGATCAAGCCCGACCAACTCGCCGCGCACCTCGACAGAGGCCTGCGCCGGCTCTACACCGTGCATGGCGACGAGCCGCTGCAGGCGCAGGAAGCCGCCGACGCGATCCGCACCGCAGCGCGCGCAGCGGGCTTCAGTGAGCGCAAGGTCTACACCGTCAGCGGGGCGTACTTCAACTGGAGCGAGGTGCTCGGTGCCGCGCAGGCGATGAGCCTGTTTGCCGATCGCCAGTTGATCGAGATCCGCATCCCTTCGGGCAAGCCGGGCAAGGACGGTGCGCAGGCCCTGCAAAGCTATTGCGAGAAGCTCGCCGACGACGTGCTGACGCTCGTGCAACTGCCGCGCCTCGACGGCATGCAGCAAAAGAGCGGGTGGTTTGCCGCGCTCGATGCGGCGGGCGTGTCGATCAGGGTCGAGCCGGTCGATCGCAAGGTGTTGCCGGTATGGATCGCGCAGCGTCTCGCACTACAGGGTCAGCGCGTGCAGGCGGGCGATGCCGGGCAACGCACGCTCGCGTTCTTCGCGGACCGTGTGGAAGGCAACCTGCTCGCGGCGCATCAGGAGATTCAGAAGCTCGCGCTGCTGCATCCGAAGGGCGAGTTGAGCTTCGACGATGTCGAGGCGGCCGTGCTCAACGTGGCGCGCTACGACGTGTTCAAGCTCGGCGAAGCGGTGCTCGCCGGCCAGACCGCGCGAGCGCTGCGCATGCTCGACGGTCTGCGCGCCGAAGGCGAAGCGGCGGTGCTCGTGCACTGGACGCTGGCCGAGGACATTCGCGCGCTGAAGAGGGTCAAGGATGCGCTTGCGGACGGCCGCCCGTTGCCGCTCGCGCTGCGCGAGAGCCGTGTCTGGGGTGCGAAGGAACGGTTGTTCGAGCGCGCGTTGCCGCTGATCAGCGACCATGCCATGGCCGCCCTGGTCGAAGCGGCGCAGGTCTGCGACGGGCTCGTCAAGGGCCTCAAGCACCCGGCTTGGCCGCTCGACCCTTGGGCCGGGCTGCAGCGCCTGGTGCTGATGCTCGTGCAGCACACGGCGGCCGCGTCACCGCGCGCGACGATGCGGCTCGCGCTGCACGCCTGAGCCGCGCTCGCGCAGCTGTCAGTAGCCGCGCGCGCGGTCCACGAGGTGGCGAGGGCGCGCCCCGCGCGCAGCGCGCGCACATTGGCTGCGGCCATCTGCGCCGCGCTGCGCGGATCGGTCTGCGCCGCGATGTGCGGCAGCACGGTGACGCGCGGATGGTCCCAGAACGCATGTCCGACCGGCAGCGGCTCGGTGGCGAAGACATCGAGCACCGCACGCTGCACGCGGCCCGAGTCCAGCGCGGCAAGCAGATCGGGTTCGACGACATGCAACCCGCGCGCCAGGTTCACGAGGCTCGCGCCCTCGGGCAGTGCACCCAGCGTTTGCGCATCGATGAGCCCGGCGGTCGCCGGTGTGAGCGGCAGCAGGTTGACGACGATCTGTGCCTGCGCGAGCACCGTCGGCAGCGCGGCCGCCCCGGCATGGCAGCGCACGCCGTCGATCGCCTTCGCGCGCTCGCTCCAGCCGATCACGCGATACCCCTCGCGCACGAGTGAGCGCGCGACGCGGCCACCCATCTGGCCGAGCCCGAGCACGGCGACGCCGATCTCGTCGGCACGACGCTGCGCATGCGTGTCCCAACGGTGCTCGCGCTGGTGCAACGCGCATTCGAAGAATCCGCGGTGCAGGCCGAGCACGGCCCACAGCGTGGTCTGCGCCATGGCGTCGTTCATCACCGGATCGACCATGCGCGCGAGGGGTACGTCGGTCGGCACGCTCGAATCATTCAACAGGCCGTTCACGCCAGCCCACAGCGATTGGATCAATCGCAGCGATGGCAAGTCCGCGAGGCTTTCGGGCGGCGGATTCGCCACCATCGCGATATCGATCGTCGGATCGATCTCGGCGTTACGCGCGGTGACGAATCGTTCGTCGGGCAAGGCGTGCGACAGCGCGTCGAGCCATGTGCGATTTTCCTCAGCCGAAGCGTCGGTGGCGAGCAATACGGTCATGTGAAGGCAAGCGTACTGCATGCACAATGGATTGCATGAAAGGTCGACCCGCTGCGCAGAAGCGGACGCGGGCTCGTGCCCTCGCGTGGCGTGCCACATCGTCATCGCGCCGCGCATCGCCATGCGTGCGAATCGCGATCCGATG
>Ga0184637_10000508_pt1 | contig 29003 bp, 19 predicted proteins | sample PLM3_127_b2_FD_133143 | JGI IMG/M metagenome (GOLD analysis project Ga0184637, IMG submission 133143) | Groundwater sediment microbial communities from an aquifer in East River, Colorado, USA - PLM3_127_b2 | ecosystem: Environmental > Terrestrial > Soil > Riparian zone | place: USA: East River... | reverse complement strand
GGATCGCGGCAAGCGCCGGGGCATCGCGACGCTGTGCATCGGCGGCGGGGAGGCCGTGGCGCTCGGTGTGGAGCTGGTGGCGCAATGAAGATCGTCGGGGTGATCGGAACCGGCGCGATGGGCTGCGGCGTCGCGCAGGTGGCGGCGCAGAGCGGCTACGAGGTGGTCTTCCAGAACCGCCGGCAGGAATCGGTCGATCGCGGACTCTCGTCCGTGCGCAAGAATCTCGAGCGCCTGGTCGCGAAGGAGAAGCTGACGGCGGTGCAATGCTCCGAGGCGCTCGCCCTGATCCGCGGCGCGGTCCCGATGGCCGAGCTCAAGGGCTGCGACATCGTGATCGAGTGCGCGCCGGAGGATCTCGCGCTGAAGCAGGGCCTGTTCGAGGCGCTGGATCCGATCCTGGGCGAGAACTCGGTGATCGCGACCAACACCTCGAGCTTGTCGGTGACCAAGCTCGCCTCCTTTGTGAGCCGCCCGGGTCACTTCATCGGGATGCACTTCTTCAACCCGGTTCCTGCCATGAAGCTGGTCGAGGTCGTCAAGGCCTTCCGCACCACCAGCGACACCGTCGCGCGCGTCCGCAGCTTCGCCGAGGCGCTCGGCAAGCTCCCGATCGAGGTGAAGGATGCGCCGGGCTTCGTGGTGAACCGCGTGCTGTTCCCGATGATCAACGAAGCGGCCTACGCGCTCGGCGAGGGCGTCGCCGACGCGACCGGCATCGACGAATGCATGAAGGGCGGCTGCAACCATCCGATGGGGCCGCTCGCGCTCGCCGACCTGGTCGGACTCGACGTGGTCCACGCCATCCTCGAGAGCCTGTTCCGCGAGTACGGGAATCCGCGCTACGCACCCTGCCTCGAGATCAAGAAGCGGGTCGAGACGGGCTGGCTCGGCCGCAAGACCGGACGCGGCTTCTACGACTACGGAAAGTGACGTGCCGGGCTCCGGGCCCGCGGTGCTCGTCTACGAGGTCGGACCCCGCGACGGGCTGCAGAACGAGCCCGACCACGTCCCCACCGCCGGCAAGCGCGAGCTGGTGACGCGCCTCGCGCTCGCCGGCTTGCGCCGGATCGAGGTCACCTCCTTCGTCTCCCCGAAGTGGATCCCGCAGCTCGCCGACGCCGACGAGCTGGCGGCGACGCTTCCGGTCTTCCCGGGTGTCGTCTACAGCGCGCTGGTGCCGAACGAGCGAGGCTACGAGAGGTTTCTTGCCTCGGGCGGGGTGCAGGTGGCGGCGACCTTCCTGTCGGCGAGCGAAACCCACAACCGCAAGAACCTGAACTGCGGGATCGACGAGCAGCTCGGCCACCTGCAGCGCGTGGTGGAGCGCGCGAGCGCGGACGGCGTTCCGGTGCGCGCGTACCTCTCGACGGTCTGCGGCTGCCCCTACGAGGGCGAGGTGGGGATTGCCGCGGTGGCGAAGCTGGTGCGGCGGCTCTTCGAGCTGGGCGTCGCCGAGATTTCGCTGGGCGACACGATCGGTGTCGGCCACCCACGCCAGGTGCGCGAGCTGGTGGCGGCGGTGGCAGGGGAGGGGCCGCTCGCGCGGATTGCCCTCCACCTGCACGACACCTATGGGCGCGCGCTCGCGAACGTGCAGGCGGGGTACGAAGCGGGCGTGCGCACCTTCGACGCCTCGCTCGCCGGTCTGGGCGGCTGCCCCTACGCGCCCGGCGCTTCGGGCAATGTCGCGACCGAGGACGTCTGCGACCTGTTCGAGCGGGAGGGCATCGCGACCGGCGTCGATCTCGACCGGCTGGTCGACGCCTCGACCTGGCTCGAGCGCGAAGTGCTCGGGCGCCCGCTTCCCGGCCGCGTCTACCGGGCCCGCAGGGGTGCGCGCGAGCGCGCGCAGGCCGGCGAGGCCGGCGCGTGAAGCACGGGGAGGAGCTGCGCGCACGGCTCGAACGCATCCGCGCGGGGGGGGAGCCCAAGTACCACGAGAAGGCGCGCGCCGAGGGCAAGCTCTTCTGCCGCGACCGTCTGGCGCTGCTGCTCGACCCGGGCTCCTTCGTCGAGGACGGCGCGCTCGCCAACAGCAACGCCCTGGATCTGCCGGCCGACGGCGTCGTGATCGGGACGGGCAATGTGCGGGGCCGACCGGTCTGCGTGATGGCGAACGACTCGACCGTGAAGGCGGGATCCTGGGGAGCGCGCACCGTCGAGAAGATCCTGCGCATCCAGGAGAAGGCGGAGCGCCTGCGCGTCCCGCTCGTCTATCTGGTCGATTCCGCCGGCGCGCGCATCACGGACCAGATCCAGATGTTCCCGGGGCGTCGCGGCGCCGGGCGTATCTTCCACAACCAGGTGCGGCTTTCCGGTTTCCTGCCCCAGGTCTGCCTGCTCTTCGGGCCCTCGGCGGCCGGCGGCGCCTACATCCCGGCGTTCTGCGACGTGGTGTTCATGGTCGAGGGCAACGCGAGCATGTACCTGGGCTCGCCGCGCATGGCCGAGATGGTGATCGGGCAGATCACCACGCTCGAGGAGATGGGCGGCGCGCGCATGCACTGCTCGGTGTCGGGCTGCGGCGACCTGCTCGCCAAGACCGAGCAGGGCGCGATCGCAGCGGCGCAGGCCTACCTCGCCTATCTGCCGTCCCACAGCGACGGCCCGCTGCCGGTGGCGCCGGCGCAGGCGCCGGCCCTGGGCTGCGCGGACCTGGAAGCGCTGATCCCGGCGGAGGAGAACAAGCCCTTCGACATGCGCCTCGTGATCGAGCGCCTGATCGACGCGGGCTCTTTCTTCGAGCTGAAGCAGCTCTTCGCGGGCGAGCTGCTGACGGGCTTCGCGCGGATCGAGGGCCATCCGGTCGGGGTCGTCGCGAACCAGCCGAAGGTGAAAGGGGGTGTGCTCTTCGTCGACTCGGCCGACAAGGCGGCGCGCTTCATCTGGCTGTGCGACGCCTTCGGCCTCCCGCTGCTCTTCCTGGCCGACGTGCCGGGCTTCATGATCGGCAAGCAGGTCGAGCGCGCGGGCATCATCCGCGCCGGGGCGAAGATGATCATGGCGGTCTCCGAGGCGACCGTGCCCCGCCTCTCGGTGATCGTGCGCAAGGCCTATGGCGCAGGACTGTATGCGATGAGCGGGCCCGGCTTCGATCCGGAGGCGTGCCTGGCGCTGCCTTCCGCGATGATCGCGGTGATGGGGCCGGAAGCCGCCGTGAACGCCGTCTACTACAACAAGCTACAGGGACTCGCGGATGCGGAGCGCCGCGCCGAGGAGGCCAAGCTGCGCCAGGAGTACCGCGAGGACATCGACATCGAGCGCCTCGCCAGCGAGCTCGTGGTCGACGCCGTGGTGCCGCCCGAGACGCTGCGCGACGAAGTCGCGGCGCGCCTGCGCACCGCCCGCGGGCGACGCGACCGGCCGCCCCCGAAACGCCGCAGCGTCACACCCGTCTAGTTCTGTTGACTCCGCTCGCCTGCGGCAGGCCTTCATGGACTTCGCTCGCCTTCGGCTCGCTGCGCGCTCCGCTTGCGCGCCCGAGCAGCAGCGTCGCCCACACGATGAAGAGCACGCTCGCGAGGCTGATCCCGGTGAACGCCTCGTCCCATCCCCGCCCCGAGCCGGCGATCCACCAGCCCGCCGCCGAGAGGCCGCAGAGCGCGATACCGATGCTCGGACGGCGCGGCCAGAGCAGGCCGAACGCGAGCAGGCCTGCGCTGTAGTAGCAGGTGAGCTCGGCGGCGATCGTGACGAGGCCCAGGCCGAGCACCCCGACCACCCAGTCTTCTGCGTGCGCCGCGGCGCGCGCGAGCAGCGCCAGGTAGCCTGCCAGCAACGCCAGGAAGATCCAGCGCCGCTCGGCCGCCGCGCGGCGGCGGGCGTCCTTCCAGGCCGCGTAGGGATCGTCCTGGGCCTGGTCGAGGGTCTTCGCGGAGCTCGCTGACGGGTCGTAGGAGACGACCGTGGCGAGGCCGACGTAGTTGCGCAGCGGCGTCGCCAGGTGCGCCTGGCTGTCTGCGATGAACTCGCTCCAGGCGCGCGCGCCCCCTCCCGACGCCAGCGAGAACGCGAAGAGCGCGCCCCCGGCGACCAGCGCACCGGCCAGCAGGCGCCGGTGATCCGGCGAAAGCCGGACGTGGCGCGCCTGGAACATCCCAACCAGCGCCTTCACGCCGAGCGCCGCCGCCACGAAGATCGGAAAGACCCGCAGCAGGGTCGCGACCGCGAGCAGCGCCCCCGCCGTCGCCGGCCGGCCCCTTCGCAGCGCGCAGAGCGCCATCACGGTGGCCACCAGCCAGCCCTGGCGCAGGAAGCTGCCCCCCGTCCAGCCATACTGAGCGGGATAGTTCGTGCCCCAGTAGAGCGCCGCGACGCAGGCGGCGCGCCAGCCGAAGGCGAAGGTGACCGCGCCCCACATCGCCGCCAGCAGCAGTGGGTCGATCAGGCGCAACGCCAGGATGCCGAGGTCGCTGGCGGGGACCCGGTTCGCCAGCGATCCGCCGAGCGCAGTCCAGACCGGCGTCGCGTTGTAGCCGTGGTCGGTCTGCATCAACTGCCAGCGCCGCCGGGGCACCTGGCTGCGAAACCAGCCGATGTCGCGCTGGAATGCCGCCCAGCGCGCCTGCGAGAAGTGCGCCGTGCAGATCTCCGGGTGCTCGATCGCGGCGGCCGAGCTCACCAGCTGGTTGCTCTCGAGATCCCGCAGGCTGCGGCTCTCGACCTGGGCGCGCAGACCGGCCTCGAGGTCGGCGACGGCCGTGCAGAGGTAGAGCCGCTGGTAGCCCAGCTCGGGAAAATATTTCGAGCCAACGTAGTAATGGAAGGTGTCGGAGGGATGCCCGAATCCCGGGTGGTTGAAGGCGGAGAAGTTCCACCAGCCCAGCCCGGCGGTGAGGCCGAGCCCGAGCAGGAACGCATCGCGCAGCTGCCGGCGCCGGCGGGACTCCTGCTCCGGGCGCTGCCAGGCGCCCCAGGCGAGCAGGGCGGCGCCGGCGAGGGCGAGCCCCGCCTTGAGGTGTCCGACACGCCGTGGCGTGAGCAGGGGACGCTCGTCGGCCGAGCGGAGCAGCCCCCCGGGTCCCTCCTCGGCGTGCGCCGGCTCCGGCGCCGCCGCGGCGAGGCAGAGGACGAGCAGGAGCGGAGCCAGGGCGCGCATGGCGGGGGTCGATCCTATCGCTTCCGGTTCGATGACTTCGTTCGCCTCCGGCTCGCGGCTCGCTGCGCTTGCTGCGCGCCCCCCCTCCCTTGACCTCCGGCCGGGGTCCGTGCTAGCCAGTTGACGTTAGCTGGCAAAAAAGGCCCTGATGGAGCTGCTTTCGATCGCCCAGGTGCGCGATAAGACGGGCGTCTCCGCCCGCACGCTGCGCTACTACGAAGAGCTCGGGCTGCTCCCGGGCGTGCGGCGCCGCGCGGGCGGACGGCGGGTCTACGGGCGCGACGAGCTGGAGCGGCTGCGCTTCATCCAGCGCCTGAAGGCGCTCGGCCTCACGCTGGCCGAGGTCAAGCAGCTCAACGCCGTCTACGCGATCGGCGGCTCGACGCTCGCGCTGCTAGAGAAACTTGACGAGCTGCTCGGCCGTCACCAAGGCGAGCTCGACGCGCGGATCGGGGAGCTGATGGCGCTGCGCGACGAGATCGGGAAGTACCGCGACCACGTGCGCAGCCGCATCGACGCCGGCGCACCGCGCCGCCGGGCCGGACGAGGCTCGCCATGAGCTCCGCCACCGCGGCGGAGCTGCGGCCTGCGGAGCGCCCCGCCCAGCGACTCCGGATCGTGACGGCGGCAAGCCTGTTCGACGGCCACGACGCCGCCATCAACATCATGCGGCGGCTGCTCCAGGCGCAGGGCGCCGAGGTGATCCACCTCGGCCACGACCGCTCGGTCGAGGAGATCGTCGAGGCGGCGGTTCAAGAAGACGCGCACGCGGTCGCGATCTCCTCCTACCAGGGCGGCCACCTCGAGTTCTTCCGCTTCCTGATCGACCGTCTGCGCGAGGTCGGCGCCGGTCACCTGCGCGTCTACGGCGGCGGCGGGGGAACCATCACGGCGGGCGAGGCAGCCGAGCTGCAGGCCTACGGCGTGGCGCGGATCTTCCGCCCCGAGGACGGCCGCGATCTCGGGCTGGAGGGGATGATCCGCTGGCTGGTGGACGACGTCGCGCTCCACCCGCGCCCGGGCGCGGAGGGAGCGCTGGCGCGGCTCGCTGTCGGCGATCCGCTCGCAGTGGCGCGGCTGATCTCTCAGCTCGAGGAAGAGGGGGAGCCCGCCAGCCCGGCGAGCGAGCGCCTGCGGCGCGAGCTCGACGGCCGGCGTGCGCGGCCGCGGGCTCCCGTGGTCGGCTTCACCGGCACCGGCGGCTCGGGCAAGTCGAGCGTCGTCGACGAGATTGTCTGCCGCTTCCGGCTCGAGCACCCGGAGCGCAGCATCGGCCTGCTGCTGGTCGATCCCTCGCGCCGGCGCTCGGGGGGGGCCTTGCTGGGCGATAGGATCCGCATGAACGCGATCCACGGCCACGGCATTTTTGCGCGCTCGCTCGCCACGCGGCGCGCGCACCTCGCGCTCTCGCGCGCGGTCGCCGACGCGGTGCGCGTGCTGCAGGCCGCCGACTTCGACCTGATCCTGGTGGAGACGGCGGGCATCGGGCAGAGCGACTCGGAGGTGATCGACCTCGCCGACACCTCGGTCTACGTGATGACTCCCGAGTACGGGGCTCCCACCCAGCTCGAGAAGATCGACATGCTCGAGCTCGCCGACTGCATCGTGCTCAACAAGGCCGACCGGCGCGGGGCGGCCGATGCGCTGCGCGACGTGCGCAAGCAGTGGCGCCGCAACCACAACGAACCTGGAGCGAGCGATGCCGAGGTGCCGGTCTATCCGACCGTCGCGCGCCGCTGGAACGATCCGGGCCTCGACCGGCTCTACCAGGCGCTGCGCCCGCAGCTGGGCGCCGCGGAGGCCGCGCGCCCGCCCGTCCGCGGACTCCACCCGGTGGCGGCGGCTCCGGTCGCCAGCGCCGAGCTGATCCCGGGCGCCCGCGCCCGCTACCTCGCCGAGATCGCCGAGAGCGTGCGCCGCTTCCACGCCGAGACGCACCGACAGGCCGAGCGCGCCGCCGACGCCTGGGCCTGCCAGCGAGCGCTGGGAACGCTCTCCGACCCGGCTGCCGCGACGGCGTTGCGCGGCGCCTGCGACCAAGCGCTAGCCGATCTCGACCCCGACCTGCGCCGCGCCCTGCTCGCGTGGCCGGAAACGCGGGCGCGCTACCAGGCCGAGACCCAGAGCTACGAAGTGCGCGGACAGTCGATCCGGGTCGCGAACCGCTCGGAGACGCTCGCGAAAACGCCGCTCCCGAAGGTGGCGCTGCCGCGCAGCGATGCCTGGGGCGAGCTCACGCGCTACCTGCGCCGCGAGAACCTCCCGGGTCACTTCCCGTTCACGGCTGGCGTGTTTCCGTTCAAGCGCGAGAGCGAGGATCCGGCGCGCATGTTCGCCGGGGAGGGGACGCCCGAGCGCACCAACCGCCGCTTCCATTTGTTGTCGGCCGGCCAGCCGGCCGTGCGCCTCTCGACCGCCTTCGACAGCCCGACGCTCTATGGCCGCGACCCCGAAAAGCGGCTTGATGTCTGGGGCAAGGTCGGCAATTCGGGCGTGTCGGTGTGCACGGTCGACGACACCAAGAAGCTCTACTCGGGCTTCGATCTCTGCGATCCCAAGACCTCCGTCTCGATGACGATCAACGGGCCCGCGCCGGTGCTGCTCGCATTTTTCTTGAACGCCGCGATCGATCAGGGCGTCGAGAAGCACCTGCGCGAGACCGGCGGGCTCGAGCGCGCGCTGCGCGGGCTCGAGCCCCGCGAGCGTCCCGGCTACGGCGCCGAGCTCCCGCCGGGCCACGGCGGACTGGGGCTGGGGTTGCTGGGCATCGCGGGCGACCAGGTAGTCCCGCCCGAGAGCTACGCGCAGATCCGCGCCGACGTCCTGCAAAACGTTCGCGGCACCGTCCAGGCCGACATCCTGAAGGAGGACCAGGCCCAGAACACCTGCATCTTCTCCACCGACTTCGCCCTGCGCCTGATGGGAGACGTGCAGGAATGGTCGATCGGCAGCCGCCTGCGCAATTTCTACACGGTCTCGATCTCGGGCTATCACATCGCCGAGGCCGGAGCGAATCCAATTACGCAGCTCGCCTTCACGCTCGCGAACGGCTTCACCTACTGCGAGTACTACCGCGCGCGCGGCCTCGCGATCGACGACTTCGCGCCGAACTTCTCGTTCTTCTTCAGCAACGGCCTCGACGCCGAGTACACCGTGATCGGACGCGTCGCGCGGCGGATCTGGGCGGTGGCGATGCGCGAGCTCTACGCAGCCTCGGAGCGCAGCCAGAAGCTCAAGTACCACGTGCAGACCTCGGGGCGCTCGCTGCACGCGCAGGAGATGGCGTTCAACGACATCCGCACCACCCTGCAGGCGCTCACCGCCCTGCAGGACCACTGCAACAGCCTGCACACGAACGCCTACGACGAGGCCGTCACCACGCCCACCGAGGAATCCGTCCGGCGGGCTCTGGCCATCCAGCTGATCATCAACCGCGAGCTGGGGCTCGCGAAGAACGAGAACCCGCTGCAGGGCTCCTACCTGATCGAGGAGCTGACCGAGCGGGTCGAGACCGCGGTGCTGGAGGAGTTCGAACGGCTCTCGGAGCGGGGCGGTGTGCTCGGCGCCATGGAGACGCTCTACCAGCGCAGCCGGATCCAGGAGGAGAGCCTCGTCTACGAGACGCTCAAGCACTCCGGAGCGCTCCCGATCATCGGCGTCAACGCGTTCGAGAATCCGCACCCGGAGCCGAGCGGCGTCCCGCGCGCATTGGCGCGTTCGACCGAGGAGGAGAAGCGCGCGCAGGTCGCGAACCTGCACGCCTTCCAGGCGCGCCACGCCGCGCGCTCCCAGGACGCGCTGCGCCGCTTGCAAGAAGTGGCGCGCAGCGGCGGCAACGTCTTCGCCGAGCTGATGGAGACCGTGAAGACGGCGAGCCTCGGGCAGATCTGCGACGCGCTCTTCGAGGTGGGCGGTCGCTACCGCCGCTCGATGTAGCGGCGGTGCCCCGCACCGGCGCGGCGGCTATCGTCGACGCCTCGGGAAGGAACGGCAGCATGAGCGATCGAGCCGGACGACGAGCCAATCTGGAGGCTTGGCGCGCGCTCGCGCGCGAAGATCTGGGCGGCAAGGACCCGGAGACGCTGGTGCGCGAGACACCCGATGGCATCCGCGTGAGACCCCTCTACACCGCCGCCGACCTGGAGGCGCTCGAATGGGTCGACAGCCTCCCCGGCGCGCCGCCCTACCTGCGCGGGCCCCGCGCGACCATGTACGCGAACCGCCCCTGGACGATCCGCCAGTACGCGGGCTACTCGACCGCCGAGGAGTCGAACGCCTTCTATCGGCGCAACCTCGCCGCCGGGCAGAAGGGGCTCTCGGTTGCCTTCGATCTCGCCACCCACCGCGGCTACGACTCCGACCATCCGCGCGTGATGGGCGACGTCGGCAAGGCCGGCGTCGCGATCGACTCCGTCGAGGACATGAAGATCCTGTTCGACGGCATCCCGCTCGAGCAGATGTCGGTCTCCATGACCATGGACGGCGCGGTGCTGCCGGTGCTCGCCTGCTTCATCGTGGCCGGGGAGGAGCAGGGCTGCCCGCAGGAGAAGCTCACCGGGACCATCCAGAACGACATCCTCAAGGAGTTCATGGTCCGCAACACCTACATCTACCCGCCCGAGCCGAGCATGCGGATCGTGGCCGACATCATCGAGTACACCAGCCGGCAGATGCCGAAGTTCAACTCGATCTCGATCAGCGGCTACCACATGCAGGAGGCCGGGGCGACCACCACCCTCGAGCTGGCCTTCACGCTGGCGGACGGCATCGAATACGTGCGGGCCGCACTCTCCAAGGGCCTCGCGATCGATGCCTTCGCGCCGCGGCTCTCGTTCTTCTGGGCGATCGGCATGAACTTCTACTTCGAGATCGCGAAGATGCGCGCCGCGCGCGTGCTCTGGCACGAGCTGATGGCGCAGTTTCGGCCGCAGAAGCCCGAGTCCTCCATCCTGCGCACGCACTCTCAGACCTCGGGCGCGAGCCTGGCCGCGCAGGACCCGCTCAACAACGTGATCCGCACCACGATCGAGGCGATGGCGGCGGTCTTCGGCGGCACCCAGTCGCTGCACACGAACGCCTATGACGAGGCGCTGGGTCTGCCCACCGAGAACACCGCGCGGATCGCGCGCAACACGCAGCTGATCCTGCAGGAGGAGACCGGCATCCCCGGCGTGATCGATCCCTGGGGCGGCTCGTATTTCATGGAGTCGCTCACGGCGAGCGTCGCGAACGAGGCGCGCCGGATCCTCCGCGAGGTCGAGGGGCTGGGCGGAATGACCCGCGCGATCGTCGCCGGCATGCCCAAGCTGCGGATCGAGGAGTGCGCGGCGCGGCGACAGGCGCGGGTCGACCGCGGCGACGACGTGATCGTGGGCGTCAACAAGTACCGGCTGGCGAGCGAGGACGAGATCGACGTACTGGACGTCGACAACGCCGCCGTGCGGGCGTCCCAGATCGCGCGGCTCGCGCAGCTGCGCGCGCGCCGCGACGCCGGCGCGGTGGAAAAGGCGCTGGCGCAGCTTCAGGCGGTGGCGCGCAGCGGGAAGGGCAACCTGCTCGAGGCCGGGGTCTCCGCCGCCCGCGCGCGCGCGACGGTGGGGGAGATCTCCGCCGCGCTCGAGCAGGTCTTCACACGCTATCGTGCCGACGTGCGTTCGGTTTCTGGCGTCTATCGCGCCGTCTACCAGGGCGATCCCGAGTTCGAGGCCGTGCTCCGCGAGGTCGAGGAATTCGCCCGCGTCGAGGGAAGGCGCCCGCGGATGCTGGTGGTCAAGCTCGGTCAGGACGGCCACGACCGGGGCATGAAGGTAATTGCCACGGCCTTCGCCGACCTCGGCTTCGACGTCGATGTGGGGCCCCTGTTCCAGGTCCCCGCCGAGGCGGCACGCCAGGCGATCGAGAACGACGTGCACGTGGTGGGTGTCTCGAGCCAGGCGGCGGGTCACAAGCTGCTGGTGCCCCAACTGGTGGAAGAGCTCGCGACGCAGGGGGCGGGAAACATCGCGGTGGTGGTGGGGGGGATCGTCCCGCCCAAGGACTATGCCTTCCTTCGCGAGCGCGGCGTGGGCGCGATCTTCGGCCCCGGAACGGCGGTGCCGGGTGCGGCTCGAGAGGTGCTGCAGGTGATCCGAGCCCGCCGCCGATGAGCCTGGACGCGGAATCGGCCCCGGCCTTCCGCGACGCGATCCGGCGGGGCGATCGTCGCGCGATCGCCCGCAGCATCACGCTGCTCGAGAGCACGCGCCCGGACCAGGCGGCGCTCGGCCAGGCGATCCTCGACGCGCTGGTGCCCGACACCGGCGGCGCGATCCGCGTCGGCGTCACCGGTCCGCCCGGGGTCGGCAAGAGCACCTTCATCGAGGCGCTCGGCCTGCACCTGCTGGCGCAGCAGCATCGCGTGGCCGTGCTCGCGGTCGATCCCAGCAGCCCCGTCTCGGGCGGCAGCATCCTCGGCGACAAGACGCGCATGGAGCGGCTGGCCCAGGACGAGCGGGCCTTCATCCGGCCTTCTCCCTCGGGCGGCTCGCTGGGCGGCGTGGCCCAGCGCACCCGCGAAGCGATGCTGGTGTGCGAGGCCGCCGGCTACGACGTGGTGCTGGTCGAGACGGTCGGGATCGGACAGTCCGAGATCGCGGTCCACTCGATGGTGGACTTCTTCCTGGTGTTGGTGCAGCCGGGGGCGGGCGACGAGCTACAGGGGCTCAAGAAGGGCGTGCTCGAGCTCGCCGACGCGCTGGTCGTGACCAAGGCCGACGGCGAGCAGCGCGCCAGCGCCGAGCGCGCCCGCGCCGAGCACGCGCGCGCGCTCGAAATCCTGCGGGCTCCTTCGCCCAGCTGGCGGCCCCGGGTGCTGGTCGCGAGCGCTTCCACCGGGGAAGGCATCCCGGAGATCTGGGCGATGATCGAGGAGCACGAGTCGGCCGTCGCGGCCAGCGGCGAGCGCGAGCTGCGGCGCCGCGAGCAGGCCCGGGCCTGGATGTGGAGCCTCGTCGACCAGGGCCTGCGCGACGCCTTCCACAGCCACCCCGAGGTCGCGCGCCAGGTGCCGGCCCTCGAGCGGGACGTGGAGGCCTTCCGGACCACCCCGGCCGCCGGCGCGCGGCGGCTGCTGGAGACCTTCCAAAAGCGCTAGCCCTGCCTTCACCTGGATGCCCGTCGTGCCGATGCAGGAGGGGCCCAGGAGCGCCAGGCGGGCCTGGGGACGGCGAGGCGCGCGCGACGATGGTTCAGATCAACATGGCGGAGCGCGAGATCACCGTGAAGGTGGTCTACTATGGGCCGGCCCTGTCCGGGAAGACGACCAATCTGCAGCAGCTCCACGCGCTGGTCGACAAGGGCGCGCGGGGCAAGATGCTGACCCTGGATACCGCCGACGACCGGACGCTGTATTTCGACTTCCTGCCCATTCAATTTGGCACGCAGAACGGGTTCTCGGTGAAGATCAAGCTCTTCACGGTTCCCGGTCAGGTGATGCACCGATCGACCCGCAAGGTCGTGCTCGCCGGCGTCGATGCGGTCGTCTTCGTCGCCGACTCGCAGCGGTCCTCCGCGTCGGCCAACGCCTACTCGTGGCGCGACATGGAGGCCAACCTCAAGTCGAACGGCATCGACTTCGAGCAGATCCCGAAGGTCGTGCAGTTCAACAAGCGCGATCTTCCCGACGTGAAGCCGCTCGGCGAGATCAAGCAGGCATGGGGCGACTTCCCGACCTTCCCGGCGGCGGCGATCCGCGGCGAGGGCGTGCTCGAGACCTTCCGCGAGCTGCTGCGACGCCTGTACCGCAGCATCGACGAGCGCCACGCCTTCGGCGGAAAATTCGGCGTGTCGGAAGAGGACTTCCTGAAGGGCGTCTTCGACAGCTTCTCGGTACGCCCCGCCTGAAGCCGGTCGTGCCTTGGTGAACTACGCTCGCCTGCGGCTCGCTGCGCGTTGCTTGCCTAAGGCCCCGGTTTGACACGCCAATCAACGGTTGATAGTGTGGATTTGGCGCTCATCGCGGGTGGGCGCCGCGCGCCCGCCGGAACCGCCCGCGCGGTCCGTACGGGAGGTGCTACTCGCCGATGCCGCTGATGCCCAGGAAGCTCGTCGCGCCGCGTTCGGCTGCCGAGATCCACAGCGCGGTCGCCTCCGTCGAGGCGGCTCTCGATGACATCCGATCCGGCAAGCTGGTGATCCTGGTCGACGACGAGGATCGCGAGAACGAGGGCGACCTCTGTCTGGCCGCCGAGAAGGTGACCCCCGCCGCGATCAACTTCATGGCCAAGCACGCCCGCGGCCTGATCTGCCTCTCGCTCACCGAGGAGCGCCTCGAGCAGCTGCGCCTCTCGATGATGGTCCCCGACTACGAGAACAACTCGGGCTTCGGGACCGCCTTCACGGTGTCGATCGAGGCGCGCCACGGCGTGACGACGGGAATCTCGGCCGCGGATCGCGCCACCACGATCCTCGCCGCGATCGCCGACGAAGCCAAGCCGACCGACATCGTGCGCCCCGGTCACGTGTTTCCGCTGCGCGCCCGCGAGGGCGGCGTGCTGCGGCGCGCCGGACAGACCGAGGGCTCCGTGGATCTGGCGCGGCTCGCCGGGCTTCGGCCCGCCGGCGTCATTTGCGAGATCATGAACGACGACGGCAGCATGGCGCGGCTGCCGGATCTGATGGAGTTCTCCCGAATCCACGGCATCAAGATCGTCACGATCGCCGACCTGATCCAGTACCGCCTGCGCAACGAGAAGCTGGTGCGGCGCGCAGCCGAGTCGACCATGCCCACGGCCTACGCGGGCGACTTCCGGGCCATCGTGTACGAGAACGGCATCGACCACGTCGACCACATGGCCCTGGTGAAGGGAGAGCTTCACCCGGACCGGGCGGTGCTGGTGCGCGTCCACAGCGAGTGCCTGACGGGCGACGCCTTCGGCTCCCAGCGCTGCGACTGCGGCGAGCAGCTGCAGGCCGCCATGAAGATGATCGACGCCGAGGGCTGCGGCGTGCTGCTCTACATGCGACAGGAAGGCCGCGGCATCGGGCTCAAGAACAAGATCCGCGCCTACGGGCTCCAGGACAAGGAAGGGCTCGACACGGTCCAGGCCAACGAGCGCCTCGGCTTTCCGCCCGACATGCGAGACTACGGTGTGGGCGCCCAAATACTTGCCGACCTCGGAGTGCGCCGTCTGCGCCTGATCACCAACAATCCCGGCAAGCGCGCGGGGATCGAGGGCTATGGCCTCACGATCGTCGACCGCGTTCCGCTCGAGATCCAACCCAACGAGAAGAACCTCGAATACCTTCGCACGAAGAAGGAAAAGCTCGGGCACGTTCTTCATCTGATGAGCTAGGTGCGAAGGGGAGCGCATGTTTGATTCCGTGGCGCAGGTCGAGGAGCGACTGCGCGATCAGGGCTACATCTGCGATCGCAAGATCGCGACGGTCGTCTTCCTGGCGTACAAGCTGGAGAAGCCGGTGCTGGTCGAGGGCCCTGCCGGGGTCGGCAAGACGGAGCTCGCGAAGGTGGTCGCGCTCGCCACCGGGCGCAATCTGATCCGGCTGCAGTGCTACGAGGGCCTCGACGAGGCCAAGGCGCTCTATGAATGGGAGTACTCGAAACAGCTCCTCTACACCCAGATCCTGAAGGAGCGCTTCAGCGACGTGATGAAGGGCGCGAAGACGCTGCGCGACGCCGCCGAGCGCGTCGGGCGCGAGGACAGCGTCTTCTTCTCGGAGCACTTCTTGGTGGCCCGGCCGCTGATGCGCGCGATCACGGCGGAGGAGCCGCAGCTCCTGCTGGTGGACGAGGTCGACAAGTCGGATCCGGAGTTCGAGGCGTTCCTGCTGGAGGTGCTCTCGGACTTCCAGGTGACGGTCCCGGAGATCGGAACCATCACGGCCAAGCGACGGCCGCTGGTCTTTCTGACCTCGAACAATGCCCGCGAGATGAGCGACGCGCTCAAGCGCCGCTGCCTTCACCTCTATATCGATTACCCGAGCCAGGAGCTCGAGCAGCGGATCCTCGAGACGAAGGTCCCAGAAGCCAGCAAGAAGCTGGTCGAGGACCTGGTCTCGATGATGCACCGGCTGCGCCAGCTCGACCTGAAGAAGACGCCGTCGATCTCCGAGACCCTCGACTGGGCGCGCGCGTTGCTCGCCCTCAACGCGACCGATCTCGACCAGGACCTCGTGAACCAGACCTTCAACGTGATCCTCAAGTACGAGGGCGACGTGCGTAAAGCCCAGGCCGAGCTCTCGAAGCTGCTGGCCAAGAAGGAAGGCGAGACGCGCGCCGCGGCTCCCGCTGCCGCCGCCGCAGCCCCGCCCAACCCCGCGGCCGTGAAGAAGGGCGTTCTTCACTAGCAAGCAACCGCGTTGGGAAATCAAGCACCGACGCACGGGGCCGCCGCCCGCTCCACGGGACGGTGAAGAGCGGATCTCCCCGCAGGCGTCCCTCCTAGGCCTCCCCGGGGACCTCGGGCCGCAGGGCACCGGCGAGCTGGAAGGTGTCGCTTGAAACCGAAACCACTCGGTGACAGAATGGCTACCGACCGTACTCACGCCACGGTTGGAGCTCGATCATGGCGAAGCTCGCATCGAGCGAGGCCATCCGGACGCTGGCAGCAGCGGCGGTTGCATCCGTCCTCGCGGGTCTGGGCATGGCCGCCTCCGTGATCACCGAGCCGGGGGACCTCGACGTCCGCGGCCACGGTCCGGAAGCCGACGCGCTGATCAACCACTACGCGCTGGAGAACTCGGTCTCCTTCCAGATCGCCTTCTTCCGAGGCGTGTGCAGCAGCAACACCAACACCTGCGTCGGCGGTGCCGAAGATGGAATGCCTTGTCCCTCCACGCCGGATTGCGCCTCGGGGCCGCTGAACTTCGATTCGGGCGAGACCGAGATGTTCGACGCGGACGGGAACTCGCTCGGCCTCTTCCCCTTCAACGACGTCGACTTCGAACGAGGTGCCTCGCTGCAGAACGTCGGAATCTGTGCGGCCGACCCGACGGTCGCCTGCAGCAGTCCGGGCGGCGACGACGAGGACAGCTGCGGGGCCGGCGACCCGACCTGCGACGCGCGTCCGTCGCCCGGCTACGTGCCGGATCACGCCGCCTACCTGCTCCGGAACCCGAAGGAGGTGATCGGCCACAACGTGGTCCCCGCCGAGGCCGAGATCCGGATCTGCTTCACCGAGTTCAACAGCATGTCCGGCTGCGACCAGCTGATCGTGCGCCAGACCCTCGCGGAGTACCGCGTCCCGCCGGGCCAGACCTACATCTATCCTTTGGGCCCTCCCAACCAGGCCGGTGAGCGGCTCCGCAACAGCGAGGCACACGAGTACTTCTCCCACCACCGCGGGGCGAACAACCAGCGGCACGCGTACGACGTGCTTTCGAGGATCAACGACCAGCAGGAGGTCGCCACCTCGTGCGTCAACAACGCGTGCGTGGGCGGCGTGAGGAACGGGGATCCCTGTGCAGAGAACATCGACTGCTCGGCCAACGGAAACGTCTTTGTCTACCAGGAGCCGATCCTGGCGATGGCGGACGGCGTCGTGGTGGCGCTGAGCCAGGGTTTCCCCGAGAACCCGAATCCGCCGGAGAAGCTGCCCGGCGTGAACGGATGCAGGGAGACCGCCTGCGGCAACCCATCCGACTGCGACGGAGCCGAGATCCCCGTGGCGGGCAACTCCGTCTTCATCCAACACGCGAACGGCGAGATCTCGATGGTGGCCCACGTCCTCCCGGGGACCAACGATCACCTGTCGTGTGGAGATCCGGTGCTCCAGGGCGAGCAGATCGGCCAGGTGGGGAACTCGGGCAACTCGACGGATCCCCACCTGCACTATTCGACCGACGTCCTGGCGGAGTTCTGGGACGGCGCCAACTACAGCCTGCCGTCGTACTACACCAACGCGGCATTCGCTTCGGGCCCGGATCCGACCATTCGCCGCCAGCTCGACGTGAGCATGCACAGCTTCACCTTCTTCGACGTCCTGCCGCCCGTGACTCCCATCGCGCAGAATCCGCCGCTCCCGGGCGGAGCCACCAACGAAGCCGAGCCGAACGACACGCTCGCGACGCACGACGCCTTGAGCCTGCCCACGACCGTCACCGGCGTCGTGGAGAACCAGGACGTCGGCGACCTCGCGGTGCGCGGGGATGGCATCGAGGACGTGTTCCGTTTCGGGCTGCAGGCTTCCGACGAGATCCGCATCGAGCTGGACGGGGCGGATGCGAACGAGAACCTCGACGTCTACGCGCTCACCGCGGACATGCGGGTGCTGAACGAGACCGGGCAGGGCACGAGCCAGGGGTCGCACGAGGAAGTCTGCCTCGACCTCGACCCCGGTGCCTACTACCTGATGGTCAGCAACGTCGATTTGACCCAGGACAAGGCCGAGAACTACACCCTGGCGGTCGGCAGCGACCCGCAGACCATCAGCGCCGCCGTCACCAACCCCGAGCAGCCCATCGAGCTCGACGAGAGCTGCCAGTCGGCGGTCGAGTTCCTGATCAGCATCCACGACAACTGCTGCCTGGATCCGGACGACCTCGCACTCGACGTGGCGGCGAGCAATCCCACCGGAAACGCGACCCTGGGCGGCGTGGTGATCGATTCCGTCCAACCGCTCGGTCCGCGCGATGTCGAGGTGACGGGACACGTGGCCGTATCGGCGCTCGAGAGCTGTCCGGCCGAGGTAGTGATCGAGGCGAGCGCGCAGGACTGCTCCGGAAACGTCGTCGACACCGCTTCGCAGGGAACCAACGGATCCGTGGTCGTGCTCGACACGACGCCGCCCGCGATCGTCCAGGGCGGCGCCGATCTGTTCTGCCTCTGGCCGCCGAATCACGACTATGCCTGCTTCGATGCGGGCCAGTTCAGTCCGGTCATCATGGATAACTGCGATCCCGACCCGACCTGGGCGTTCGATGCGTGCACCTCGAATCAGCCCGACAACGGCCAGGGTGATGGCAACACCGGGGACGACTGCGTGCTGGACGCAGACGCGCAGGGCTTCTGCGCGCGTTCCGAGCGGGTGGGACGCGATCGGGCCGGGCGGCGTTACGGCCTGGACATCGAGGCCACCGACGCCTGCGGGAACGTCTCGGTGCCCACGGGGATCGGCAACATCCACGTGCCCCGCGACCAGAAGCCGGCCCTGATGTGCATTGCGCCTCCCGGGCCGTGAGGCGTCGCGCAGCAAGCCACTTCCAGTCGCTCCGACGACGAAACCGCGATAGCCTGAACCTGGATCGTCCTGTGGCTCGGAACTGAGGTTTTCAGGCTCAGACCGAGCGAAGTTCAGCTAGACCGGACCAAGCTTGCAGAAGAAGATCCTCGAATTCACCAACATCCTGCGCAAGAGCGGGATCCGGGTCTCGACGGCCGAGGCGATCGACGCCTTCGAGGCGCTCGACGAGCTCTCGATCGAGGACCGGGAGATCTTCCGGGACGCCCTGCGCACCACCATGGTCAAGCGCGGGGAGGAGGTCCCGACCTACGACGAGCTCTTCGACCTCTACTGGTCGGGCTTCTACGACAACCTCCGGGAAACCTTCGGCGACGCCGCCCGGTCTTTGTCGGGCCTCGGGATCGACCTCGAGGAGCTGCTGAAGCGGATCGCGCAGCAGATCCAGGGCATGCAGGGAGATCCCGGCGAGCTCTCGGAGCTGGCGCGGGCGATGCTCACGGCCGACCTCTCCGTGCTCGAGCAGCTGATCCGCGCGGCGGCGGAGCAGGCCGGCTCGGGGCGGATCGAGAATTTCCTCCAGCTCGGCTTCTTCAGCCGCCGCACGCTCGAGCAGATGAACGCCGAGGGGGCGGTGCAGGAGCTGCGAGACCTGGCGGCGCGCCTGGAGGCCGCCGGCATGTCGCCCGAGGAGGTGGGCGCGCTACGCCGCCTGATCGACGCGCTGATGGAGGCCGCGCGACGAGCGGTGCGCGCCTTCACCGAGCGCGAGCTGCAGAAGCAGAACCACGACTACATGGAAAAATTCCGGCGCGAGACGCTGCTGGAGAAGAGCTTCTACCACCTGACCGAAGACGAGATCCGCAAGATGCGCGAGGTGGTCGAGCGGCTCGCCCAGAAGATCAAGAACATCCTCTCGATCCGCCGCCGCCGCCTCAAGCGCGGCAAGCTCGACCTGCACCAGACGCTGCGCCGCAACATGTCACACGGCGGGATTCCCTTCGAGCTGGTCTTCAAGCAGCGCAAGAAGGACCGGCCCAAGCTCGTGATCCTGTGCGACATCTCGTCTTCCGTCGCGAATGTCTCCCGGTTCATGCTGCAGTTCGTCTACAGCCTGCAGGAGGCCTTCACCAAGATCCGGGCGTTCGTCTTCGTGGCGGAGCTGGGCGAGGTGACGCATGTGCTGCAGGAGGGCGAGATCGGCCAGGCGATCGAGAAGGTCCTGGAGGGGGGCGACGTGATCAACGTCTACACCCGGTCCAATTTCGGCCACGCCTTCCACCACTTCTGGCAGAACTTCCTGTCGGCCGTGGACGCCAAGACCACCGTGCTGATCCTGGGCGACGCCCGCAACAACTACAACGATCCGCGGGCCTGGTGCCTGCGCGACATCCACACCAAGGCCAAGAATGTTGTCTGGCTCAACCCCGAGAGCCCGAGCGCCTGGGGCTTCGGCGACAGCGTGATGGACAAGTACCTGCCGCACACGGACATCACCGAGGAATGCCGCAACCTGCGCCAGCTCAGCGCGATGGTGGACCGGCTGATCCTCTGAGCCGCCGACCATGAGCCTGGGAAGCTGTCTGTGCGGCGACGTGGCCTACGAGGTCTCGAGCCCCTTCCTCGAGACGCACCACTGCCACTGCGGCTTCTGCCGCAAGGAGCACGGAACCCCTTACGCCAGCTACGGCGTGGCGCCGTCGGCCGGCCTGCGCTGGCTGCGCGGGCAGGACGCGATCGCGCGCTACGAGTCGTCTCCCGGCTTCCAGCGCGCGTTCTGCCGGCGCTGCGGCTCGATCCTGCCCGGTCCCGGCGTGGCAGAGATCGTCTTCGTCCCGCTCGGCAACCTGGACGGGGATCCGGGCGTGCGGCCGACGATGCACATCTTCACCGGCTCGAAGGCGCCCTGGTGGGAGATCCGCGACGGGCTGTCGCAGCACGCAGCCTTCCCGCCCGGCTCCGACGCCCCCGTGCACGCGACGCGGGCGCCGCAGGATCCGCCCGGCCGCCCGCGCGGGAGCTGCCTGTGCGGGCGCGTCGGCTTCGTGGTCGAGGCGGATCCCGTGACCGCGCGTTGCTGCTACTGCGGCCGCTGCCGCAAGGGGCGAGCGGCGGCGCACGCGAGCAACCAGATCGTGCCGGCCCTCGGCCTGCGCTTCACGCGCGGCGAGGCCGAGCTGACTTCCTTCAAGGTGCCCGGCGCGAGGTGGTTCAAGCAGTTCTTCTGCCGCCATTGCGGCTCGAAGCTTCCGAACATCGATCCCGAGCGTGGCATTGCGATCGTCCCGATGGGCAGCTTCGACGACGATCCCGGCATCCGCCCCCGAGCGCACATCTTCGTGCGCGACCGCGCACCCTGGGCGGACATTCACGACGACCTTCCTCAGTACCTGGAGCGTCCGCCCGAGGTCTGAGCCTCGGGAAGCGCGCCGAGCGGCCGGGATCAGCTCCGCACGAAGCTCCCTCCCTCCTCGCTGTAGCCGAGCGAGCGGTAGGTCGCGTCGACCAGGCTCTGGCCGCGTGGGTTGAGCAGCGTGCCCGGGCCCTGGCGGTTCATCGCGTAGCCGAAGGAGAGTCCGGCGCGCGGATCGGCGAAGCCGATCGAGCCGCCGAAGCCCGAGTGGCCGAAGGCGTCCTCCGAGAGCATGCCGGTGTCCTGATTGCCGGGCGTGCCGCGCCGGTTGTCCATCGACTTGATGTAGCCGGCCGTGAAGCGCGACGGGATCTGACCGAACTGGTCGAAGCCGGCCGAGATAGGGCGCGACATCCGCACCAGGCTCGCCGCGCCGACCAGGCTCGGGCGCCAGGGCACGCGCGGCCGCGCCAGCTCGGAGTAGAGCCGGCACAGCCCGCGCGCGTTGGTGATGCCGCCGGTCGCGCCGATCACCGCCTCGCGCGCCTCGCGCGTGTCGGCCACGCCCGGGTTCAGGTAGCCGCCGCTGTTGAAGAAGATCAGCCCGGGGATCGAGGTCGGGTCGGTCAGCGCCAGGATCAACCAGGACGGGAACGGAGGCGCCGGCGGGTCGGCCGGGATGCTCGGCGCCACGCGCGGGTCCTCGCTCTCGGGCAGGGTCAGCCAGAAGTCGAGGCCGAGCGGCTCCGCGATCTCCTCCCGGAAGAAGACGTCGAGCGGCCGGCCCGAGATCCGCCGCACCAGCTCGCCGACCAGGAATCCGAAGGTCAGCGCGTGGTAGCCGTGACGCGTGCCCGGCTCCCAGAAGGGCTCCTCGGCGGCGAGCGTTTCGGTCATGAATTCCCAGTCGAAGAGCGCGCCCGTCGGCAGCGGCTGGCGGATCGCCGGCACGCCGGCCTTGTGGCTGATCAGCATCGCGACGGTGGTTGCCTGCTTGCCCTGCTGTCCGAACTCGGGCCAGTACTGCACCACCGGCGCATCCAGGTCGAGCAGGCCACGCGACGCGAGCAGGTGAGCGCAGAGCGACGTGACGCCCTTCGTGCACGACCACACGTGCACCAGCGTGTCCTCCTGCCACGGCTCGCCGGTCGCCGGGTTCGCCGTGCCGCCCCACAGATCGACCACCGGAACGCCGCCGACCATCACGCACACCGAAGCGCCCAGCTCACCGCGCTCTGCGAAGTTCCGCACGAACTCGTCGCGCACGCGCCGGAAGGACGGAAGCCAGCGGCCGGACGCGACGCCGCCGGACTCCTGGCGGAAGCTCCCGCTGGTCCAGCTGGTTGCGGACTCCGCCGCGGCGGCGCCCCGCGCCCGCAGCAGCGGCAGGCCGAGCGCGCCCGCGGCTGCGGCGGCCCCGGTCAGCAGCCCGCGCCGCGACACTCCCGTGGCCGACTCCTGGCTCCGCTCTTCAGAATCATGGTTCCGCGGCATGGCACCCTCCTGAGACGATTGGTGGATTTGTCTCACGGTGAGATGTTTGCCAGAATCGTCTCAAGCTGTCAAGGAGTTGCTGGATGCCGCGGCGCGCGCGCAAAAGGGAGGTGCCCCGTGCCTCCCGAGCAGCCCCCGAGCGGGTCCCCGCCGGGAGCAGGACCGAGGGGTTCTCCCTGGCCCGGCGGCGCTTCCTCGACGGGGAGCGTCTCAGCCCGGAGCGGCTGGCCGCCGAGCTCGGCATCTCCCGGGCCACCGCCTATCGCCGCTTCGGCAACGCCGAGCAGCTCGCCGGCGAGGTGATCGCGGGTCTGGCGGAGGGCACCTTCCACCGGGCCGCGCGCGAGGCGCGGGGCCGCGGCGCCGAGCGGGTGGTGGATCACCTGGCCCGCGGCATGCGGTACATCGCGAACAACCAGGCCTACCGCGCCTTTCTCGAGCGCAATCCGCAGAAGGCGCTCTGGATCGTCACCTCCAAGGCCGGGCCCGTGCAGGCCCGTGTGATCGCGCTCAACGAGGCGATGCTCGAGGAGGAGATCGCGCGGGGCCATCTGCGCCTCCCGGTGGACGCGCACACGATGGCCTACGCGCTGGTGCGCATCGTCGAGGCCTTCCTCTACGCCGACATGATCACGGGCGAGAAGCCCGATCTGGAGAAGGCGACGCAGATCCTATCCCTGATGCTGCGGGGAGAGTCCCGAGGCTAGGAGGCCGGTGAAGCTCTCGACCCTGATCGCGCTGCTGGCCGACGCGCCGGCGATGCTGCGCACCTACCGACCGGTGCTGGCGGTCCAGCGCCTCGCCTTCCTGGGGGCGGCGGGCAGGGCAGGCGTGCTGGCGCGGCTCGGGCGGGGAGCCGCGACGCTCGACGAGCTGGCCGCGGTCGCCGGGACGCCCGCCGATGCGCGCGACGCGCTGGCAGCCTGGCTGGCCGCCGGCGTGCGGCTCGGCGAGCTCGGGCGCGACGGCGAGCGCTACCGGCTGCGCGGACGGCTGGCGCGAACGCTGGCGGATCCCGCGTGCGACGCGGCGCTCGCGCTGGTGGAGTCGGCGATCGCACACCACGCGCGCGTGCTGTTCGAGACGCCGTCGCTGCTGGCGAGCGGGCGGCGTCTCACCCTGGCGGACCTGGACGGCGCGCGGGTCGCGCGCGTGTCGCGGCTCTCCGAGCCGCTGCTGCGCGAGGCGATCGACGAAGTCGTGCCCGCCAGCGGCGAGATCAGACTCCTCGAGGTCGGCTGCGGCGACGCGACCCATCTGCGCCACGCGCTGCTGCGCAATCCCGATCTGACCGCGGTGGCCGTGGAGATCGACCCGGCCGTCGCCGCGCGTGCGCTGGAGAACCTGGCCGCCTGGCAGCTGGCAGGGCGCGTCGAGGTCGTCGCGAGCGACGTGCGCGCGCTCGGCGCGGGACGCCGCTTCGACCTCGTGACGCTGCACCAGAACGTCTACTACTTCCCGCTCGCCGAGCGGGTTCCGCTCTTCGTCGAGCTGCGCGGGCTGGCGGGCCCGGGCGCGCGCCTCCTGATCACGTCGACCTGCCGCGGAGGCTCGATGATCTCGGCGGTGCTCGACGTGTGGGGCCGCGTCACCGAAAGCGCAGGGCCGCTGCCCGATCCCGACGAGCTCGTCGCCCAGCTCGAGACCGCGGGCTGGCGAGAGGTCGGCGCGCGAAACCTCCTACCGGGCGATCGGTTCTACCGATTCGTTGCGCGCGCTTGACGGCGAGGAGACGCGGCGCCGCAGCTGCCGCTCACCAACGAAAACGCCCCGCTGGGTTTCCAGCGGGGCGTTCGTCGAAGGGAGGGCGGTGGATACATGATGGGGGGTGAGAGGTTGGACATTTCGGTCAGAAATGTCTCATCCACCGCCGCTCCATAACCGTGTCGAGAAGATTCCTCCTCGGAAAGACACCCGCAGTATGCCCCCCAGAATTCCGCGAGTCAAACGGTATTTGTTCACTGCGGCGCGCTTCCGGGGATCCGGTAGCAGCATCGCAATGGAACGAAAATCATCAATTATTTCATTGACTTCAAATGCTCTCATCAATCTGGAACTCGAAGCTTTCGGGTTACCCGCCCGCGCTTTGACGGGATCCGCGCGCGTCGGGTAGTGTTCGCGCCACCCCTCGCAGCCTCGGGAGACGCGCGCCGTGGCGACCTCGCGAACGGTCCTCCTGCGCACCTACGGGTGCCAGATGAACGTGCACGATTCCGAGAAGCTCGTGAACCTGCTGCGTCACGACGGCTGGCAGCCCACCGAGGCGCTCGACGGCGCGGACCTCTTGATCGTCAACACCTGCTCGATTCGCGACAAGGCGGAGCACCGCCTGTACAGCGACCTGGGCGTGCTACGTGACTGGAAGCAGGCATCGCCCGGCCGGCTGCTCGGCGTCGGCGGCTGCGTCGCGCAGCAGCAGGGCGACCGCCTGCTCCGGCGGTTCCCGCAGGTCGACTTCGTGTTCGGCACCCACAACCTGCGCTACGTGCCGTCGATGGTCGAGGCGGCCAGCCGGGGAGCGCGCAGCGCGCGCACGCAGGTGACCTCCGGCGGCGAGCGCTTCGATCTCCCCGATCGACATCCCGATCTGGAACCGGAAACGCCCGGCCGCGCCTACCTGACCGTGATGGAGGGATGCGACCTGTTCTGCAGCTTCTGCATCGTGCCGCTCACGCGCGGCCGCGAGACGAGCCGCCCGGCGACGGCGATCCTGCGCGAGGCGGCCTTGCTCGCCGCGGCCGGGGTGCGCGAGATCACGCTGCTCGGGCAGACGGTGAACGCCTATGGCCGCCACGACCTGCGCCGCGCACGCCAGGGGGAAACCCTCGGCTTCGCAGCCCTGCTTGCGAGGCTGGCCGAGATCCCGGGCCTGGCGCGCATCCGCTACACGAGCCCGCATCCGGCCTTCTTCGATGACGCCCTGATCCGCGCCCACGCGGAGCTGCCGGCGCTCTGTCCGCACGTGCATCTGCCGCTCCAGAGCGGCTCCGATCCCGTGCTCGCGCGCATGCGCCGCCGCTACCGCGCGGGCGACTACCGCGGGCTCGTGGAGCGCCTGCGCGAGGCGCGCCCGGACCTCGCGCTCACCACCGACCTGATCGTCGGGTTTCCCGGCGAGAGCGATCGCGATTTCGAGGCGACCCTCGCGCTGGTGCGCGAGGTCCGCTTCGTCGACGCCTTCACCTTCAAGTACTCGCCGCGCCCGGGGACGGCCGCGGCGCGCGACCCGGACCCGGTGGCGCCGGACGTCGCCCAGGCGCGCCTGGAGACGCTGCAGCAGCTCCTGCGCGAGCTCACGCTCTCGGCCCACCGCGCGCGGGTCGGCGCGCTCACCGAGGTGCTGGTCGAGGGGCCCAGCCGGCGCGGGGGCCGCCAGGGCACCGGGCGTGACCCCTATCACCGGGTGGTGAACTTTCCACTGACGGGAGACGGAGCTCCGGCGCCGGGCGAGCTGGTGCCGATGCGCCTGGTCGAGGCGACTCCCCATTCGCTGATCGGCGAGCGCCTCGCGGGCGCCCGCGACGCCGCGGCGCCCCTCAGGGGAGCGCCCGAGATCGCCGATGAATCCAGCTGGAGCTCGGTCTCGGGGCCCTAGGACCTGGCGACCGCGAGGGGGGATCGTGCCCAAAGCCCGCATCCTGGCGGTCGACGACCAGCGCTACTTCCGCGAGCTGATCGAGGAGTTCCTCGCCGCCGAGGGATACGAGGCCCAGACGGCGTCGAGCGGGGAGGAGGCGCTCCACCTGCTCGAGCGCTCCGCCTTCGACATCGTGCTGACCGACCTGGTGATGCCGGGGATGGACGGGAGCGAGCTCGTCCACCGCGTGAAGAGCCGCAACCCCGACCAGGACATCGTGGTCGTAACCGGTGTGGTCGACGTGAAGACCGCCGTCGACGCGATGAAGCTCGGGGCCAGCGACTACCTGCTCAAGCCCTTCGACCGGCACGCGCTCGCGCTCTGCCTGGAGGGCATCCTGCAGAAGCGGCGCCTGGAGAGCGAGCACGCGCGCCTGCTGGCGGAGAACATCGAGTTCATGGGCGAGCGGCGCTTGTTCGAACGCGCGCTGGGGCTGTTCGCCTGCGTCGCCGTCCAGCCGCTCGCCGAGCGCATCGTCGAGGGCCTCTGCCACGAGACGCAGGCGCAGGGGGGGGTGCTCTGGGTCCTCTCCGACGAAGGCGGGTTCGAGCTGGCCGCAGCGCGCGGGATCGTGCGCCTGGACGCCGAGCCGGAGAAGCTCGACCCGGCACAGCTTCCCGCCGGGATGCACGACGAGCGGACCGGCTCGCTGCTGGCGCCGGCAGACCCGGAGCGCTCGGGCGCCGCGCCGGTGCTGTTCGTGGCGCTGCGCCGAGAGGGCAGCCTGATCGGGGTAGCCCGTCTGACGGACCGGCTCGAGGGCGACGCCTTCGACGACGTCGACCGCGTCTGCGCCCAGAAATTCGCGCGCCACGCCGAGGTCGCCCTCGCCAATGCGTTGCGCTTCGGCGCGCTCGAGAAGCGCTCGCTCGAGGATCCGGTCAGCGGCGCCTACACCTCCCAGTATTTCCAGGACGTCGTGCGCAACGAGATCGAGAAGGCCAATCGTTTTGGGCGCAGCTTTGCCCTGGTCGAGCTCGACCTGGGACCCCTCGATGAGCTGCGCCGCGAGGCCGGCGAGGCGGGAATCCAGACGCTGCTCACGGGCGTGGCCGAGGAGCTCGCGCGGCTGCTGCGCGCCTCCGATCTGCTCGCGGCGGGCGGCGAGCGGCGCTTCCGCGTGCTGCTCTCCGAGGCAGACGCCCTCGGCGCGGCCGTGCTCAAGCGCCGGGCGCTCCAGGCGCTGAGCGCTAGCGACCTCTTCATCCGCCTCAGCGACGCCGCGCGGCCCGACCCTTTGTTCGGCACCGCCGTCTACCCGCGCGACGGCACCACCCTGGAGGCGCTGCTGCGGGTGCTCGACGAGCGCATCGACGAGGAGCGGCGCAGCCCCGTGCGCCGCCTGGGCCTCGATCGCATGACGCTCGCCGAAGGCTTGCAGACGCTGCTTGGGGAGGGCTCGCCGGAGCGGACGGAGACGGCCGCCCAGATCGCGCGCTTCGTGGTGTCCGAGGTGGGGCGGAGGCCGCACGAGCGGGGCCTGCTCTACGCCGCGCCGGGGAGGGCGCTGGACGGCGCGGTGCGGGAGGGGCTCGAGTCGCTGCGCGGCGTCGTGACCCGCACCGAGCTGGTGGTGATCGCGGACGGAGAGCGGCCGCGTTTTTCCGAGCCGGCCGTGAGCTGGCTCTCGCCCGGGCGGATTCCGCACCTCGCGCCCTTCGTGATCCACTACGGCGACGGACCGGCCTACGCCCTGGTCCGGGATGCCGGGGACGAAGCCGGAGCCACGCGCTTCTATCACAGCAGCGATCGCAGCCTGGTCGAGCACCTCGCGTTCCGCCTGCAACAGGATCTCGCCGTGCCGAGCCAGCTGGGCCTGGCCGAGGAGAGCCGGGCGTGAGCGCGCTGGTGCTGATCGCGGACGGCGACCAGAAGCGCGCGCAGCGCATCGCCGAAGCGTGCCGTGCCAGCGGGCTCACCTGCCAGGTGACGAGCCACGGCGCCGCCGCGCTCGAGGCCGCGCTCGCCGAGTTGCCCGCAGTGCTGGTGGCCCAGCTCGATCTGCCGTTGATCGACGGTCCCAAGCTCGCCGCGATCCTGCGGGCGAATCCGCGCACGCAGCCGACGCGGCTGCTGTTCGTGAGCGAGCGCGCCGAGGCGGCCGCGCGCAGGGATCTTCCCGGGCGCCTGATCGCCGCGCCGGTCGATGCCGATGAGGTCGCGAGCGCCGTGCGGACCCTGGTCGGGGAGCGCGGCGGCGCTGCGCCCGCGGCGAAGGCGGCGGGCATCGAGAGCGGGGTCGAGGGCGACCTCGCGCAGATCTCGCTCGCGGACCTGCTGGAGCTCTTCCAGGTGAGCCGCGAGACGGGGATCTTCGAGGTCAGGCGCGAGATCGAACGGGGCCGGCAGGCGCACGGCCAGGTGGCGCTGCGCGGCGGCGACGTGGTCGGCGCGCGCGTGGACACGGCCCAGGGCGAGAAGGCGCTCTTCCGGCTGCTCGCCTGGGACCGGGGCTCCTTCGTCTTCCGGCCCGGGCCGGTGAACGAGATCGCCAGCATCCAGCGCCCGACCCGCGCGCTGCTGCGAGAGGGCAAACGCCAGCTCGAGGAGTGGGGACGCCTCTCGGTCGAGCTGCCGCCCCTCTCCGGCCACGTGACGCTGCGGATCCAGCGCTCCGCCCTGCCCAACGTGATCCACCCGCTCACGCAGGAGGTGCTGGTCATCCTAGAGCTCTACTCCCGCGTGCAGGACGTGGTCGACCACTGCTCGTATCCCGACTACCAGGTCCTGCGCACGCTGCACACGCTGATCCGGCGGGGCATGGTCGAGCTGCGTCGGGGGCTCGACCCGGCGGCGGTGGCCCCCGTCGCCGAGACACGCCTTTTTCTGCCGGCGCGCGTCGCGCGTCTGCGCGAGTGGATCGAGGCGGGCCGGCCGCGAAGCGCCCCGCTGCGCGATGCGAAGCTGCTGGTGGTGGCCTCGGACCCCGGCGCGACCGCGGACTTTGTGCGCATGCTGGCCCGCCTGCCGGGCGTTTCGATCGACGAGCGCTTCAGCAAGGGCGCCTACTCGGCGGACGACCTCAGCAGGCTCGGGCGGATCACTGTCGAGGACGGGCTCGGAATCGAGCTGGTGCACACACCGATCAGCGAACGCTTCGCGCCGCTCTGGCCGGTGGCGGGGCACGGGGCGCTGGGGGCGCTCTTCCTGCTGGCGGGGCCCGCGAGCCGAGCCGTCGAGAGCGTGCGGCCGACGCTCGCGGCGCTGCGCCGGATGCCGCGCGCGCGGATCTTCTCGCTGCTG
>Ga0184637_10000507_pt1 | contig 29021 bp, 28 predicted proteins | sample PLM3_127_b2_FD_133143 | JGI IMG/M metagenome (GOLD analysis project Ga0184637, IMG submission 133143) | Groundwater sediment microbial communities from an aquifer in East River, Colorado, USA - PLM3_127_b2 | ecosystem: Environmental > Terrestrial > Soil > Riparian zone | place: USA: East River... | reverse complement strand
GGCCGCCCCAAGCAAGCTCACCCCCTTGGGGGGCGGGCGCGGTACTCCGCGACCTGGGGGCTCCAATGAGCGCCGCGCCGGGCCGCCCCAAGCAAGCTCACCCCCTTGGCGGGCGGGCGCGGTACTCCGCGACCTGGGGGCTCCAATGAGCGCCGCGCCGGGCCGCCCCAAGCAAGCTCACCCCCTTGGGGGGCGGGCGCGGTACTCCGCGACCTGGGGGCTCCAATGACCATGACGCACAGCTGCAGCCATTGCCAACTGCCCGTGGGCCGGCTCGGTCGCCAGCGCGACGTGCATGGCGAGGGCCACTGGTTCTGCTGCTACGGCTGCTGCCTCGCCTACCAGGTGCACCACGGCGCGCGCGAGGAGCCGGAGGCCGCCGCCTGGCTGATCCGCCTGGGCGTCGGAGGCTTCCTCGCGATGAACATCATGACGATCAGCCTGCTGCTCTACACGGGCGCCTTCAGCGGCGAGGACGCTTGGCTGGTCACTCCCGTGCACTGGCTGCTGTGGCTGCTGGCGACGCCGCTGCTCGCAACGCTGGGCGGGCCTTTCTTCAGCGACGCCTGGCAGGCGCTGCGCCAGGGCCGCCTGAGCACCGACACGCTGGTCGCCATCGGCGCGCTGGCGGCTTACGCCTACTCGACCGTGCAGGTGCTGCGCGGTTCGGACCTCGTCTACTTCGACACCGTGAGCATGGTGCTGCTGCTCTTCACGCTCGGGCGTTACCTGGAGGCACAGGGCCGCGCACGCGCGGCGCGCAGCCTGGCACCCATGCTGGCCGCGGAGCGCGCGGACGTGCGCGTCATCCGCAACGGCATCGAAGCGACACACGTGGTGCGCGATGTGCGCTCCGGCGACCTGGCCCGCGTGCTGCCCGGCGAACGTATCCCGATCGATGGCTTGGTGGTCGAAGGCCGCTCGGAATGCGACGAGTCCGTCATCACCGGCCAGCCGACGCCCAGGCCCAAGGCGGCCGGCAGCGTCGTGCATGCGGGCAGCCTGAACGGCAGCGGACAGTTGCTGATACGCGCCACGGCGGCAGGCACGCAGACGCGCTGGGTGCAGATCAGCCGGCTGGTGCGCGACGCGCTCGCGAGCAAGACCCTGTCGGGCGAAACCGTCGATCGCGTCGCGGCCATCTTCATCCCCGGCGTGCTGCTGCTGGCCGCGGTCACGGCGTGGTACTGGAGCGGGCGCGGCGGCTTGGACGCCGCGCTGCTGGCGGGCTTGGCGGTGCTGGTAGTCGCCTGCCCCTGCTCGCTCGGCTTGGCCGCGCCGCTGGCCGGCGCGCTCGCGATCGGCCAAGCGGCGCAACGCGGCATCCTGATCCGCAGCGGCGGCGTGCTGGAACGGTTGACGCAACTGAAAGGCGTGGCCTTCGACAAGACCGGCACGCTCACGCAGGACCAGCTTCAAGCAACGGGCTTGCGCTGCGAGGGCGCGAGCGAAACGCAGGCGTTGCGCCGCGCGGGCGCGCTGGCATCGTGCTCCGATCACCCGGTCGCACGCGCTGTGCTGCGGCTGGCACGCGACCGCGCGCTTGAACTCGAAGCGCCGCGCGAGATCGAGGCGCACGCCGGCGCGGGCCTGACCGGATGCATCGCCGGCGTGCGCTGCGCCATGGGATCGGCGGCCTTCATGCGTGGCCTCGGGTGGACCGTGCCGCCCGGCCTCGCTGGCGGCGACGAGGGCCAGTCGATCGTGTTCATCGGCTGGGAGGACCGCGCACGCGGCTGCATCGCGCTCACGGCCGAAGCGGTGCCCGAGGCCGCCGAGGTCATCGCGGCGCTACAGCGGCGCGCCCTGGCGACCTTGCTGCTCAGCGGCGACGGCGCCGGCGCGGTACAAAGGCTCGCGCTCGCCCTTTGCATCCCGCGCTGGCATGCCGAGCTGCTGCCCGAGGACAAGCTGGTCCTGCTGCGCGCATGGACCGCCCGCCACGGCCCGATCGCGATGGTGGGCGACGGGCTGAACGACGGCCCGGTGCTGGCCGCGGCCTCGGTGGGCATTGCCGTCGGCGGCGCCACCGACCTCGCCAAGGAAAGCGCCGACATCGTGCTGCCGCGCGGTGGCCTGGGCAACCTGCCCTGGCTGCTGCGGCAGGCCGACCTGGTGCGCCGCTCGGTGCGCGCCAACCTGGCCTGGGCTTTTGGCTACAACGCCGTCGCGCTGACGCTCGCCGCCTGCGGCCTGCTGCAGCCGGTGATCGCGGCCGCGCTGATGGCCGGCTCCAGCCTGGTGGTGGCGACACGTTCGTGGCGCGCCCACCTGCGCGCCAGCAGGGCCGGCACGGCCGAGCCCCCACAAGCCGCGCCGGCTGCGGCGCTGTACGGTTGACCGAGGCGGCAGCATGCGCCGGCGCTTCGTGTTGGGGTGGTGTGCGGTGAACCTCGCCGCGCCGGCGCTCGCCCATCACGCCCGCGTGCAGCGCGTGAACAGAAGCCTCAAGGGCTGGCCCGTCGAGCCCTTCACGCTGACCGACCACCACGGCAAGCCCTTCAGCCAAGCCAACTTGCGAGGCCAGTGGACCTTCGTGCTGTTCGGCGACACGCGTTGCGCCGAACCCTGCACGGTGGCGCTTTCGGCGCTGGCCGGCTTGTGCAAACGCATCCAGCAGGCCGATGCTCTGAAGACCACGCAGATCGTGTTCGTTTCCGTGGACCCGGAGCACGACACACCGCAGCGGCTGCGCGACTACCTCGCGCCCTACGGCCCGCGCTTCATCGGCAGCACCGCACCCAGGACCACGCTGCAGCGCTTCGCCGACGACCTGGGGCTCGCGGACGACGAACCACCCACGGGCTGGCCCGATGCCCAACACCACTACCGCGGATCGCTGGTGCTGGTGGGGCGGGACGCAGTGGTGCGCGCCGAATACCTGCCGCCGTTCGACGTGCTGCTGCTGACCTCGGAGTACATGCGGGTGCGCTCGCGCAAGTGAGCAACTGAGGCTTGCCGGAGCGAGCCTGCTGTCGGGTAGAGAATCCCGCATTCGTGTCCAGCCCGCCAACTACCGGATATCCCGCGGCTTGAGTCCTTATGCCTTGTGGGAGGTCCGCAACCACAGCGAACTCGCTAGCTTAGCTAGAGCGAACCCGTATCGAAACGGTCGCGCGCGGCGATTAGAGTTCCAGCCACGCGCCTTGGCGGCGCGCCCCTTTCCATCCACTTCGAGGAGCCCGCATGAAAAGGATCTTGCTGTCCCTGGTGCTCGCGGTCGCGACCGGCGCCGCGTTCGCCCTTCACTGCCCGGACGAGATGAAGGCGATCGATGGGAAGCTCGCCACCAGCCCGAAACTCAGCGATGCCGACATGGCCAAGGTGAAGAAGCTGCGCGCCGACGGCGAAGCGGCACATAAGGCCGGCAAGCACGATGACTCGTTGAAATCGCTCGACGAAGCCAAGAAGATTCTCGGCATCTGAGCCGGCGACGCTCTCGCAACGACACGCGCCCGGGTAATCCCCGGGCGTTTTTCGTCAGCTCGGCGTGGGCTTGCCGGGGCCGAGGTCGGGCAGCACCCATTCGATCACCTCGAGGCCGCGGCGCAACTCGAAGCTCGAATCGAACCAGCCGTTGCCAAGCGGCGCGTCCTCGGGGCTGTCGTTGTCAGCTTCGGGGCCGAAGGCGCCGCTCGCAAACGGCTGTTCGGTGGCACGGTAGCGTAGCGGACGTTGCGGGATTGAATGACTGGCCATGGAGAACCTCCGTGCGCTGCTCATGCGATGAATGCGCAATGTTCGCAGCCCCCGTGGCGGCTACACATCCCTACGAAGAGGGACAAGTGCGAACCTAGGGATGCCGGCGACCATCGGCGCAAACCCCTAGTTCGCCCGCTGCGGCAAAGCGCGATGATTGGTCAGGCCACCTTGCCAATTGACCAGTTCCGCCTTTCATGCCGCTGCAGACCATCGAGCCGCGCCGCCTGTATCGACAAATCGCCGACCAGCTGCGCTTGCTGATCGAGCGCGGCGAGTTCGCGGTCGGTTCGCGCCTGCCGGCCGAGCGCGACCTCGCGTTGCAGCTGGGCGTGTCGCGCCCGTCGGTGCGCGAAGCGCTGATCGCGCTCGAGGTCGAAGGTCTGGTCGAGGTGCGCATGGGCTCGGGCATCTATGTGCGCACGGCCAACGGCGCGCCCAACGCGGGGCGCGTCGTCGCCGAGGCGCCGCTCGAGACCATCCGCGCGCGCGAGATGATCGAATCCGAACTCGCTGCGCACGCCGCAAGACACATGAAGCCCGCGCTGGTGCGTGGCCTGCGCGAAGCGATCGCGATCATGGAAAAGGAGGCCGCCGCGGGGCAGGTGCCGGTGCGCGGCGATCGCCTCTTTCACCTGCGCATCGCGGAAGCCGCCGACAACTCGGTGCTGCTGCGCGTGGTCACCGAGCTCTTCGACGAGCGCCACAGCAACCCGCTGTACGAGCAGCTCGGCAGCCACTTCGAAAATTCGCACAGCTGGGCCGCCGCGATCGCCGAACACCGCGCGGTCGTCGACGCGATCGCCAAGCGCTCGGCCGACGCTGCGCGCGAAGCGATGCGCCGCCACCTCGCGAAATCGCACGACCGCTTCACCGCCGGCTGGCCGGCCGTCCCCGAATCGGCGCCCGCACGGACTTCCGCGCGGGCGCGCCGCTCGGCCCCTTGACGACTCATTGACAGGAGACCCCTGATGAAATCGACCGTGAAAGGCCTGTTCGCCGTGCTCGCACTCGCCGTGGCAGGCGGCGTATGCGCGCAGACCAAACTGAAGTGGGCGCACGTGTACGAGACCTCCGAGCCGTATCACAAATGGTCGGTGTGGGCCGGCGACGAATTGAAGAAGCGCAGCAACGGCCGCTTCGAGGTGCAGGTGTTCCCGGCTTCGAGCCTCGGCAAGGAAAGCGACATCAACCAGGGGCTGCAGCTCGGCACCATCGACATCATCATCTCGGGCGCGTCGTTCGCCGCGCGTTCGTTCCCGCGCATCGGCGTCGGCTACTACCCGTACACCTTCCGCGACGCCGACCACCTGCTGAAGTACGCGCAAAGCGAGGTCTTCAAGGAGCTCGCCGAAGGCTACAAGGCGAAAAGCGGCGGTGTGCAGATGACCGCCGTCACCTACTACGGCGCGCGCCACTCGACGAGCAACAAGCTGTTCACGAAGTGCGACGAGATGAAGGGCCTGAAGATGCGTGTGCCCGACGTACCGGCGTACATGGCGCTTCCGCGCGCGTGCGGTGCGAACCCGACGCCGATCGCCTTCGCCGAGGTCTACCTCGCGCTGCAGAACAACACGGTCGATGCACAGGAGAACCCGCTGCCGACCATCGAGGCGAAGAAGTTCTACGAGGTGCAGAAGCACATCATCCTCACCGGACACATCCTCGACTCGCTGGTCACGCAGGTCGGCCCGCACGTGTGGAACAAGCTGAGCGACGCCGACAAGAAACTCTTCACCGACGTGATGCAGGAGGCCGCCGCCGGCGCGACGAACGACATCCGCAAGCGCGAGATCGAACTCGTCGACGAGTTCAAGAAGAAGAACATCAATGTCGTGACGGTGAATCGCGACGAGTTCCGCGAGCGCATCGTGAAGGCGATCGACATGGCGTCAATGGGCTACGACAAGAAGGACTGGGACCGCATCCAGGCGATCAAGTAACGCGCCATGCAACTCAGCGATACCCCACCCCTCGTCGCCAGCCAGGACGCCGAGTTCCATATCGAGGACGAGGCGGTCGACCTGCGCGGCACGACAGCCGAAGGCTGGGCCGCGCTCGGGCTGTTCTGGGCACTCGGCGGCACCGTGTTCTATCAGTTCGTCACGCGCTACGTGCTCAACGACTCGGCGTCGTGGACCGAGGAGATCGCGCGCTACCTGCTGATCGGCGTGGTGTTCGTCGGCGCGGCGATCGGCGTGGCCAAGAACAACCACATCCAGGTCGATCTGCTGTACCGGCTGGTGCCCCCGCGCGTGGGCCGCGCGATGGCGACCGCGGTCGACGCGCTGCGCATCGTCTTCTTCGTCGCGGCGCTCGGGCTCACGCTGCAGATGATGGGTCGCATGGGCAACTACCGCATGACGGTCGTCGATCTGCCGATGAACATCGTCTACGGCGTGTGCGCGGCCGGCTTCGCGGCGATGCTGTACCGATCGGTGCGATTGGCGATCACGCATTGGCGGCAGCAGTGGAGCGTGCTCGAGCGCCCCGAGCACGGCTTGCCCGACACGGCCGCCTGAACCCCGACGCGGTGCAAGCAATGCTCAAAGTCCTCTTCCTCATCCTCATGGTCAGCGGCCTGCCGGTGGCCATCGCGATGGCCGGCGCATCGCTCGCCTACGTCGCGTACAGCGGCGACACACCTTCGTTCGTCGTGATCCAGCGCATGGTCGCCGGCATCGACAGCTTTCCGTTGCTGGCGGTGCCGTTCTTCATCCTCGCCGGCAACCTGATGAACAACGCCGGCATCACGAATCGCATCTACAACTTCGCGCTCTCGCTGGTCGGCTGGCTGAAGGGCGGCCTCGGCCATGTCAACGTGATCGGCTCGGTGATCTTCGCCGGCATGAGCGGCACCGCGATCGCCGATGCAGCCGGCCTCGGCACGATCGAGATCAAGGCGATGAAGGACAACGGCTACCCGACCGAGTTCGCGGTCGGCGTGACCGCGGCTTCGGCGACGCTCGGGCCGATCATTCCGCCGAGCCTGCCGTTCGTCATCTACGCGATGATGGCCAATGTCTCGGTCGGTGCGCTGTTCCTCGCCGGCATCCTGCCGGGCTTGCTGATGGCGGTGCTGATGATGATCACGGTCGCGTGGTTCGCGCACCGCAATCGCTGGGGCGCCGACATCAAGTTCTCGGGCAGCAAGCTCGGCCGCGCGCTGATCGAGCTCGCGGTCGTCGCCGGCTGGCCGCTCGTCATCTGGCTGCTCGTCGAGGCGGGACTGCCGGCGCAGCCCACCGTGATGCTCGGCCTCGTCGCGCTGTTCGTCGCCGACCGCGCGTTCAACTTCCAGGCGGTGCTGCCGATCATGACGCCGGTGCTGTTGATCGGCGGCATGTCGACCGGCATCTTCACGCCCACCGAAGGCGCGATCGCCGCGTGCGTGTGGGCGCTCGTGCTCGGTCTCGCGTGGTACCGCACGCTGTCGCTGAAGATGTTCGTCAAGGTGTGCCTCGACACCGCCGAGACGACCGCGACCGTGCTCTTCATCGTCGCCGCCGCGTCGATCTTCGGCTGGATGCTGACGGCGACCGGCGTCACCGCGGCGATCGCGCAATGGGTGCTCGCGTTCACGAAGGAACCGTGGGTGTTCCTGCTGCTGGCGAACGTGCTGATGCTGTTCGTCGGCTGCTTTCTCGAACCGGTCGCCGCGATCACGATCCTCGTTCCGATCCTGCTGCCGATCGCACGGCAGCTCGGCATCGACCCGGTGCACTTCGGGCTCGTGATGGTGCTCAATCTGATGATCGGATTGCTGCACCCGCCGATGGGCATGGTGCTGTTCGTGCTCGCGCGCGTCGCGCGCCTGAGCTTCGAGCGCACGACGATGGCGATCCTGCCGTGGCTCGCCCCGCTGCTCGTGAGCCTCGTGATCCTCACCTACATGCCGCAGATCGTGCTGTGGCTGCCGCGCCAGATGGGCATCGGCGGCTAGGGCCCGTTCACACTGAAGGAGCCTCATGAATCGACTCGCCGGCAAGACCGTTTTCGTCACCGCCGCAGGCCAGGGCATCGGCCGCGCGGCGGCGCAAGCCTTCGCGCGCGAAGGCGCGCGCGTGATCGCGACCGACATCAACGAGGCGCTGCTCGCCGAGCTCGCGCGCGAAACCGGTTGCACGACGCGCCATCTCGACGTGACCGACGGCGCCGCGGTGGCCGCCGCGGCGAGGGCCATCGGCACGGTGCAGGTGCTGTTCAACGGCGCGGGCTATGTGCACGCCGGCACGATCCTCGACTGCGACGAGGGCGCGTTCGACTTTTCGTTCGACCTCAACGTGCGCGCGATGTACCGCATGATCCGCGCCTTCCTGCCGGCCATGCTCGAAGGCGGCGGCGGCTCGATCATCAACATGGCCTCGGTCGCGTCGAGCATCAAGGGCGCGCCGAACCGCTTCGTCTACGGCGCGACGAAAGCCGCGGTGATCGGGCTCACGAAGTCGATCGCCGCCGACTTCATCATGCGCGGCATCCGCTGCAATGCGATCTGCCCGGGCACCGTCGAATCGCCGTCGCTGCGCGATCGCATCGCTGCGCAGGCCGCCGCCAGCGGGCAGGGCGTCGACGCGGTGCAGGCCGCATTCGTTGCGCGGCAACCGATGGGACGCATCGGGCGCGCCGAAGAAATCGCCGCGCTCGCGGTCTACCTGGCGAGCGACGAATCGGCGTTCACGACCGGAACCGCGCAAGTCATCGACGGTGGCTGGTCGAACTGATCCCGTAGTCAAGGAAGGAACTTCATGAAGTTGATGCGTCATGGCCCGAAAGGGGCCGAGAAACCCGCCCTCATCGATACCGAGGGCCGCGTGCGCGACCTGTCGGCGGCCGTGCCCGACATCAGCGCCGCGACGCTGGCGCCCGAGCGGCTCTCCCGTCTGGGCGACCTCGATGCGAGCACGCTGCCGGTCATCGAAACACCAGGCCGCATCGCGCCGCCGTGGTCGGGCATGGGCAAGTTCGTCTGCGTCGGCTTGAACTACGCCGATCACGCGGCGGAGTCCGGCGTGCCGGTGCCGGCCGAGCCGGTGCTGTTCATGAAGACGACGAGCGCGCTGATCGGCTGCAACGATCCGGTCGTGCTGCCGCAGGGCTCCGTGAAAACCGATTGGGAAGTCGAGCTCGGTGTCGTGATCGGTAGCGCCGCGCGCTATGTGTCCGAAGCGAACGCGCTGTCGCATGTGGCCGGCTACTGCGTCGTCAACGACATTTCCGAACGCGAGTACCAGCTCGAGCGCGGCGGGCAGTGGGACAAGGGCAAGGGCTGCGACACCTTCGGCCCCGTCGGGCCGTGGCTGGTCACGCGCGACGAGGTGAGCGACCCGCAAGCGCTCGACATGTGGCTCGAAGTGAACGGGCGGCGTTTTCAGAACGGCAACACGCGCACGATGGTGTTCGGCGTCGCGACGCTCGTCAGCTACATCAGCCGCTTCATGACGCTCTATCCGGGCGACTTGATCAGCACCGGCACGCCGCCGGGCGTCGGGCTCGGCCAGAAGCCGCCGCTGTACCTGAAGGCGGGCGACGAGATGCGGCTTGGCATCGCGGGCCTGGGCGAGCAGCGCCAGCGCGTGCACGCGTGGAACGCCGCGCTGATCGACGAATGAGGACGACGCCATGGCCAGCGTGATCGTCGACCCGGCGCAAAACCCGTTCATCCGCATCCACCCGGCCGACGATGTCGTGATCGCGCGCCAGCAATTGCTCGGCGGCACCGTGCTCGCGAGCCTCGGCGTCACGGTGAGTGGGTTGATCCCGCCCGGCCACAAGCTCGCGGTGCGCGTCATCAAGGCGGGCGAGCCGGTGCGGCGCTACAACCAGATCATCGGCATCGCGAAGACCGACATCGCGCCCGGCCAGCACGTGCACACGCACAACCTCGCGTTCGGCGACGTCGCGCACGACTACGCCATCGGCCAGGGGGTGCAGACGACGCAATACGTCGCCCACCCCGCCACCTTCGAAGGCATCGTGCGGCCCGACGGACGCGTCGCGACGCGCAACTACATCGGCATCCTGACGTCGGTGAACTGCTCGGCCACCGTCGCACGCGCGATCGCCGACCACTTCCGGCGCGACCTCCATCCCGAAGCGCTGGCGGCGCATCCGAACATCGACGGCGTCGTCGCGCTGACGCATGGCGGCGGCTGCGCGACGGCCAGTGATGGTGAGCCGCTGCGTTTGCTGCGTCGCACGCTCGGGGGCTATGCGCGGCATGCGAATTTCGGCGCGCTGATGATGATCGGCCTCGGTTGCGAGACGAACCAGATCAGCGGGTTGATGGAACAGGAAGGCCTGCGGATCAGCCAGCGCCTGCAGACCTTCAGCATCCAGGACACGGGAGGCACCAGCAAGACCGTGGCGCGCGGCATCGAGCTCGTCCAGTGGATGCTCGACGAAGCCAATCGCGTGCAGCGCCAACCGGTGCCGGCGTCGCACATCGTCGTCGGCTTGCAGTGCGGCGGGTCGGACGGCTACTCCGGCATCAGCGCGAACCCTGCGCTGGGCGCCGCGGTCGATCGACTCGTGCGCCATGGCGGCACCGCGATCCTGTCGGAGTCGCCGGAGGTCTACGGCGGCGAGCACCTGCTGACGCGCCGCGCAGTGTCGAAGGAAGTGGCCGACAAGCTGCTCGCGCGCTTGAGGTGGTGGGAGGACTACTGCGCGCGCAACGACGGCGAGATGGACAACAACCCGTCGGCGGGCAACAAGGCTGGCGGGCTGACGACGATCCTCGAGAAGTCGCTCGGCGCGATCGCAAAGAGCGGCACGACAAATCTCGTCGATGTCGTCGAATACGCCGAACCGGTCACCGCGAAGGGCCTTGTGTTCATGGACACGCCCGGCTACGACCCGGTGTCCGCGACGGGGCAGGTCGCCGGTGGTGCGAACCTGATCTGCTTCACGACCGGGCGCGGCTCGGCGTACGGCTGCGCGCCGTCGCCATCGCTGAAGTTGTCGACCAACACCGCGCTGTGGCTCAAGCAGCAGGAAGACATCGACATCAATTGCGGCGAAGTGATCGACGGCACCGCGAGCATCGACGAGATCGGCGAACGCATCTTTCGATTGATGCTCGAGACGGCGTCGGGCAAGCGCACGAAAAGCGAGTTGCACGGCTACGGACAGAACGAGTTCGTGCCGTGGCAGCTCGGCGCCGTGATGTAGGCGGGTGCGATGAAGATCACTGGCGCCCGCGTCATCCTCTGCTGCCCCGGGCGCAACTTCGTCACGCTGAAGATCGAGACCGACGAAGGACTCGGCGGCATCGGCGACGCGACGCTCAACGGACGCGAGCTCGCAGTCGTCGCCTATCTCGAAGAGCACGTGATCCCGTGCCTGATCGGCCGCGACGCGCACCAGATCGAAGACATCTGGCAGTACCTGTACCGCGGCGCGTACTGGCGTCGCGGCCCCGTGACGATGTGCGCGATCGCGGCGGTCGACACCGCGCTGTGGGACATCAAGGCAAAGGCCGCGCACATGCCGCTGTACCAGTTGCTCGGCGGCAAGAGCCGCACCGGCGTGATGGTGTACGGCCACGCGAACGGCACCGACATCGAGCACACCCTGGACGAGGTCCTGCGCTACGCCGAGATGGGCTACAAGGCGATTCGCGCGCAAAGCGGCATCCCCGGCTTGCAGAAGGTCTACGGCGTCGGCCGCGGCACGCTGTTCTACGAGCCGGCCGACGCCGACCTGCCGTCCGAGCACGACTGGTCGAGCGAGAAGTACCTCGACCACACGCCAAAGCTTTTCGATCGCCTGCGCGACCAGCTCGGCTTCGAGCACCACCTGCTGCACGACGTGCACCACCGGCTGACGCCGATCGAGGCGGCTCGGCTCGGCAAATCGCTCGAGCCGTATCGCCTGTACTGGATGGAAGACCCGACGCCGGCCGAGAACCAGGAAGCCTTCAAGCTGATTCGCGCGCACACGACGACGCCGCTCGCCGTCGGCGAGGTCTTCAACACGATCTGGGACTGCAAGGACCTGATCCAGAACCAGCTCATCGACTACATCCGCGCGACCGTCGTGCACGCCGGCGGCATCACGCACCTGCGGCGCATTGCCGACTTCGCGTCGCTGTACCAAGTGCGCACCGGCTGCCACGGCGCGACCGATCTGTCGCCGGTGTGCATGGGCGCGGCGCTGCACTTCGATCTGAGCGTGCCGAATTTCGGCATACAGGAATACATGCGCCATACCGACCAAACGGTTGCGGTTTTCCCCCATGCGTACGGTTTTGCGGATGGCATGCTGTACCCGGGCGATGCTCCGGGCCACGGCGTGGAGATCGACGAGACGCTGGCGGCCAGGTATCCGTACCAGCGCGCTTACCTGCCGGTGAACCGGCTGGCGCACGACGGCAGCTTGTGGCACTGGTGAGCCCGCCGTTCGTGGGCGAGTGAGGAGGACCTGAACATGGATCGGCTTCATCCCTCGACACTGTCGAAACTCCCGGCCGACATCGCGCGGCCGCGCTACCCCCGTGAAGCGCTGCGCGCGGGCATCGTGCATCTGGGCGTGGGCGCATTCGCGCGCGCGCACTTCGCGGTCGCGACGGAAGCGGCGCTGCACAGCGGCGGCGAACTGCGCTGGGGCATCGTCGGCGCGTCGCTGCGGCGGCGCGACACGCACGAGGCGCTTGCGCCGCAGTCCGGGCTCTACACGGTGGCGCTGCGCAACGCCGCCGACGGCGTGGCCGCGCCCGAGCCACTGCAAGTGGTGGGCGCGCTGACGCAGGTGCTGGTGGCGAGCGACGATCCGGGTGCCGTGCTCGCTCGCATCGCACACGCCGATACGCGCATCGTGAGCCTCACCGTCACCGAAAAGGGCTACCACCGCGACCCTGCCAGCGGCGCGCTGCAGCTCGACGACCCCGACATCCAGCACGACCTCGCGCACTTTCAAACACCGCGTACGGCGATCGGCTTCCTGGTGCGCGGCCTGCACCTGCGCATGCAGCGCGAACGTGCGCCCGTCACGCTGCTGTCGCTCGACAATCTGCCGGCCAACGGCCACACGCTGCGTTCGCTCGTGCTCGCCTTCGCCGAGCATGTCGACTCGGGCCTGCACGCCTGGATCCTGTCGCGCTGCACCTTTCCGAACTCGGTGGTCGATCGCATCGTGCCGCGCACCTCCGACGGCGACCGCGAACGCATTTCGCACCGGCTCGGCGTGCGCGACGCGTGGCCGGTGGTCGCCGAGTCGTACGGCGACTGGGTCGTCGAAGACCGCTTCGCTGCCGGCCGGCCCGACTGGGAGGCCGGCGGCACGCGCTTCGTCCAGAAGGCCGAACCCTTCGAGCGGCTGAAGCTGCGCATGGTCAACGGCAGCCACTCGGCGCTCGCGTACCTCGGCGCGATGGCGGGGTTGAAAACGGTCGACCAGGCGATCGGCGTGCACGCGCTCAATCGCTTCCTCGATGCGCTGATGCGCGAGGAGATCGCGCCCACGCTGCCGTCGTTGCCCGGCGTTTCACTCGACAGCTACCGCGCGCGCTTGCTGCAGCGTTTCGCGAATCCGACACTGCAGCACCGCACCTGCCAGATCGCGATGGACGGCTCGCAGAAGTTGCCGCAGCGATTGCTCGACACGGTACGCGACCGGCTGCGCGCGAACGCGTCGTTCGAACGCCTCGCGCTGGCGGTCGCGGCGTGGACTCACTATCTGCGCGGCATCGACGAGACCGGCCAGCGCTACGAGATCGAGGATCCGCTCGCGCCGGCGCTCGCGCAGCAGATGGCGCGCGCGGAGGATGCCGCCGCCGGCGTCCCTGATTCGATGAGCGCCGAGCGAAGGCGCATCGAGGTCTTCAGCGCGTTCAAGCCGGTGTTCGGCGAACTCGGCAGCGAGCCGCGCTTCGTCGAAGCGCTCGCGCGCCACACGCTGTCGCTGCGCCAGCGCGGCGTGTTGCTGACGGCGGCGCGAGCGGCGTAGGACATGAACACGTCGCGGGCCGAGCGCCGGGCCGCCATCGGCCAGAGGCCGATGGCCTTCGGCAGGCACAAACAGTCCGCAGGGACTGTTTGTGTCCGGCCTCAGCTCGCCAAGCCGGCCCGCGCCCCCTCGGGGGGCCGGCCGGCGTACTCGTCGGGCGAGGGGCTGTCATGACCCTAGATGCGCTGACGATCGGCGAAACGATGGTGCTGTTCGTCGCCGAGACCCCCGGGCCGCTGGCTCGCGTCGAGCGCTTCGGCAAGCGGCTGGCCGGCGCCGACAGCAACGTCGCGATCGGCCTCGCACGCCTGGGGCTGCGGGTCGGCTGGGTGAGCCGGCTCGGCGGCGATTCGTTCGGCACGTTCGTGCGCGAATGCATCGAGCGTGAAGGCGTCGATTGTTCGCGCGTGGCGCTCGACGCGCAGCGTTCCACCGGCTTCATGCTGAAGTCGCGCGCCGAAAGCGGCGCCGACCCGGTCATCGAATACCACCGCCGCGGCTCGGCCGCGAGCGTGCTGGCCATCACTCGACCCGGCGCTGTATCGCAGCACACGCCACCTGCACGCGACCGGCATCTTCGCCGCGCTGTCGGACAGCACGCTCGAACTGATCGAGCACGCGATGCGCGGTGCGTGATGCGGGCGGCACCGTGTCATTCGATCCGAACCTGCGACCCTCGCTGTTCAAGAACCGCGAGCAGATGATTTCGACGATCAACCGCCTCGCGTCGCTCGCGCATTGGGTGCTGCCCGGCGTCGACGAAGGGCGCATCCTGAGCGGTTGCGAGCAGCCCGAAGACATCGCCGCGTTCTACCTGCGCAGCGGTGTCGACACGGTCGTCATCAAGCTCGGCGCGGCGGGCGCGTACTACCGCAGCGCGCACGACCAGGGCAGCGTGCCCGGCGTCAAGGTCGAGCAGGTCGTCGACACGGTGGGCGCCGGCGACGGCTTCGCCGTCGGCGTGATCAGCGCGCGCCTCGAAGGCCTGTCATGGCCGCAGGCGCTCGCGCGCGGCAACTGGATCGGCGCGCAGGCGATCCAGGTGAATCGGCGACATGGAGGGCCTGCCTTATCGCCGGCAGTTGCCTCCCGGGTCCTGAGTCGCCCGCTCCTCACCGGAGCGTGAGCTAGCGCGCGGCGGCGGCCGACACCGTCAGCGCCGTCATGTTGAGCACGCGCCGCACCGTCGCCGCCGGCGTCACGATGTGCGCCGGCGCCGCCGTGCCGAGCAGGATCGGACCCACCGTCACCCCTTGGCCGCCGGTCATCTTGAGCACGTTGAACAGGATGTTCGCGGCGTCCAGGTTCGGCAGGATCAACACGTTGGCCGAGCCGATCAAGGTGCTGTCGGGCAGGAAGGTCGAACGCACCTCTTCGCTCAGCGCGGCGTCGCCCTGCATCTCGCCGTCGGCCTCGACGCCGGGCATGCGCTGTCCGAACAAGTCGCGCGCCTCGCGCATCTTGCGCGCCGACGCTCGCGTGCTCGAGCCGAACGTCGAATGCGACAGGAACGCGACCTTCGGCTCGATGCCGAACTGCCTGACCTCCTGCGCTGCCATTGCGGCGATCTCAGCCAAGGTCGCGGCGTCGGGGTCGTCGTTGACGAAGGTGTCCGCGATGAACAGCGTGTACTTGTCGAGCATCAGCGCGTTCAGCGCAGCGTAGTGGTGCGTGTCGCGGCGCATGCCGATGATGTCGCGCACATGGTCGAGGTGGTGCTCGTAGCGGCCGACCAGCCCGCACAACATGCCGTCGGCATGGCCGAGGTGCACGGCAAGCGCGGCGATCAGCGTGTTGGAGCGCCGCACTGCGGATTTCGCCATCTCCGGCGTGATGCCGTCGCGTCCCTTGATCCGGTGATAGGCCTCCCAGTACTGCCGAAAACGCGGGTCTTCTTCCGGGTTGACGAGCTCGAAGTCGGTGCCCGGATTCAGCCGCAAGCCGGCACGCTCGATGCGCTGCGCGATCACTGCCGGGCGACCGATCAGGATCGGCTTCACGAGCCCTTCTTCGAGCGCGATCTGCACCGCGCGCAGCGTGCGCTCGTCCTCGCCTTCCGCATACACGACCCGCTTGGGCGCACTGCGCGCGGCGGCGAATACCGGCCGCATAAACATGCCGGTGTGCGTGACGAAACGCAGCAGCGACTCGCGGTACGCGTCGAGGTCGGCCACCGGCCGCGTCGCAACGCCCGACTCGGCGGCCGCGCGCGCAACCGCCGGCGCGATGCGCAGCATCAGGCGCGAATCGAAGGGCTTCGGGATCAGGTAGTCGGGCCCGAAGCGCATCTCCTCGCCCGGATACGCGGCCGCCACTTCGGCGCTGATCTCGGCCTTTGCGAGGCCGGCGATCTCGTGCACGCAGGCGAGCTTCATGGCCTCGGTGATGCGTGTCGCGCCGCTGTCGAGCGCGCCGCGAAAGATGTACGGGAAACACAAGACGTTGTTGACCTGGTTCACATAGTCCGAGCGCCCGGTCGCGATGATGCAATCGGGGCGCACCGCCTTCGCGAGCTCGGGCCGGATCTCGGGCTCGGGGTTCGCGAGTGCGAGGATCAACGGCTTGTCGGCCATCGTCTTCACCATCGCTTGCGTCACCGCGCCGGCCGCCGAGCAGCCGAGCAGCACGTCGGCGCCGTCAATCACGTCGGCAAGCGTGCGCGCACTCGTGCGCTGCACATAGCGGCGCTTCGATTCGTCGAGCGTGTCCTCGCGCTGGTGGTGCAGCACGCCCTTGCTGTCGCAGACGTAGATGTTCTCGCGCTTCGCGCCGAGCTCGATGATCAGGTCGAGGCAGGCGATCGCGGCCGCGCCGGCCCCCGAGCATGCGATCTTCACGTCGGCAAGCTTCTTGCCGGTGAGCTCCATGCCGTTGATGACGGCAGCGGCCGAGATGATCGCAGTACCGTGCTGATCGTCATGGAAGACCGGGATGTTCAGTCGCTCCTTGAGCTTCCTCTCGACATAGAAGCACTCGGGCGCCTTGATGTCTTCGAGATTGATGCCGCCGAGCGTCGGCTCGAGCGCAGCGATGATGTCGACCAGCTTGTCGGGATCCTTCTCGTTGAGTTCGATGTCGAACACGTCGAGCCCGGCGAACTTGCGGAACAGGCAGCCCTTGCCTTCCATCACCGGCTTGCCGGCGAGCGGCCCGATGTCGCCGAGTCCGAGCACCGCGGTGCCGTTGGTCACGACGCCGACCAGGTTGCCGCGCGAGGTGTACTCGGCAGCCAGCGTCGGGTCTGCTTCGATCGCCAGGCACGCATAGGCGACGCCCGGCGAATACGCGAGCGACAGGTCGCGCTGGTTCATCAACGGCTTGGTCGGCAGCACGGCGATCTTGCCGCGCACCGGGCTGCGGTGGTATTCGAGCGCCGCGTCGCGCAGCGCACTCTCGGCGGGCGTCAGTGACTTGTCGGACTTGTGATCCATGCTGGCCTCCTTGGGCGGGGGTGCCAGCGTAGCGCTCGCCAGCGCCGCGCGCCTCAGGGGGAATGCGTATGGCAGGGCCGGCGCGGGGCCGCGCGCGATCACTCGGTCACTTGCACGCCTTTCCAGAACGCGACGCGGTCCTTGATCTGCGCGGCCGCTTCACTCGGCTCGGGGTAGTACCACACCGCTTCGGGGTTGAGGTCGCCGTTGACGAGCAGCGAGTAGTATTGCGCCATGCCCTTCCATGGGCATGTACTGCGGTGATTGCTAGCAATCACATACTCACGCTTGAGCGACGACGCGGGGAAGTAGTGGTTGCCTTCGACCACCACGGTGTCATCGCTGTGCGCAATCACGGCGCCATTCCAGATCGCTTTCATGGTGTTCTCCGATGCTTTCAGTGAAAGCGATTCTGGCCTATGTTCATGGCAGGCCCGGAGTGCGCCGTCGCTGGCCGGCGCATCGCGAAGGTCGTCGGGACTCCATCATCATGGGCCGTAGGCCAGCATCGTTTCCTCCACCAGCCGCGGTGCGGCTAGAAAGGTTCTCCACATGAGCTATCTGCCTGGAAAGTTTGTCTGGTTCGAGCACATGTCCAGCGACATACCGAAGGCGCGCGCGTTCTACGACGCTCTGTTCAACTGGAACACCGAAGCGATGAAGATGGGTGGCCAGACCTACTACATGATTCACAACGGCCACGACGGCGTCGGCGGCTACCGCAGCGCGCCGGCAGGTGCCGCGAGCCACTGGGTGTCGTACATGTCGGTGCTCGATGTCGATGCGACGTTCGCGACCGCGATCAAGGCCGGCGCGAAGAGTCAGATGCCACCGACCAACTTCGGCGACGTCGGCCGCGGCGCGTCGATCACCGACCCGACCGGCGCCGCCTTCTCGATCTGGAAAGGCAACGGCAGCGACCGCATCGATGTGCCGAAGACTCCGGCGGGCGATTGGGCCTGGAACGAACTCTGGACCCCGGACGAGCGCACCGCGCTCGCGTTCTACGAGAAGGTCTTCGGCTACTCGCACGACAAGATGGACATGGGCTCCCAAGGCACCTACCACGTGCTGAAGATAGGCGGCGTGCCGCGCGCCGGGCTGATGCGCTCGGCCCAACCAAGGGCGCCGGCCATGTGGCTGCCGTATGTCGAGGTCGATGACTGCGACGCGAGCGTCGGCCAGGCCCAGACGCTGGGCGCGAAAATCCTGAGCGGCGCCTCCGACATCCCGAATGTGGGGCGCTTCGCGATCCTTGCCGACCCGCTCGGCGCCGCGATTGCGATCATTCGCTCGACGCCGGGTGCGAGCTGAGCGAAGACTAGCGGAGAGCCCGGACCGCGCAGGGCCATTCGGGGATTGGTGAGCAGACTTAGGCCCTAGGGTTTACCCTAGGGCCTTTCCACTTTGGGCATCGCCCGCTTCGTATGAACCCGGTTTCGCAATTCATCAGCTGGATCTTCGATCCGAGCGATCCCCCCGCCGACGCTGCCGCCGAGGCTTTCCACGCCCAGGCGGTCGACGTGTACGACCTCGAGCGACGCATGCGCGAGCTCGATCGCCAGCGCCCCATCGGTCCCTTCGGCTTGAACGCCTGAGCGCAATGCAGCAACACAGGGTGGGAAACAGTTCGCGATCCGCGGCGGGCCGTGTCCACCGCCACCGACTACCATCCGAACATGGTGATTCTTGGGCACACGGTGCACGCGTCGTGGTATGCGATCACCCGCCTCGGCGAGGCGGGCATCGCCTTGCCCGTCGCGCTGGCGCTCGGCGTGTGGCTGCTGATTTCGGCGCGCTCGGTGCGCCTCGCGTCGTCGTGGTTCGTGCCGCTCGCACTCGCTGTGGGGTTGACGACGATCTCGAAGGTCGCGTTTCTCGGTTGGGGCATCGGCATTGCGTCAATCGACTTCACCGGATTTTCCGGTCACGCGATGTTCGCCGCAGCGGTCTACCCGATGCTCGCGTACGCGATGACGCATCACTTGCGCGAGCGAAGCCATCCCGGCGCGCATGCTCTCGGGTTGATCGCCAGCTATGGTCTCGCGGCGCTGATCGCCGTGTCGCGCGTGAAGATCGGAGCGCATTCAGTGTCCGAGGCAGCGGCCGGGTTCGCGCTCGGCGCCGCGGCGAGCGGCAGCGCTTTGTGGCTGACCGAAAATGCGCGACATCGCGTGCCAGGGATCTGGCTTTGCCTTGGCATGGCCGGATGGCTGGCCGCGATGCCGGCGTACGCCGCACCGTCGATCACGCACAGTCTGGTGACGCGACTCGCCCTGAAGCTGTCGCAACGCAGCGTGCCCTACCAACGCGCCGACCTGCACCGCGCGGCGCGCGGCAAAGCGCCATCGGAAATCGCCCGCTAGCCGGCTAGACTGCGCGGGCCTTGTCCACCAGCGCAGGTGCCGTCATGTTGATCCTCATCCTCGGGCTGATCCTTTTCCTCGGTGTGCACACCGTGTCGATCGCTACGCCCGCATGGCGCGACGCGGCGATCGGGCGTATCGGCGAAGGTCCGTGGAAGGGCTTGTATTCGCTGGTGGCCATAGCCGGGTTCGTGCTCATCCTCGTCGGCTACGGGCTCGCGCGCCGGCAACCGATCGTGCTCTACACACCGCCGGCGGCACTGCGCCACGTGGCGCTGGTGCTGATGCTGCCGGTGTTCGTATTGCTGTTCGCCGCGTACCTGCCCGGGCGCATCAAGTCCGCGACCAAGCACCCGATGCTCGTTGCGACCAAGTTGTGGGCGCTCGCGCACCTGCTGGCCAACGGCACGGCGGCCGACGTGTTGCTGTTCGGTGGATTTCTCGCCTGGGCGGTGGCCGACCGCGTTTCGCTGAAGCGCCGGCCCGCACGCCCGGTGCCTGGCGCGCCGGCGCGGCCGCTCAACGACGTGATCGCCGTCGTCATCGGGCTGGCCGTGTACGCCACGTTCATCTTCGGTGGACACCAGTGGCTGTTCGGCGTTGCGCCGCTACCATAGATCGACGAGCCGCTCGCAAAGCGAGGTGGATTTCACGGCCGGCGCGGCGCGGAGCCGGCGCGCACGCCCCGCGCCTCGCACTCATCCCCACTGCGGCCGTAGGCCATTCGAAACACGTGGCAATCGGGCCGCGTGTTGGGTTACTGTTGAGCCCTGTGCAGTACGGTGGGTGAGGCTGGCATGAGGAAGGAAACGCTTTACAGCAGCTCCGGTCGGTCGAGGCACCCTGCCGTGCCTGCTGCGCAAGCCGACACGGCCTCCACGCCGCCTCGCTCTTGGCGGCGTCTGCGTTTTCCGCGGCCGCAGCTCTCGTGGCTGCTGGCGATCGGCATGCTCGTGGCCCTCGCATTGGGCGTGCGCGCCGCGTTGCTGCCCCCACCGCGCACGTTCACGCAGGCCGATGTCGACGCCGCGGTGCTGCACACGCTCGAGAAGGCCACGCTGCCCTCGCCGTCCGCGAAGGCCGCCGACGCGATCCGTCCGTCGGTGGTTCGGGTGCGCGGCATGGGTCGCCACCCGCACAAGGACCTCGGCAACACCGGCATCACGACCGGATCGGGCGTCGTCGTCGTCGAAACGGGACTCATCCTGACCAGCTTGCATGTCGTGGTGGGTGCCGAGCAGATCGAAGTGACCTTCGCCGACGGCTTGCGCTCGGAGGCGCACATCGTCGGCGCGCAACCGCAGAACGATCTCGCAGTGCTGCAGGCCAGCAAGCTGCCCGACGACCTGGTGCCCGCGACCTTGCGCTCGACGCAAAACCTCGCGCCCGGCGAGACGGTGGTCGCGGTCGGCTTTCCGTTCGGCATCGGCCCTTCGGTGTCGTCGGGTGTGATCTCCGGGCTCAAGCGCGAGTACCAGTCGCCCGAAGGCAACACCCTGCTGACCAACCTGATCCAGTTCGATGCCGCGGCCAATCCGGGCAGCTCGGGCGGCCCGCTCGTGACGGCGGACGGCGAGGTGATCGGCATCGTCACCGCGATCCTCAACCCGAGCGAGCAACGCGTTTTCATCGGCATCGGCTTTGCGGTGCCGATCGAGAACGCGGCAGCGGCGGTCGGCCAGACGCCGTTCTAGCGAACCGCCGGCAACCATCCCCACGCCGGCCTACGAAAGCAGCCCATGACCGACAACGCGACACCACGCGCCGAAACCACCTCGCAGATGGAGCGCATCCTCTACGAGGTCAAGAAGATCGTCGTCGGTCAAGACCATTTCCTGGAGCGTGTGCTGGTCGCGATCCTCGCGCAGGGGCACCTGCTGGTCGAGGGCGTGCCGGGACTCGCGAAGACGCTGACCGTGAAGACGCTCGCAACGACGCTGCGCGGCAGTTTTCGCCGCATCCAGTTCACGCCCGACCTGGTGCCGGCCGACCTCGTCGGCACGCGCATCTACAACCAGCGCACCGGCGAGTTCAGCACCTCGCTCGGTCCGGTGTTCACGCACCTGCTGCTCGCCGACGAGATCAACCGCGCGCCCGCCAAGGTGCAAAGCGCGTTGCTCGAGGTGATGCAGGAACGCCAGGTCACGATCGCCGGCGAGACGCACAAGGTGCCCGAGCCCTTCCTCGTGATGGCGACGCAAAACCCGATCGAGACCGAAGGGACCTACCCGCTGCCCGAAGCGCAGGTCGACCGCTTCATGATGAAAGTGCTGGTCGGCTACCCGACCGAAGAGCAGGAGTTCGTGATCGTGCAACGCGTGACCGGCACCGCGATGACGGTCGGCACGGTCGCCACGCCCGAGCAACTGCTTGCGCTGCAGCGCGAATGCCGTTCGAGCTACGTGGACCCATCGCTCATCCAGTACGCAGTGCGCCTCGTTGCCGCGACGCGCGATCCGGAAAGCGCGGGGCTGGCGGATCTGAAGCGCTACATCAACTTCGGTGCGAGCCCGCGCGCATCGATCCACCTCATCGAAGGCGCGCGCGCTCTCGCCTTCCTGCGCGGTCGCGCCTACGTGCTGCCCGAAGACGTGGTCGACCTGGTGCCCGACGTGCTGCGGCACCGGCTGGTGCTGTCGTACGAAGCGCTCGCCGACGGTCAGACCGCCGATGCGCTGATCCACCGCATCCTCGCGCAGTTGCCGGCGCCCGACAAGCCGCTGGAGGCGCATCTCAAGGTCGGCACAGGCGTGAGCTCGCATGCGACTGCCTGAGGCCACGCTGCGCCGGCTCGAGTGGACCGTCATCCGGCGACTCGACGGGCTGCTGCACGGCGACTTCCGCACGCTGTTTCGCGGCGCCGGGCTCGATCTCGCCGACCTGCGCGAATACCAGTACCACGACGACGTGCGCCACATCGATTGGAACGTGACCGCGCGCTTGCAGACGCCGTATGTGCGCGAGTATCACGAGGACCGCGAGCTCACCGCCTGGTTCCTGCTCGACATGAGCCCGTCGATCGACTTCGGCTCCGAGCGCCTGAAGAAGCGCGCGGTGGCCAGCGAATTCGTCACGGTGCTCGCGCAGTTGCTGTCGCGGCGCGGCAACCGCGTCGGCGCGCTGTTCTACGGCGAAAGGCTCGACGCGGTGATCCCGGCGCGCACCGGGCGGCGCCATGTGCTGCACCTGCTGCACCGCATGCAATCGCGCCCCGAGTTGAAGGAATCGAAGCTCACCGACCTGCACGCCTTCCTGAAAGGCGCGTTCCCGTTGATGCCGCGCCGCTCGCTCGTGTTTGTCGTGTCGGACTTCATCAGCGCGCCCGGTTGGGGGACGCCGCTGGCGCACCTCGCGCAGCGCCATGACGTGGTCGCGGTGCGACTGTACGACCCGCTCGAGATGAACCTGCCCGATCTCGGCCTCATCGTGATGCAGGACGCCGAGACCGGCGAGCAGTTGTTCGTCGACACCCACGACAAGGGATTCAGAAAGCGCTTCGCGGCCGCGGCCGATGCACGCGAGACGATGCTGCGCAACGCCTTCCGCCAGGCCGGCGTCGACGCGCTCGAGCTCGCGACCGACGACGACCTGCTCGACGCGATGCTGCGCTTCATCGACATGCGCCGCCAGCGCGCGCGCGTGCGCAGCGGCGGCGCGCTGCCGCAACACCTCGGAGTTCGTTCCGCATGAAGTTCCTGTGGCCCGAGATGCTGATGCTGCTGGCCGCAGTGCCGGCGCTGGTGCTGCTGTACGTCTGGCTGCTGCGCCGGCGCAAGAAAGCCGCGCTGCGCTACGCGAGCTTGTCGCTCGTGAAGGACGCGATGGGCGCCGGCCAGCGCGTGCGGCGGCATATTCCGCCGCTGCTGTTCGTGATCGCGCTGACGCTGCTGGTCGTCGCGGTGGCGCGGCCGACCGCGGTGATGACCTTGCCGTCGCAGCACGACCTCGTCGTGCTCGCGATGGACATCTCGCGCAGCATGCTCGCCGAGGACGTAAAGCCCAATCGCATCACCGCGGCGCAGGCCGCGGCCCGCCAGTTCATCGCCGACCAGCCGCGCAACACGCGCATCGCGATCGTGTCGTTCGCCGGCACCGCGCAGGTGGTGCAGTCGCCGACACACAACCGCGAAGACCTGCTGGCCGCGATCGACCGCTTCCAGTTGCAACGCGCCACCGCGATCGGCAGCGCGATCGTCGTTTCGCTGGCGACGGTCTTCCCCGACGCCGGTATCGACCTCGCCGCGGTGGGACAGAAACGCGGCTCGATGTCGCTCGACCAGCAGCCGGCCGCCCCCGGCAAGACGCCGTTCAAGCCGGTTCCGCCGGGCTCGTACGGGTCGGCCGTGATCATCCTGCTCACCGACGGACAGACCACCGCCGGCGTCGACCCCATCGAAGCCGCCCGCATGGCCGCCGAGCGCGGGGTGCGCATCTTCACGGTGGGCATCGGCACCACCGACGGCGAGATCCTGCGCACCGAAGGTTGGTCGATGCGCGTGCGGCTCGACGAGGAGTCGCTGAAGACGATCGCCAACATCACGCGCGGCGAGTACTACTACGCCGGCAACGCGCTCGACCTGAAGAAGATCTACCAGTCGCTCAACGCGAAGCTCGTTTTCGAGACGCGCGAGACCGAGGTCACAGCGATGTTCAGCGCCGTCGCGGCGCTGTTCGCTGCGCTCGCGGGACTGCTCTCGCTGTTGTGGTTCAACCGCATCTTGTAGCCTGGCGTCTCGATGACATGACCCTGCTGCCGCGGGGGAGTCTGGGCAGCTAGTTCAAACGTTTGATTCACTCGCTACGATGGGCGCGATGATGACGCCCTCGACCGATCCGCAACGCGCAACGCGCCCTGACGGCGAACCCTCGCGCACGCGGCTGCTGCGTGCCGCGCTGACGCTGTTCGCGCAGCACGGCTACGCCAAGGCCTCGACCCGCGAAATCGCCGAAGCGGCGCATACCAACGTCGCGGCGATCAGCTACTACTTCGGCGACAAGGCGGGGCTCTATCGCGCGGTGTTCTTCGAGCCCCTCGGCGCGCCGTGCGAAACGGTGCGCAGCATCGCCGCCGAGCCGACGCTCGAGCAAGCCTTGCGCTCGTTGTACACCGGCTTTCTCGAGCCGCTGCGCCAAGGCGAGCTGGCGCGCCAGTGCATGAGGCTGCACTTTCGCGAGCTGCTCGAGCCCACCGGGCTGTGGGAAGCCGACTTCACCCATGGCATGCGCCCGATGCACGACGCGCTCGTGGCGGCGCTCGTGCGCCACTTCGGCTTGCAGCGCGCCGACGACGAAGTGCTGCGGCTGGCCGTGTGCATCGCCGGGCTCGGCGTGCACCTGCATGTCGGACGCGACGTGATCGATGCGCTCGCGCCCAAGCTCAATGCGGGGCCGAAGTCGCTCGATGCGTGGATGCAGCGACTCGTGATGTATGCGCAGGCGATGGTCGACGCGGAAGCGCAGCGGCGCGCGACGGCGGCACAAGCCGAGGAAAGCGCGAACCGATGAAGCGTCGAAGCCCGTTGCCGATGCTCACCGCGCTGTCGGCTGTCGCGCTCGGCGCCTGCGCCGGCGTGTCGACAGCCCCGTCTTCCGTGACCACAACCGCCCCGGGGGCCGAAGCCCCCTCGCAATGGCAGGCGCCGCTGCCGCACGGCGGCCAGCTCGACGATCTGCAGCGCTGGTGGCAGCAGTTCAACGACCCGCTGCTCGCCGAGTTGATGGCCTCGGCGCAGGACGTGAGCCCGACCCTCGCGTCAGCGAGGTCGCGTATCGAGCAGTCGCGCGCCGCGCGCATCGCGGCGGGCGCCGCGCTGGCGCCCAGGCTCGATGCGAACGCCTCGGCGTTGCGCGGTCAGCCCGAGCTGAGCGTGCCGCTCGCCACGAGCACGAGCGCCACCTTGCAGGCTGCGTGGGAGCTCGACCTGTTCGGCGCCAACCGCGCCGGGCGCGACGCAGCTCAGGCGCGTCTGGACGGCGCCTTTGCCGCCTGGCACGACGCGCGCGTCTCGGTCGCGGCCGAAGTGGCGAACAGCTACACGCAGTTGCGCGCCTGCGAAGCGCAGCTCGCGCAAACGCAGCTCGATGCCGCGTCGCGCGCCGAAACCGCCAGGCTCACCGAGCTCAGCGCGAAGGCCGGCTTCCAGGCGCCGGCCAGCGCGGCGCTGGCGCGCGCAAGCGCCGCGCAAGGCAATGCCACGCTCACGCAGCAACGCGCGGCGTGCGACCTGTCGGTGAAGGCGCTGGTCGCGCTCACCGGCACCGCCGAACCGGCACTGCGCAGTCGCCTGAACGCCGCCACCGCGCAGGTGCCGCAGCCGGCCGGCCTGCTGCTTTCGAGCGTGCCGGCCGCAGCGCTTGCGCAGCGGCCCGACCTCTACAGCGCCGCGCGCGACGTGGTCGCGGCGAGCGCCGACGTCTCGCAAGCGCAGGCACAACGACTGCCGCGCATCAGCTTGAGCGGCAGCATCGGCGCCGCGCGGGTTTCGACCGGCGCCGGCACGCTCGACGGCACCGTGTGGAGCCTGGGCCCGTTGTCGGTGTCGTTGCCGCTCTTCGACGGCGGCACGCGACGCGCCAACGTCGAAGCGGCCCGCGCGCGCTACGACGAAGCGGTCACGCTGTACCGCGGCAGGCTGCGCACGGCGGTGCGCGAAGTCGAGGAAGCGCTCGTCGCATTGCAGAGCACCGCGGCGCGCGGCGACGACGCGCGTGTGGCGGCCGAAGGTTTCGAAGCCTCCTACCGGGCGACCGAAGCGCGCTACAAAGGCGGGCTCGCCAGCCTGTTCGAACTCGAAGATGCGCGCCGCAGCGCGGTGGCCGCGCAGATCGCGCTCATCGACCTGCAGCGCGAGCGCACCGCCGCGTGGATCTCTTTGTACCGCGCGCTTGGGGGCGGCTGGGCCGCCGATGCCCAGGTGGGCGCAGGCGACAAATCGGCCGGTGCCGTTGCCGCCACGTCACGGTGAAACCGCGTCCATCTCAGGAGAGGGCATGAAGCTCCACACCACGATCCTCGTCGGCACCGGCGCGCTCATGCTGCTGGGCGCCACGCTGCTCGCTGTCGGCGTGCGTGCCGCCGATGAGAAGAAGTCCGCGGCCACGCCCGCCGCGCCGAAGCCCGCGTTGTCGGTGACGACGACGCAGCCGCAGACGACGACCCTGCCGCTGAAGATCGCCGCCAACGGCAACATCACGGCGTGGCAGGAAGCGAGCATCGGCACCGAGACGAACGGGCTGCGCCTGGCCGAAGTGCGCGTCAACGTCGGCGACGTCGTCAAGCGCGGGCAGGTGCTCGCGGTGTTCGCGCCGGACATGGTGCAGGCCGACGTCACGCAGATGCGCGCCAGCATCGCCGAAGCCGAAGCCGCACTCGCCGAAGCTTCGGCCAATGCGCAGCGCGCGCGCGAACTGCAGGCGAGCGGCGCGTTGAGCGCACAGCAGATCAGCCAGTACCTCACCGCCGAGCGCACCGCGCAGGCGCGTCTCGAGTGGCAACGCTCGGCTGCGAAGACGCAGCAGCTGCGCCTGCAGCACACGCAGGTGCTGGCACCCGACCACGGCGTGATCTCGGCGCGCAGTGCGACCGTCGGCGCGGTGCTGCCCGCGGGGCAGGAGCTGTTTCGCCTGATCCGGCAGGGCCGCCTCGAATGGCGCGCCGAAGTGCCGGCCATCGAGCTCGCGCGCGTGAAGCCCGGCATGAGCGCGAGCGTCGTCGCCGCCGGCGCAGCGCCGATCGCCGGCAAGGTGCGCATGGTCGCGCCCACCGTCGACCCGCAAACGCGCAACGGCATCGTCTACGTCGACCTGCCGGCCAGCGGCGATGCGAAGGCCGGCATGTTCGCGCGCGGCGAGTTCGAAATCGGCAACGGCCAGGGGCTCACGCTGCCGCAAAGCGCGGTGCTGCTGCGCGACGGCTTCAGCTACGTGCTGCGCGTGGGCGCCGACTCGAAGGTCAGCGAGGCGAAAGTGCAGGTCGGCCGCCGCGTCGGTGACCGCATCGAAATCACCGGCGGGCTCGACGCCGGCGCGCGCGTGGTCGCCGCCGGTGGTGGCTTCCTCGCCGACGGCGACACGGTGCGCGTCGTCGATGCGCCGCCGGGCACCGGCACGGCGCTGAAGGCGTCCACCGCGAGCGCCGCGCCGGCGACCGCAACGAAGTGACCAGCGACATGAGGTCGGCGCAATGAACGTCTCGTCGTACTCGATCCGCAACCCGATCCCGTCGGTGCTGCTGTTCATCATGCTCACGCTGGTGGGCCTGATGAGCTTTCGGGCGATGAAGATCCAGAACTTTCCGGACATCGACCTGCCCACCGTCACCGTCACCGCGTCGCTGCCCGGCGCGTCGCCGGCGCAGCTCGAGACCGAGGTCGCCCGCAAGATCGAGAACTCGGTCGCGACGGTGCAGGGCGTCAAGCACATCTACACCAAGGTGCAGGACGGCACGGCGATCGTCACCGTCGAGTTCCGACTCGAGAAGCCGACGCAGGAAGCCATCGACGACGTGCGCGACGCGGTGTCGCGCGTGCGCTCCGACCTGCCCGGCGACCTGCGTGACCCGGTCATCACGAAGATGGAGCTCGCGGGGATGCCGATCCTCACGTACACCGTCGCGTCGAGCCGCATGGACGACGAGGCGCTGTCCTGGTTCGTCGACAACACGATCACCAAGTCGATGCTCAGCGTGCGCGGCGTCGGCGCGGTGTCGCGCGTGGGCGGCGCGACGCGCGAAGTGCGTGTCGAGCTCGACCCGGCGCGGCTGCAGGCGCTGAACGCGACCGCGGCCGAGATCTCGCGCCAGTTGCGCCAGATTCAGCAGGAAGCCTCGGGCGGGCGCACCGACGTCGGCGGTGCCGAGCAGTCGGTGCGCACGATCGCCACCGTGCAGTCGGCCGACGAGCTCGCGCGCATGGAAATCGCGCTCAGCAACGGCCGGCGCATCCGCCTCGATGAGGTCGCGAACGTCATGGACACGGTGGCCGAGACACGCTCGGCAGCGCTGCTGAACGGCAAGCGCGTGGTCGGCTTCGAGATCGTGCGCAGCCGCGGTGCCGGCGAAGTCGACGTGACCGACGGCGTGCGCCGCGAGCTCGAGAAGCTGAAGATCGCGCACCCCGAGATCGCGATCACCGAAGCTTTCAACTTCGTCGACCCGGTGGTCGAGAACTACGACGGCTCGATGCTCCTGATGTACGAAGGCGCCGCGCTCGCGGTGCTCGTCGTGCTGCTGTTCCTGCGCAACTGGCGCGCGACGATCGTCTCGGCGACCGCGCTGCCGCTGTCGGTGATCCCGGCCTTCGCCGTGATGCACGCGTTCGGCTTCAGCATCAACGTGGTGACGCTGCTGTCGCTGTCGCTCGTGGTCGGGGTGCTCGTCGACGACGCGATCGTCGAGATCGAAAACATCATGCGGCACCTGCGCATGGGCAAGACGCCGTTCCAGGCTGCGATGGAAGCGGCCGACGAGATCGGGCTGGCGGTGATCGCGACCACCTTCACGCTCATCGCGGTGTTCCTGCCGACCGCGTTCATGGCCGGCGTGCCGGGCAAGTTCTTCGTGCAGTTCGGCTGGACGGCGGCG
>Ga0184637_10000506_pt1 | contig 29155 bp, 25 predicted proteins | sample PLM3_127_b2_FD_133143 | JGI IMG/M metagenome (GOLD analysis project Ga0184637, IMG submission 133143) | Groundwater sediment microbial communities from an aquifer in East River, Colorado, USA - PLM3_127_b2 | ecosystem: Environmental > Terrestrial > Soil > Riparian zone | place: USA: East River... | reverse complement strand
GCCTCCGCCTCCGCCTCCTCCTCCGCCTCCGCCTCCGCCTCCGCCTCCTCCGCCGCCCCCGCCGCCGCCTCCGCCGCCGCCGCCCGCCGCCCGCCGCCCGCCGCCTCCGCCTCCGTCTCCGTCTCCGCCTCCCATCCCAAAAGCTTGCGACCCCGACCCTCGAAGCCGCCCGCTGCCGCCATGCGCCACCGTTAGCCGATTCACGGTTCCGCTTCCCGCGCGCGGTACCGCTCCGGCCGCAGCCTCGTCGCTGCCGAACCCCGCTCCTCCGCGCGGAGACCTCCCGGTTCACGGTTCCGATCGCCGCCGCTCGGACGCGGCACCCCCCGCGCTCGGGGGCTCGGGTCCCCATCAACGCCGCTGCCCCCGCGACCCGACCCCGCCGCTTGACACCCCTGCACCGCGCTTTACCTAGGCGGCATGAGAGGAGACACGAGAATGCTGACCCTGTGGAGGACCCCCGAGAACGGCTTCACCGCGCTGAGCGCGGAGGTGGATCGCATGGTGAACCGGCTGGCCCGGGACGCCTGGACGGGCTCCGGGCTCACGCCGCCCGCGGACGTGCACGAGACGGACGCCGCGTTCCAGGTGGTGCTCGACCTGCCGGGCCTCGACGCCAAGGCGCTCGACATCCACGTCGAGAACGAGACGCTGACGGTCAAGGCGGAGCGTAGCCAGCCGAAGCCCGCGGAGGGCGCGGCGGTGCACCGGAGCGAGCGCGCCTTCGGCACCTTCTTCCGTTCCTTCACGTTGCCGAAGACGGTGGACGCCACCTGCGTCGAGGCGAGGTACGAGCACGGCGTGCTGACGGTCGTGCTGCCGAAGCGGGACGAGGCGAAGCCGCGGACCATCCCGGTGGAGGTGCGCTAGCACCAGGCGACGCGCTCGCACGAGGCCGTCCAGCCGGGACCGGACGCGCGGGGCTCGCATCGTGTGAGCCCCGCGCGCGGTCTGGCCGCGACGTCGGGCGCGGCGAGGGGGCCGCGGCTATGGTCCTCCGCCATGCGCGCGCTCCCTTTCCTGCTCGCGGTCGCGTTGGTCTCCTGCGGCGGGGAGGAGGGTGGCACCTCGGGAGCCGGCGGCACCGAGCCGCCCGAGCTCGCCGGGATCACCGCGGCGCACAACCAGGTCCGCGCGGGGGTCGGCGTGGCGCCGCTCGTCTGGGACGACGCGCTCGCGCGCACCGCGGCCGCGTGGGTGGCACGCTGCGTGGACGAGGCCCCGCCCGCGGGGCTCGTCGACCACAACCCGGACCGCAGCGACGGTCACTCGACGTACGTCGGCGAGAACATCTACGCGAGCACCGGGGACGCGACCGGCCCCGCCGCCGTCGCGGCATGGGCGGGCGAGGCCGTGAACTACCACCTCGACAGCAACACCTGCGACGCGGGCGCCGTCTGCGGCCACTACACGCAGGTGGTCTGGCGCGACACCGAGCGCGTGGGTTGCGCCAAGCACGTGTGCTCCGCGCTCGCCTACCCGAGCACCATCGTGTGCGACTACGGGCCCGGCGGGAACATCGAGGGGCAGCGGCCGTACTGAGCCGCCGGCCACTCTGCGCGCCCGCGCGCACCTGGCTGGTTCACCGCGACGCGTTTCTGGCTCGACCCTGCGCGCACCTGGCCAGTTTCCCGCGCGTTTCTGGCTCGACCCTGCGCGCTCGCGCGCACCTGGCTGGTTCACCGCGCGTTTCTGGCTCGACGGGTGGACGTCCCTCGAGGGTCGGGTAGACTCCGGCCCCATGCGCCTCCAACCGCTCGCAGCCCTCGTCGCACTCCTCGCCCTCGCCGCCGCGCCCGCGCGTGCCGAGGACCCCAAGATGAAGCCCTTCGTGCTCGCGAGCCGCGGGCCGGGCACGCTCGCCGCGACCGCCGAGGCCGCGAAGGCCAAGCTGGAGGCGGCCGGCTTCAAGATCGCCGGCTCCTACGCGCCGTACGAGGGCGCGATCGTGCTGGCGGTGACGAGCCCGGAGCTCCAGGCCGCCGCCGCGCAGAACCGGTTCGGCGCCTACGCAGCCGCGCAGCGCGTGAGCGTCACCGAGCTCGGCGGCGAGGTGCAGGTCGCGTACACGAACCCGGTCTACATGGCCGCGGGCTACCGGCTGAAGGCCGACCTCGCGCCCGTCGCCGCGAAGCTCGCGGCCGCGCTCGGGCGCCTCGAGGAGTACGGCCCGAAGGACGGCAAGAGCGCGAAGGACCTGAAGGGCTACCACTACATGATGGGCATGGAGTACTTCGACGACCCGGTGAAGCTCGGGAAGTTCCCGACGCAGGCCGCGGCGGTCCAGGCGATCGAGGCGGGGCTCGCGGCCGGCAACGGCGGCGCGCGGAAGGTCTACCGCATCGACGTCCCGGCGACCGAGGAGGCGGTCTTCGGCGTGGCGCTCGCGACGGGCTGCTCCGGCGACTCCTTCATCATGAAGGAGATCGACTTCAAGCCGCTCCGCTCGACCGGCCACCTGCCTTACGAGCTGGTGGTCTCGAAGGGCGAGGTCTTCGCCCTCCACGCGCGCTTCCGGATCGCCGTGAACTTCCCGGACCTGTCGATGATGGGGAGCCACAGCTTCATGGGGATCCGCTGCGCCCCCGGCGCCATCGAGGGCGCGCTGAAGCAGGTCGTCGGGCAGAAGTAGCGCGGCTCCGGTCCGAAGCGAGAGCGCCCGCCCCCGGGGACCCGGGAGCGGGCGCTCCTCGTTCGGAGATCCGCGCGGCGCGCGGCCGCTACACCGGCTCCGGCACGGGCGGCGCCTTCGGCGCGGGCGCCGGGGCGGGCGTGACGAGGAGCTTGAGCTTCGTCCCGTCCGTCTCCACCTCGACGCGCACGGTCCCGCCGCCCTGCAGCTCGCCGAAGAGGATCTTCTCGGCGAGCGTCTTCTTCACCTCGTTCTGGATGAGCCGCGCCATCGGGCGCGCGCCCATCTTCCGGTCGAAGCCGTGCTCGGCGAGCCAGCCGCGCCCCTCGGCGCTGAGCTCGATCCGGACCTTCTTCTCCGCGAGCTGCCCCTCGAGCTCCTTCACGAGCTTGTCCACGACCTTGAGGATCGCCTCGGGCGCGAGCGAGTCGAAGGCCACCCACGCGTCGAGCCGGTTGCGGAACTCGGGCGAGAAGGTCCGCTCGATGGCGTTCCGCGCGTTGCCGGGCTCGCTCATGTCGGAGCCGAACCCGACCCGCCTCGCCGAGAGCTCCTGCGCGCCGGCGTTGGTGGTGAGCACCAGGATGACGTGCCGGAAGTCGGCCTTGCGGCCGTTGTTGTCGGTGAGCGTCGCGTGGTCCATCACCTGGAGCAGGAGGTTGAAGATGTCCGGGTGGGCCTTCTCGATCTCGTCGAGGAGGAGCACGGCGTACGGCGTCTTGCGGATCGCGTCCGTGAGGAGCCCGCCCTGGTCGAAGCCGACGTAGCCGGGGGGCGCGCCGATGAGCCGCGAGACGGTGTGCTTCTCCTGGTACTCCGTCATGTCGAAGCGGAGGAACTCGACCCCGAGGATGCGGGCGAGCTGCTTCGCGAGCTCGGTCTTGCCCACCCCGGTCGGTCCCGAGAAGAGGAAGTTGCCGATCGGCTTCTCGGGCGAGCCGAGCCCCGAGCGCGAGAGCTTGATGGCCGAGACGATCGCCCCGACCGCCGGGTCCTGGCCGAAGATCACCCGCTTCAGCTCCGGCTCGAGGCTCGCGAGCGCGGCCTGGTCGTCCGCCGAGACCGTTCGCTCGGGGATCTTGGCGATCTTGGCGACCACCCGCTCGACGTCGCGCGCGGTGATCCGGTGGTGCCGCTCGCCCTCCGGGCGCATCCGGTCCCGCGCGCCGGCCTCGTCGATGACGTCGATGGCCTTGTCCGGGAGCTGGCGGTCGTTGATGTGCTTGGCGGAGAGCTCGGCGGCCGCGCGCAGCGCCTTCGGCGTGTACGCCACGCCGTGGTGGTCCTCGTAGACCTTCTTCAGCCCGCGCAGGATCCGGACGGTGTCCTCGATGGATGGCTCGTGGACCTCGATCTTCTGGAACCGCCGGGCGAGCGCGTGGTCTCGCTCGAACGTCTGCTTGTAGTCGTGGAACGTGGTGGAGCCGATGCAGCGCAGCTCGCCCGAGGCGAGCCCCGGCTTGAGCAGGTTCGACGCGTCCATCGAGGAGCCGGTGGTGGCCCCCGCGCCGACGATGGTGTGGATCTCGTCGATGAAGAGGATCGCGTGCGGGGTCTTCTTCACGCCCGCGATCACCCCCTTCAGCCGCTGCTCGAACTCGCCGCGGAACTTGGTCCCGGCGAGCAGCGCGCCCATGTCGAGCGAGTAGATGGCCGCCTTCTCGAGGACCGCCGGGACCTTCTTCTCGTGGATGCGGAGCGCGAGCCCCTCCACGATGGCGGTCTTGCCGACGCCCGGCTCGCCGACGAAGACCGGGTTGTTCTTGCGGCGCCGGCAGAGGACCTGGATGGTCCGCTCCACCTCGGCGTCGCGCCCGATGAGCGGGTCGATCAGCCCGGCCGACGCCCGCTCGACGAGGTTCACGGTGAAGGTGCGGAACGGGTCCTTCACCGGCTTCGGCCCGCCGCCCTCCTCGCCGCCCTCGTCCGGCGCGTCCGGCCCCTCGTCGCCGCCCGGCGCGTCCTTGCCGATGCCGTGCGAGATGTACTGGAGGATGTCGAGCCGCCGCACGCCCTGCTTCTCGAGCAGGTAGACCGCGTGCGATCCGCGCTCGCGCGTGATGGCGACGAGCACGTCCCCGGCGTTGAGCTCGGTGCGCCCCGAGCCCTGCACGTGCCAGGCGGCGCGCTGGAGGACGCGCTGGAACGCGGCGGTCTGCTCCGGGTCCTGCGTCGACCCGAGGCTCTCGAGCGTCCGGTCCAGGTACTCCTCGAGCTCCTTCTCCAGCGTCTTGAGGTCGGCGCCGCAGGCGAGCAGCACCTCGGTCGCGACCTTGTCCTTGGTCATCGCGTGGAGGAGGTGCTCGAGCGTCACGTACTCGTGGCGCCGCCGGCGTGCCTCCGCCACCGCTGCCTGAAGGGTCTGCTGGAGCTCTTTCGACACCGTCACCATCGCTACTCCGGCTCGGTCGTCACGAGGAGCGGGAAGTCCGCCTCGCGCGCGAGCGCCATGGTCTTCACCGCCTTGGTCTCGGCGATCTCGAAGGGATAGATACCCGCGACGCCGACGCCGCGCATGTGGACGTGCAGCATGATGCGGTGCGCGCTCTCCGGATCGTGGTTGAAGACCGACACGAGCACCCAGTCCACGAACTCCTGCGTGGTGTAGTCGTCGTTGTGGAGCAGCACCCGGTACAGCGGGGGCCGCTTCGTCTCCTTCTCAGACTTCGTCTTCGGGACGACGACGGCCGTGTCGCCTCCGGGACGGGACCGCTCCGCCATGGCCGGGTGATTGTAAGGCCTGCGCCGGGGCTTGGCGCGGCGCCCGCTCGTCCCCCCGGCAGGGGGGCGGTTCTCCGCCCGCCGGGGAGGCGCCTGCCTGGTGGGCCAGCGCCTCCCTGGCCGCACATGACGCGCTCGCCGTCGCCCTCAGCCCGGGGGCGGGGTCGCCGGCGGCGCCAGCTCCCATGGGCCGCGCAGGGTGGGGCGCTCGAGGGCAGCCTCGAGCCGGGCGAGGAACTCGCGGCGCGGGATCTCCCTCGCGCCGAAGCGGGCGAGGTGCTCGGTGCGCACCTGGCAGTCCACGAGCCCGATGCCCTGCTCCGCGAGCCACGCGACCGCGCGGACGAAGGCGGCCTTGGACGCGTCGGGTCGGTCCGCGAACATCGACTCCCCGAAGAACGCGGCGCCGAGCGAGACGCCGTAGAGGCCGCCCGCGAGCGCGTCGCCGTCCCACGCCTCGAAGGAGTGCGCGAGCCCGAGGCGGTGCAGCCGCACGTAGGCGTCCATCATGCCGCCCGTGATCCAGGTCCCCGCCTGCTCCGGGCGGCGGGCCTCCGCGCAGCGGCGGATCACCTGCTCGAAGGCCGTGTCGGCGCTGAGCCGGTACCGGCCGCGCCGCAGGATGCGCTCGAGCGAGCGGGGGACGTGGAGCCACCCGGGCTCGAGCACGAGGCGCGGGTCGGGCGACCACCAGAGGAGCGGCGCCTCCTCGTTGAACCACGGGAAGATCCCCGCGGCGTAGGCGGCGACGAGCCGCTCGGGCGAGAGATCGCCGCCGATGGCCAGGAGCCCGTCGGGCTCGGCCTGCTCGGGGTCCGGGAAGGCCACCTCGCGCGGCAGCCGGAAGATGGGCACGGCCGAATGGTAGCCGAGCGGCGGGCTCCAGGCTGCGTCCGCGGCGCGTGCGCCCGTCGCCCAGAGCGCCGGCCTCGGCGGCTAGAACCGCCCCGCGTACCCGATCACGGTCCGCGCGTTCGCGAGCACCGGATCGCGATCCGGCGAGCCGAGCCCGTCGCGCGCGGAGGCGACGCGCCGCGGGCGGTTGCTCTGGCGCGCCTCGTACCCCGCGTGCACCACGCCCACCGCCGCGCCGACGAGCATGCCCGTGCCGGCGCCGATCATCACCCTCCCGGCTGGCGGGCCGCGCGACGGCGCGGCTCGCCGGAAGAATGGGGCTCGGCTCCGGCGGGGGCTACTGATGGAGCGCGACGAAGTTCCTGAGCGCCTGCCGCACGTCCGCCTGCACCTTCGCCGGGACCTCGGGCAGCGGCGCCGCCTTGCACATGGCGAGCGTGCGCTGCAGCGAGTCGCACCGCGACCGGCAGCCCGGGCACGCCGAGAGGTGCTTCTCCATGTCCGCGCAGAGGCCTGCGCTGATCTCGCCCTCGAGGTGGCGGGAGAAGAGCTGGACGATGTCGGGGCACGCGCCCGAGACCGCGCCCGCGACCGGCAGCGACGACGCGACCGCGGGCCGACCGTCCTCGTCGGGCACCCCGAGGAGCGGCGCGACGGCGGCGCGGACCGCCACGCGCGCGCGGTGCAGGCGGCTCTTCACCGCCTCCACCGTGAGCCCCATCACCTCCCCGACCTCGGGCGCCGTGAGCCCCTCGACGTCGCGCAGGACCAGCACCTCGCGGTACATCGGGTCGAGCGCCCCGATGGCCTGCTCCAGCGCCGCCTCGATCTGCCTGCCGGCGAGCGACTCGTCCGGCGCGCGCGCGTCGTCGGCCACCTGCCGGGCCTCGGTGCCCGGCTCGCGCGCGTCGAGCGACTCCTCGTGCTCGGGCGCGAACTTGGAGCGGCGCCGCTTCTTGATGCAGAAGCTCCGGGCGATCGTGTAGAGCCAGGTCGACACCGACGAGTGGCCGCGGAAGTCCTTCACGGTCCGTGCGACCGCGAGCAGCGTCTCCTGCAGGACGTCCTTCGCGTCCTCCTCGTCGCGGCACATCTTGAGCCCGAAGCGGTACACACGCCGCTGGTGGCGCGCGAGCAGCGTCTCCAGGGCGGCGCGGTCGCCCGAGCGGGCGCGGTCGAGCAGAGCGTTGTCCTCGGTCTCCATCGACGCGGTACCTAACCCGTCCCGGGGGGACGGGACAAGCACGCGCGGTCGCACCCGCGGCCAAGGCGGCGCGGGCCCGGTCGAGACGGCGTCGGGACGGAGGGCCGGAGAAGCTCAGACTCAGGCCGGAAAGCGAACGCTCGGCCCCACCCGGGACCTTTCGCGCGGTGCGTCTTCGGAGCAAGTGGATGCGCCAAGCGCAGCCCCGTCGGCACTCGAGAGAATGGGAACCACGCCGTCGCCCCGGGACGTGCGCGCCAAGCGATGACCGCTCTGTTTTCTCCGAGAAGCGACGGTGTCTTCAAGCTGGTCCTCGGCGTGCTCCTCGGCGGGGCGGCCCTCACCCTGGGCGCCCTCATGCTGTACCAGCGCACGCCCTATGGCACCGGGCAGCAGCACCAGATCGGCCAGCCGGTGCAGTTCGACCACCGGCACCACGTCCAGGACGACCTCATCGACTGCCGCTACTGCCACTCGAGCGTCGAGAAGGCCGCCTCCGCGGGCATCCCGTCGACCGAGCTCTGCCTGAACTGCCACTCCCAGGTCTGGAACAAGAGCCCGCTCCTCGACCTCGTCCGCGCGAGCTGGTTCGCGGACAAGCCGCTCGAGTGGACGCGGGTCCACCAGCTCCCCGACTTCGTCTACTTCAACCACGCGATCCACGTGAACAAGGGCGTGGGCTGCGTCGAGTGCCACGGCCGCGTCGATCGCATGGCGGTCATCGAGCAGGTGCAGCCGCTCACCATGGGCTGGTGCCTCGAGTGCCACCGCAACCCCTACCCGCGCCTCAGGCCGCGGGAGGAGATCACGAACATGGCGTGGAAGCCCGAAGGCGACCCGGTCGCGCTCGGCAAGGAGCTGGCCAAGAAGTACGACGTCGAGCCTCGCACGAGCTGCTACGCATGCCATCGCTAAAGCTGCCGATCTACGGACAGGAGGGCGGCGTGAAGGCGCGCCGCTGGACGAGCCTCGCCGGCTACGAGGGCACGGCCCCGGTCGAGGCGGGCGAGTTCCCGGAGGGCGCCGCGGAGACGCCGGAGGGGTTCTCCCGCCGCGGCTTCCTGCAGATCCTCGGGGCGTCGGTCGCCATCGCCGGGCTCTCGGGCTGCCGGCCGCCGCGCGAGAAGCTCGTACCCTACGTGAAGCGCGCGCCGCTCGTGCCGACGCTGCCGGTGCCGTACGCGACGGCCGCGAGCGACGGCGGCCACGCCTTCGGGCTGGTGGTGACGAGCTGGGAGGGGCGCCCGACCAAGGTGGAGGGGAACCGGGAGCACCCCGCGAGCCTCGGCGCGACCGACACGCTCCGGCAGGCCTTCATCCTCGACCTCTACGACCCGGCGCGGCTCGAGGGCTTCCGCCGCCAGAACCGCGCCCTCGGCCGGGCCGCGTTGCTCGGCGAGCTCTCCGAGCTCGCGCGCGAGCACGACGAGGACGGCGGCGCGCGGCTCCGCTTCCTCGTCGAGCCCACCAGCTCGCCGACGCTCGGCGCGCTCCGCGCGCGGATCCTGGAGCGCTTCCCGCAGGCGCGCTTCGTGGCGTACTCGGCGCTCGCCGAGGACGCGGCGCGCGAGGGCACGCAGCTCGCGTTCGGCCGGCCGCTCGAGCCCGACCTCCGGGTGGGCGAGGCGGACGTGATCCTCTCGCTCGACGCGGACTTCCTCGGCCGCGAGGGCGACCACGTCCGGCACGCCCGCGCGTTCGCCGCGCGCCGCGACGGTACGGCCGGCGAGCTGAACCGGCTCTACCAGGCCGAGGCGTCCTACACGATCACCGGCGGGATGGCCGACCACCGGCTGCGGATGCGGTCGGCCGAGGTGCTCGCCTTCGCGCGCGCGGTGGCCGCGGAGCTCGCCTCCGCCCACGGGCTCGCGCAGCTCGCGAGCCTCGGCGCGCCCGCGAAGGGTGGAGCGGATCCGCGGGCGGTCCGCGCGGTGGCGAAGGACCTCACCCGGGCGCGGGGCCGCTCGCTCGTGGTGGCGGGCGCACGCCAGCCCGCGGCGCTGCACGCGCTCGTGGCCGCCCTGAACGACGCGCTCGGAAACGCCGGGAAGACCGTGAGCTACCGGCCCTCCGCCCTGCTCGACGCCGCCGCCGGTCCAGCCGCGCTCGGGCGGCTCGTCGCCGAGATCGCGGCGGGCAAGGTGGACACGCTCGTCGTCACCGCCTGGAACCCGCTGTACGCCGCGCCGGGCGACGTGGACCTGCGCGCCGCGTTCGGCAAGGCGAAGCACACCCTCGTGCTCGCGCTCCGCGACGACGAGACGGCGCGGGCCGCGACCTGGAAGCTCGCCGCGAGCCACCCGCTCGAGAGCTGGGGCGACCTGCGCGCGCGCGACGGCTCGGTCTCCATCGTCCAGCCGCTCGTCGCGCCGCTGAAGGAGAGCCTCTCGGAGCTGGACCTGCTCGCGGCCTTCGTGGACGACGCGCGGGGCGCCTACCGGATCGTGCGCGAGGGCTGGCGCGAGCGCGCCGGCTTCGGCCCGCCTCCGCTCGCCGCCGGCGGCAGCGAGGCGGCGGTGAACCCGCCCGATGCCAACCGGGCCGTTCCCGCCGACCCGTTCGGCCGGCGCTGGGAGGAGTGGCTCGCGGCCGGCATCGCCGCCGGCAGCGCCACGCCCGCCGAGAGCGCCGCGGTGGACGCCGCGCGCGTGGCCGAGGCCCTCGCGGCGGCTCCCGCGCCGTCGGGTGGGCTCGAGGTGAACTTCGTGCCCGACTACACGATCGCCGACGGGCGCTTCCTCGAGAACGCGTGGCTGCAGGAGCTGCCCGACCCCATCACGAAGCTCACCTGGGACAACGCGGCGCTGATCTCGCCGGCGACCGCGCGGCGGCTCGGCCTCGGCGACGGCGACGTCGTGACGCTCACCCGCGCCGGCCGCGCGGTGACGGGCCCGGTGCTCGCGGTGCCCGGCCACGCCGACGACGCGCTCACGCTCGCGCTCGGCTACGGGCAGGCGGCGGCCGGCGCGGTCGGCCGCGGCGCGGGCTTCGACGTCGGTCCGCTCCGGACGAGCGACGCGCCCTGGTTCGCCGGAGGCGCCGAGCTCGTCCGCGCGCCCGGCAAGGTCAAGCTCGCCGTCACCCAGGGTCACTTCTCGATGGAGGACCGCCCCATCGCGCTCGCCACGAACGTGGGGGAGCTCGCGGCGGAGCAGGAGGAGCTCTCGCGCCTGCGCGGCGACGTGCCGACGCTCCTCGAGCCGGTCGACTACTCCCAGCAGGACTACAAGTGGGGGATGGCGATCGACCTGTCCCGGTGCATCGGCTGCGGCACCTGCACGGCGGCCTGCCAGGCGGAGAACAACATCCCGGTCGTCGGCAAGACGGAGGTGCTGCGCAGCCGCGAGATGCACTGGATCCGGGTGGACCGCTACTTCGAGGGAACGCCCGAGGATCCGCTCTCCGTGACGCAGCCCCTCGGCTGCGTGCACTGCGAGATGGCGCCCTGCGAGTACGTCTGCCCCGTGAACGCCACCGTCCACTCGGACGAGGGGCTGAACGAGATGGTCTACAACCGGTGCGTCGGCACCCGGTACTGCTCGAACAACTGCCCGTACAAGGTCCGGCGCTTCAACTACCTCGACTACCACGGCGAGGTCGCGGGCCCGCTCCAGCTGCTCATGAACCCGGACGTCACCGTGCGTGCACGCGGCGTGATGGAGAAGTGCACCTACTGCACGCAGCGCATCCAGCGGGCCCGCATCGACGCGCGCTCCAGCGGGCGGAAGGTCGGGCCGGACGAGGTCACGCCGGCCTGCGCGCAGGCCTGCCCCGCGGAGGCCATCGTCTTCGGCAACCTGAACGACCCGCAGTCGAAGGTGTCGCGCAAGCACGCCGACCCGCGCCGCTACGACCTCCTGCACGACCTGGGGACGCGGCCGCGCACGGCCTACCTCGTCAAGCTCCGCAACCCGAACCCCGATCTCGCGTGAGAGCGCCGCTCGCATGAGCCTCAGGACGAAGACGATCGAAGACGCGCACGCCCTGGAGGGCACGCCGGTCCTGGTGGGCCGGCCGGACGACCGCGCGCTGACGGAGAGCCTGCTCGCGCCGGTGCTCGAGCCGACGCGCAAGGGGTTTCTGCTCCTGCTCGCCGCGCTGATGTGCGGGATGGGCTTCTGGATCCTCTCGCTCGGCACGACGCTCTTCGTGGGCATCGGCGCCTGGGGCAACAACATCCCCGTCGCCTGGGCCTACGACATCACCAACTTCGTCTGGTGGATCGGCATCGGCCACGCCGGGACGCTCATCAGCGCGATCCTCCTGCTGTTCCAGCAGAGGTGGCGGACCTCGATCAACCGCTTCGCGGAGGCGATGACGCTCTTCGCGGTGGCGATGGCCGGCATCTACCCGATCATCCACCTCGGCCGCCCGTGGTTCTTCTGGTGGCTCATCCCCTATCCGTCCACGAACCAGCTCTGGCCCAACTTCAAGAGCGCGCTCCCCTGGGACGTGTTCGCCATCTCCACGTACGGGACCGTCTCGTTCCTCTTCTGGTACCTGGGGCTCATCCCCGACCTCGCCACCCTGCGCGACGCGGCCAAGGACCGGACCCGCCGGATCGTCTACGGGATCATGTCGTTCGGCTGGCGCGGCTCGGCCCGCCACTGGCAGCACTACCGGATCGGCTACCTGCTGCTCGCCGGCCTCTCGACGCCGCTCGTGGTCTCGGTCCACACGATCGTGTCGTTCGACTTCGCCATCTCGCAGCTCCCCGGCTGGCACACGACGATCTTCCCGCCCTACTTCGTCGCCGGCGCGATCTTCAGCGGCTTCGCCATGGTGATCACGCTCATGATCCCGGCGCGCCGGCTCCTCGGCTACCAGCACGTCGTCACCCCGCGCCACCTCGACAACATGGCGAAGGTGATCCTCGCGACCGGGCTCATGGTGACCTACGGCTACGTCATGGAGCACTTCATGGCTTGGTACTCGGGGTCCGGCTACGAGGCGTTCGCGTTCCTCAACCGCTGGACCGGCCCGTACGCGCCGGTCTGGTACATGCAGCTCTCCTGCAACGTGCTCGCCCCCCAGATCTTCTGGTTCCCCTGGGCGCGCCGGAACGAGGTCGTCCTCTTCGTCGTCGCGATCCTCGTGAACGTCGGCATGTGGGCGGAGCGGTTCACGATCATCGCCGTCTCCCTGCACCGCGACTTCCTCCCGTCGTCCTGGGCGATGTACGCGCCGACCTGGGTCGACTGGGGCCTGCTCCTCGGCTCCATCGCCACCTTCGGCGTGCTCTTCCTCCTCTTCCTCCGGTTCCTGCCCGCCATCCCGGTCTTCGAGGTGAAGGAGCTGCGCCGCGAGCTCGAGCACGGCGGGCCCACCTCACACGCGGAGCCGGGCGCGGCCGAGGTCCACCGATGAAGGCCTACGTCCTCGGCGAGTTCGAGCGCGAGGAGGCGCTGCTCGAGGCGACCCGCGAGCTGCGCGGCCGCATCCAGGGCACGCTCGACCTCCACTCGCCTTACCCGCTGCACGGCTCGGACGAGGCGCTCGGTCTCCCGCGCTCGAAGGTGCCGCTCGTCGCCCTCGTCGCCGGCGTGACCGGCGCGGCCGGCGGGTACCTCATGCAGTGGTACCTCTCCGCGGCGGCCTGGCCCCTCAACGTCGGCAACCGGCCGCCGCACAGCGCGCCCGCCTTCATCCCGGTGACGTTCGAGCTCGGGATCCTGTTCGCCTCGCTCGCGATCTTCATCGGGCTCCTGGGCGGCTTCTTCGGCTTCCCGCGCTTGCACCACCCGGTGTTCGAGGTGGAGGCGTTCCGCTCCGCCTCGATCGACGGGCTCTGGCTCTCCGCCGAGGTGGAGGGGAAGGACGCCGAGCCGGTCGCGGCGGAGCTCCGCCGGCTGGGCGCCCGCCACGTCGCCATCGTGCCGGAGGCGCAGCGATGATCCGGCCGCTCGCGCTCGCAGCGCTCCCCGCCCTGCTGGTCCTCACCGGCTGCCCGAGCCTCGACCCGATGTGGAGGCAGCCGAAGCAGAAGGCCTACGACGCCGGGCCCAGCGGCCACGGCATGGCCCGGCCGCCGGCGGGCACCGTGCCGTACCGCTCGCTCGTCGAGCCGGCGGTCGCGACCGGCCTCGCGCCCGACGGCACGCCGCTCCGCATCGCGCCGGTCCCGGTGACTGCCGAGCTGCTCGCCCTCGGGCGCAAGAAGTTCGACATCCACTGCGCCGTCTGCCACGGGGTGCTCGGCGACGGCCAGAGCCAGCTCGCGCTCAACATGTCGCTGCGCAAGCCGCCCTCGCTGCACGACTTCCGGGACGTGGGGGACGGGTTCATCTACCAGGTGGTCACGAACGGCTTCGGCCTCATGGCCTCCTACGCGTCCGACCTCGACGTCCAGGAGCGCTGGGCGGTCGTCGCGTACGTGAGGGCGCTGCAGCTCTCGCAGCGCGCGTCGCTCGACCAGGTGCCGCCCGACGCGCGCGGCCAGCTCGACGGGGAGGGGAGATGAACGCGGCTCGTTACCAGGGGGGCGCGCGGGCGCTCCGCCTCGCCGGCGTCGCCGCGGCGGCGGGGCTCGGGCTCACGCTCGTGGGCGGGCTCCTCGACCCGCGGCGCGCGCTGTACGGCTACCTCGTCGCCTTCGTCTACTGGCTCGGCATCGCGCTCGGCGCGCTCATCCTGGTCGGCGCGCTGCACGCGTCGAACGCGCGCTGGCCGGTGGTGCTGCGCCGCTTCGTCGAGACGGTGCCCCAGAGCGTGCTGCTGTTCGCGCTGCTCTTCGTGCCGATCGTGCTCGGCATGAAGCAAATCTTCGTGTGGGTCGCGCCTCCGGCCGGGCTCGACCCCGTGATGGAGCACGCGATCCACCACAAGCACCCCTACCTGAACGTCCCGTTCTTCGTCGGGCGGGCGGTCCTCTACTTCGCCGTGTGGCTCGCCGTCGCCCACCTGCTGCGCGCCTGGTCGGTGCGGCAGGACGAGGTCGGGGGCGTCCGGCTCACCCGCTGGCAGCGGCGGCTCGGGGTGGGCTCGCTCCCGTTCCTCGCGCTCACGCTCAGCTTCGCCTCGTTCGACTGGATGATGTCGCTCGACCCGCGCTTCTTCTCCACCATCTTCGGCGTCTACTGGTTCGCCGGGTCGTTCATGAGCACGTTCGCCGTCACCATCATCGCGGCGGCGCTCACGCGCGGCGAGCCGGGCGCGTTCGGCAACCGCATGTCGGTCGAGCACTTCCACTCGCTCGGGAAGTTCATGCTCGCCTTCACCGCCTTCTGGGCCTACGTCGCCTTCTCGCAGTTCATGCTGATCTGGATCGCCAACGTGCCGGAGGAGGTGCCCTGGTACATCCTGCGCATCGACGGCGGCTGGCTCTGGGTGGGCGTGTTCCTCGCGATCTTCCACTTCTTCGTCCCGTTCTTCCTGCTCCTCTCCCGCGACCTGAAGCGCGATCCGCGCCGGCTGGCGCTCGTCGCCGGGTGGCTGCTCTTCGTCCACTGGATCGACCTCTACTGGCTGGTCATGCCGCACCTCCACCCGGCCGGCCCGCGCCCCTCGCCCTGGGACCTCACCTCCTGGGTGGGCGTGGGCGGGGCGGCGGTCGCGTTCACCGTGTGGCGCATGAGGGCGGCCGCGCCGGTGCCGGTGCGCGACCCGTACATCGAGGACTCGCTGAGGTACCTGCCGCAATGACCGATCCCCACCTCCACACGCCCGGGCACGACCATGGGCAGGTCCGCTCCGAGGAGGACCGCGTGAGCACGCCGGTGATCGTCGGCGTCGGCGTCGGCTCGCTCCTCGTGTTCCTGCTCGCCGGCGCCGCCGCGGTCGGCTACCTCCGGATGCGGCAGGGGGAGCACCCGCCGATCCTCATCCCGCCCGAGGTGGGCCAGTCCAAGATCGGCATGGTCGAGCAGGACCTCTTCGACGTCGCGGTGCGCGGCCAGCGAGACCACGCGCAGCGCCGGGAGCGGCTCGGCCGCTACGGCTGGGTGGACAAGGAGAAGGGGATCGTGCACCTGCCCATCGACCGCGCCATGGAGCTCGTGGCGCAGGGCATCCGCGCCGCGCCCGACGTGCCGGGCGCGCCGGCGCCCCCGGGAGCGCAGCCATGACGACCCGGCGTCGCGCGCTCCGGCTCGCGGAGAGGGGCGTCGCCGCGCTCGCCCTCGCGGCCTCGCTCGCCGCGCCCGGCCGCGCCCGCGCGCAGTTCTGGACGCGCGAGGCCCCGCAGGGCACGCCCACCGATCAGACCCCGGCCGCGCTCGAGGAGGTCCGGATCGACGAGCGGCTCGGGAACACGGTCCCGCTCGACACCGAGCTCGTGGACGGGAGCGGCCGGCCCTGGAAGCTCGCCCAGGCGTTCGACGGCAAGCGGCCGGTGGTGCTCGCCCTCGTCTACTACGACTGCCCGATGCTCTGCGGGCTCATCCTCTCCGGCGCGGCCAAGGCGATGCGCGAGAACGGGCTCGAGCTCGGCGCGGACTACCAGGCCGTCACCGTCTCGTTCGATCCGCGTGAGAAGCCGGCCCAGGCCGCCGAGCGGCGTCGCGGCTACCTCCAGTCGCTCGGCAAGCCCGACCAGGGCCCGCTCTGGCCGTTCACGGTCGCCTCCGAGAAGGAGGCTCGGCGGCTCTCCGACGCGGTCGGGTTCCACTATGCGTGGGACGAGCGCTCGGGCGAGTGGGCCCACATGGCGGCGATCTTCGTCCTCACGCCGGACGGCAAGGTCTCGCGCTACCTGTACGGCATCGAGTACCCGCCCAAGGACTTCCGGCTCGCCGTCGTGGAGGCGGCGGACGGGAAGGTCGGCACGAGCTTCGATCGGTTCCTCCTCACCTGCTACCGGTACGACCCGGCCAGCCGGAAGTACGAGCCCTATGCGTGGGGCTTCGTCCGCGCCGGCGCCGGGCTCGTCATGGTCGCGCTCTTCGGGCTCATCGCCGGGCTCGTCTGGCGCGAGCGCAGGCAGAAGGCGAGGCAAGCGGCATGAACGAGATCCTCCGCAGGATGCTCTGGCTGCCGGAGCAGGCGTCCGAGCACGCCCGCCAGGTGGACGGCCTCCACTACTTCGTCATCATCACCACGATGGTCGCGGCGTTCGGCGTGTTCGCCACCGCGATCTACTTCTTCGTCCGCTACCGGCGGCGCACCGACGAGGACGTGACGCCCCAGGTCCACCCGCGCGCGATCCACGAGGTGCTCTTCATCGGCGTGCCCCTCGCCCTGTTCCTCGTCTGGTTCGCGATCGGCTTCCCGCAGTACGTGCGGCTCTCGCTGCCGCCGCCGGACGCGCAGGACGTCTTCGTCCAGGGCAAGAAGTGGATGTGGAAGTTCGCCTATCCGGGCGGCCCGAACGCGGTGGACACGCTGCGCGTCCCCGCCAACCGGCCGGTGCGGCTCCTCATCACCTCCCGCGACGTCATCCACTCCTTCTACGTGCCGGCGCTCCGCCTCAAGATGGACGCGCTCCCCGGCCGCTACACGCAGACCTGGTTCACGGCCGACAAGCCGGGGCGGTACGAGATCTTCTGCGCGGAGTACTGCGGGCTCGGCCACTCCTCGATGCTCGGCGAGCTCGTGGTCATGCCCGAGCAGGAGTTCGACGACTGGGTCGCGGCGCAGCGGCGCAACGTCCTCGCCGCCGCGCAGGACGGCGGGCCGTCCGGCGAGCGGGTGCTGCCGTCCTCGAACGTCGTCGAGGAGGGGCGGCGCGTGGCGGCGGAGCAGGGCTGCCTCAAGTGCCACTCGGTGGACGGCACGCGCCACATCGGGCCGACGTGGGTGGACCTCTACCTGCGCCAGCAGCGGCTCAAGGGCGGCAAGAACGTCACCGCCGACGAGGCGTACCTCACGAAGTCGATGATGGACCCCGCCGCCGACGTCGCGGACGGCTACCAGAACGTGATGCCCACCTACCAGGGGAAGATGTCGCCGCCCGAGGTCGCGGCGATCGTCGAGTACATCAAGTCCCTCAGGACCCCGGCGGTCCGCTCCGGTCCGACGGAGGGCCCGGCCTATGAATCCATCCCACGCAAGTGAGCCCGCCGCGCTGCCCGCGCGCCACTACCTGAACGCCCCCGCCACCGGCTTCATGTCGTGGGCGAACACCCGCGACCACAAGCGCGTCGGCGTGATGTTCCTCGTCGGGACCACGATCTCCTTCGCGATCGGCGGCTTCTTCGCGCTCCTGATCCGGCTCGAGCTGCTCACGCCCGGCCCGACGGTCATGGACGCGATGACCTACAACCGGATCTTCACGCTCCACGGCGTGGTCATGATCTTCCTGTTCATGATCCCCGCCATCCCGAGCGGCTTCGGGAACTTCGTCCTCCCGCTCATGATCGGCGCGAAGGACGTGGCGTTCCCGAAGATCAACCTGCTCTCGTTCTACCTGTACCTGGTGGGCGCGGCGATCGCGATCTACGGGATGATCAACGGCGGCACCGACACCGGCTGGACGTTCTACACGCCGTACTCGACCACCACGGCGACCAAGGTCGTGCCGGTGCTGCTCGGCGCGTTCGTCCTGGGCTTCTCGTCGATCCTCACCGGCCTCAACTTCATCGTCACGACCCACACGATGCGCGCGCCGGGCATCGGCTGGAACCGGATGCCGCTCTTCGTCTGGTCGATCTACGCCACCTCGGTGATCCAGATCCTGGCGACGCCGGTGCTCGGCATGTCGCTCCTGCTCGTCGCCATCGAGAACGCCTTCGGCTGGGGGATCTTCGATCCGGCGCGCGGCGGCGATCCGGTGCTCTTCCAGCACTTCTTCTGGTTCTACTCGCACCCCGCCGTCTACATCATGATCCTGCCGGCCATGGCGGTGATCTCGGAGGTGGTCTGCGCCTTCTCGCGCAAGAACATCTTCGGCTACAAGGCGGTCGCCTACTCCTCGCTCGGCATCGCCTTCGTCGGCTTCTTCACGTGGGGTCACCACCTCTTCACGTCGGGCCAGTCGGCGGTCGACGCCGGGATCTTCGGCGTGCTCTCGATGTTCGTGGGCATCTTCACGGCCATCAAGGTCTTCAACTGGACGGCGACCATGTACAAGGGGTCGATCTCGTTCAAGACGCCGTTCGCCTACTTCGTCGGCTTCCTCTTCTTCCTGGTGTTCGGCGGCATGACGGGCGTCGCCCTCGCGACCCTCTCGCTCGACGTCCACTGGCACGACACCTACTTCGTCGTGGCCCACTTCCACTTCATCATGGTGGGCGCGACGCTCATGGCGTTCCTCGCGGCGCTCCACTACTGGCTGCCCAAGATCACCGGCCGCATGTACTCGGAGGGCTGGGGGCTCGTCGCCGCGGTGATGGTCGTGCTCGGCTTCAACTTCACGTTCATCCCGCAGTTCCTGCTCGGGAACGAGGGCATGCCCCGCCGCTACTTCTCCTACCCGGAGAAGTTCTGGGCGCTGAACGTCGCCTCGACCGCCGGGGCCTCCGTGCTGGGGTTCGGGCTCTTCATCGTCCTCGTCTACATGCTGGTCGCGCTCAGGTGGGGGCCGCTCGCCGGCTCGAACCCCTGGAACTCGCGCGGCTTCGAGTGGGCGACGCAGTCGCCGCCCGCCCCCGAGAACTTCGAGACCACACCCGTCTACACCGGCGGGCCGCACGAGTACGACGAGGATGCCGTGCAGCAGCCCGCGCTCCCCGCCGCCGAGCCCAAGCATGTCTGAGACGATCCAGAGCCCGCTCGCGCACCACTTCGAGAGCCTCGAGAAGCAGGCGCACGCGGCGCGCCTCGGGATGTGGCTCTTCCTCGCCACCGAGGTGCTGCTCTTCGCGGCGCTCTTCGCCGGCTACAGCGTGTACCGCTACCTCTACACGGAGACCTTCGTGGCCGCGAGCCGCGACCTGCACACCTGGGTCGGCCTCGTGAACACGATCGTGCTCATCACGAGCTCGTTCACGGTCGCCTGGGGGCTCGACCACGCGGCGCGCGGGCGGGGCGACCGGACGCGGCTGCTGTTCGGCGTCTCGATCCTGTTCGCGCTCGTCTTCCTCGCGTTCAAGTACTACGAGTACTCGGAGCACTTCCACGAGGGGCAGCTCCCCGGCCGGTTCTTCACGTACGAGGGGCTCGGCCCCGGGCCGGGCGGGCCCATCTTTTACTCCCTGTACTACCTCATCACCGGCCTGCACGGCATCCACGTGGTCATCGGCATGACCGTGCTCGCGGTGGTCGGATGGAAGGCCGGGCGGGGCCGCTACACGGCCGAGTACCACGTGCCGGTGGAGCTCGCGGGGCTCTACTGGCACCTCGTGGATCTCATCTGGATCTTCGTCTTCCCGCTCATCTACCTCGCCTAGGAGTGAAGAGCCCCATGGCCGAACGAGGCGCCGTCGCGCACGCCGAGCACGAGAAGATGCACCACTCCCACTTCGGGCGGTACGTGAACGTGCTGGTGGCGCTGCTCGTCCTCACTGCCGCGACCTACCTCGCGGCGCGGGCGCACCTGCCCGGCGGCTGGGCCGTCGCGGTGGCGCTCGCGATCGCGTGCACGAAGGGCGCGCTGGTGGCGCTCTTCTTCATGCACCTGTGGGATCAGGAGGGCGCGAACCGGCTCGTCTTCCTGACCTCGCTCGTGTTCGTCGCGCTGCTCATCGGGTTCACCGTGATGGACAACGCCACCCGGTTCCCGCTCGCGAACCCGCCCGGCTCGGCGGGCGCGCTGCCCGCGTCGGGCTTCGCGCCTCCGGCCGAGGGGGGCGAGCGGCTGATGCGCTGAGGCCGGCGGGAGCCCGGCGGCCGGCGCGCCGCCGTCTCCAGCCGTTGCGCCCCCGACCCCGGCGCAAGGACTGCCGCGCAAGACTTGCAGCGAACTGGCCTCCAGGGCCGGGCACGGGCGTTGCTACGTCGCCCGTTCACCCACCATGGACCGGCACCGAATCCTCGTGATCGAGGGAACCCCCGAGATCGGGGACTCGCTCCGGGCGGCGCTCTGCGACGGCGGGTTCGACGCGGTTGCGGCCGCCGGCGCCGACGCGGGGCTCGGGCTCGTGCCGACCTTCGCGCCCGCCGCGGTGCTCGCCGACGCCGCGCTCTTCCCGGCCGCCGCGGGGCCGGTGGCCGCGCGCCTGCGCGAGCTCGGGTCGGACGCCGCACTGCTGGTGAGCATCCCGCACGACCGGATCGCCGCGGGCGTCGCCGAGGTGCGGGCCGGCGCGGACGGCTACCTCGTCCGCCCGCTCCACGCCGCCCAGGTGGCGATCGCGCTCGAGCGGGTGCTCGAGACGCGCCGCCTCCGCTGCGAGGGCGCCGCGCTGCGCGCCCGCATCCGCCGGCGGCTCGCGGTGGTGGGCGACGCACCCGAGCTGCGCGCCGCGCTCGAGGTGATCCGGCGCGTCGCGCCGACCAAGGCCGCCGTGCTCCTGCACGGCGAGGGGGGCACCGGGAAGTTCCACCTCGCGCAGGCGCTCCACGAGGCGTCGCCGCGCCGCGACCGCCCGTTCGTGCGCGCGAGCTGCGCCGCCCAGTCCGAGGCGCTGCTCGAGAGCGAGCTCTTCGGCCACGAGCCCGGGGTCTTCGATGAGAGCGACGGCGGGCTGCGGTCGCGGGGCAGGCTCGAGGCGGCGGACGGGGGCACACTCTTCCTGCACGAGGTCTCCCGGCTGCCGCCGACCCTCCAGATCAAGCTCCTGCGCGTGCTCCAGCAGGGCGAGTTCGAGCGGCTCGGCGGTCACGCCACCCACCGGGTGGACGTCCGCGTCGTCGCGGGCTCCCAGCGCGACCTCGCCGAGGAGGTCCGGGCGGGCCGCTTCCGCGACGACCTCTACTACCGGCTCAACGTGGTGGCGGTCGGGCTGCCGCCGCTGCGGGAGCGCAAGGGCGACATCCCGGCGCTCGTGAACCACTTCCTCCACGAGGGCGAGCGCGCCTCGGACGAGCGCCCGCCGGGCGTGACGCCGGGCGCGCTCTCGGCCCTCTTCACGTACGAGTGGCCGGGCAACGTGCGCGAGCTGCAGAGCGCCGTCGAGCGCGCCGCGCGCCTGGCGATCGGCCGGGAGATCGTGCCCGAGGATCTCTCGCCGGTGCTGCATGGCGCACGCCCGGAGCTGGGCACGTCCTCGGCCCTCATCCCGGGTGCCAGCCTCGCGGAGATCGAGCGCGAGGCGATCCTGCGCACGCTCGACGAGATGGGCGGCTCCACGGCGCGCGCCGCCGAGCTGCTCGGCGTGTCGGTTCGGAAGATCCAGTACCGGCTGAAGGAGTACCGCGGCCTGGGCGATCGGCGGGAGGGAGCCGGACGGGCTCCCGCGCCCGAGGCGGAACCTTAGCTTTCCTGGATGGCGAGCGAGATCGAGTTCGGGAGCGTCCTCGAGAAGAACGGCGGGGACAAGAAGGTCTGGCTGGTCGTCTTGCTGGGCGCGCTGGGCGTGGTGGGCTTGATCGCCTGGGCGGTCACCCAGGGCTCGCGCACCTCGGGGCTCGAGCAGGAGGTGCGCGCCGCGAAGGCACAGGCGGCCGAGCTCGAGAAGAGCCTGGAGGAGCGCGACGAGCTGCTCACCGCCGCGCGGGCCGAGGAGGGCGTCATGCGCTCGCCCGGCCAGGCGCTCGGCGTCTTCTACGCAACCGATCCGCGGGCGCAGGAGAGCGGCGTCGCCTTCGCGCACCCCGAGGAGAAGACCGCGCGCGTCTACCTCTACGGCCTCGGCACGCCGCCCGAGGGGCAGGAGTACGCTCTCGCGGCGCGAACCGGCGACGGGCAGGGGAAGCTCCTCGGCCGCGTGCTCCCCGACGAGCAAGGGGGCGCCTTCCTGCTCGCGGAGGAGGTGCCGGAGGGCACCGTCGCGCTCGAGCTCGTCACCCTCCCGATCGGGCAGGAGAGCCTCGACGGCGCGACGCCGCGGGTGGCCGCCCGCTACCCGTCGGCCGAGGAGCGCGGCATCCTCGCCGAGCCCCCCGCGCAGGCGCGCCGCGGCGCGCGGGCGGCAAAGCGATGAGGGACGCGGGCGCGCCGGCCGAGGCGCCGGTCCGCCCGTCGGTGCCCGTCGAGCAGGCGCCGGAGGTCGCGAAACTTCCGTCCGACGGCCAGGGCCCGCGGGCCCCGCGGCCGTCGCCGGGTCCCTGGGCAGGGGTCGCGGGGCAGGGTCGCGGCCACGCGCGCGGCGCCGGCCGCCGGGGCGGGTTCGGTGCGCGTTGACCGGCGGGCCACGCGTAATCGATACTGACCCTCCATGTTCGAGGAGCGGTCTTCGCGCCAGGCAGGTCGCGGGCGCAGCGCGCGCCGGCGGAAGTTCACCGTGCGTGCGCAGGTGAAGTCGTCGACCCCCAGATAGACACCCGGCCGAGGCGCGGGCGCAGCACGCGCCCGGGTGACGAAGCCGTGTTCGAAGGATGAAGGCGAAGAAGATGATCGAGACGGGTTATCCGCCGAGGCAGGGGCTGTACGACCCCGCGAACGAGCGCGACGCGTGCGGGTTCGGGTTCGTCGCGGACATCAAGGGGCGCGCCTCCCACGACATTCTCGCCAAGGCGCTGCAGGTGCTCGTGAACCTCGAGCACCGCGGCGCGGTCGGGGCCGAGAAGAACACCGGCGACGGCGCGGGCATCCTCATCCAGATGCCGCACGCCTTCCTCGCCGCCGAGGCGACGCGCCTCGGCTTCGCCTTGCCGAAGCCCGGCCACTACGGGCTCGGCATGGTCTTCCTCCCGCCGAACGACGCCGGGCTCGAGGCCTGCAAGCGGATCTTCGAGGAGGTGATCGCGACCGAGGGGCAGACGGTGCTCGGCTGGCGCGACGTGCCCACCGACAACGGGACGCTCGGCCCCACCGCCCAGGCGAGCCAGCCGGTCATCCGCCAGGTGCTGATCGGCCGCGGCCCGAACTGCCCGGACGCGATGAGCTTCGAGCGCAAGCTCTACGTGATCCGCCGGCTCGTCGAGAAGAAGGTCTCACGCTCGGCGATCCCGGGGCGCACCCACTTCTACGTCCCGAGCCTCTCGTTCAAGACCGTCGTCTACAAGGGCATGCTGAACGCCCTGCAGCTGCGGGACTTCTACCCGGACCTCGCCAACGAGGCGGTGGTGACCGCCATCGGGATGGTCCACTCGCGCTTCTCGACCAACACCTTCCCGTCGTGGGGCCGCGCCCACCCGTACCGCTACATCTCGCACAACGGCGAGATCAACACGCTGCGCGGCAACATCAACTGGATGCACGCGCGCCAGTCGATGATGCGGTCGGCGCTGTTCGGCGAGGACCTGAAGAAGATCCTGACGGTGGTGGACACCGAGGGCTCCGACTCGGCGATGTTCGACAACGTGCTCGAGCTGCTCACGCTCTCGGGCCGCGAGCTGCCGCACGCGATGATGATGATGGTCCCGGAGCCGTGGAACCGGGACGAGACGATGAGCCCCACCAAGCGGGCCTTCTACGAGTTCCACTCCTGCCTGATGGAGGCGTGGGACGGCCCGGCCTCCATCGCCTTCACCGACGGCGTGCGGGTGGGCGCGATCCTCGACCGGAACGGCCTGCGCCCGTCGCGCTACTACGTGACGAAGGACGACCTCGTGGTGATGGCGTCCGAGGTCGGCGTGCTCGACATCCCGCCCGAGCGGATCGTGCGCAAGGGCCGGATGCAGCCCGGCCGCATCTTCCTGGTCGACACCGCCGAGGGGCGCATCGTCGCCGACGAGGAGCTGAAGGAGCGGGTCGCCCGGGCCCACCCGTACCGCGAGTGGCTCGACCGCTACGCGATCCGGCTCGAGGAGCTGCCCAAGCCGCCCCGCGTCATCGAGCCGGCGCACGAGACCGTGCTCCGGCGGCAGGAGGTCTTCGGCTACACCGAGGAGGACGTGAAGCTCCTCATCACGCCGATGGCGGCCGACGGGACCGAGCCCATCGGCTCGATGGGCAACGACGCGCCGCTCGCCGTGCTCTCCGAGAAGCCGCAGCCGCTCTTCTCCTACTTCAAGCAGCTCTTCGCCCAGGTGACGAACCCCCCGGTGGACGCGATCCGGGAGGAGATCATCATGGCGGTGGAGACCGCCGTCGGCCCGGAGGGCAACCTGCTCGAGCCGGACCACGACGCGTGCCGCCAGCTCGCGCTGCCCACGCCGGTGGTCCGCAACGAGGAGCTCGAGAAGATCCGCGGGCTCGACGGCGGCCAGGCGGCGAAGGGGCTCAAGGCGATCACGCTGCCCATCCTGTTCCGCGCCGCGGACGGCGGGGCGGGGCTCCGCCGCGCGCTCGAGGACCTCCGCTGGAAGGTCTCGGAGTGCATCGCGGAGGGGTACGAGATCATCATCCTCTCCGACCGCGGCCACGACGCGGACGACGCGCCCATCCCGTCGCTCCTCGCGGTCGCGGCGGTCCACCACCACCTCATCCGCGAGGGGACGCGCACCCGCATCGGCCTCGTGCTCGAGTCGGGCGAGCCGCGCGAGGTGCACCACTTCGCGCTGCTCGTCGCCTACGGCGCGTCGGCGGTGAACCCGTACCTCGCCTTCGAGACCATCCACGACCAGATGAAGCTCGGGCTCATCACGGGCTCGGCCGCGGACGCCGAGAAGAAGTACGTGAAGGCCGTGAACAAGGGGATCGTGAAGGTGATCTCCAAGATGGGGATCTCGACGATCCAGAGCTACCACGGCGCCCAGGTCTTCGAGGCGATCGGGCTCAACCAGGACTTCATCGACGAGTACTTCACCTGGACGGCGACGCGCGTCGGCGGCGTCGGCATCGACGTGGTGGCGAAGGAGGCCCGGCTCCGCAACGAGCGCGGCTTCCCGCCCAAGCGGCCGATCGTGCACACGAGCCTGCCGGCGGGCGGGCAGTACAAGTACCGCCAGGGCGGGGAGCACCACCTCTTCAACCCCGAGACCATCCACAAGCTGCAGTACGCCTGCCGCTCCGGGGACTACAAGCTGTTCAAGGAGTACACCTCGCTCGTCGACAACCAGGCGCGGAACCTCGCCACGCTGCGCGGTCTCATGGACCTCGTGCCGGGCGCGAAGCCGGTGCCCATCGACGAGGTCGAGCCGGTCGAGTCGATCATGCGCCGCTTCAAGACGGGCGCGATGAGCTACGGCTCCATCTCGAAGGAGGCGCACGAGGCGCTCGCCGTCGCGATGAACCGCATCGGCGGAAAGTCCAACACGGGCGAGGGCGGCGAGGACCCGGCGCGCTACGTCCCGCTGCCGAACGGCGACTCGAAGAACTCCGCCATCAAGCAGGTGGCCTCGGGCCGCTTCGGCGTGACGAGCGAGTACCTCGTCCACGCGCGCGAGCTGCAGATCAAGATGGCCCAGGGCGCGAAGCCGGGCGAGGGGGGGCAGCTCCCCGGCTCCAAGGTCTACCCCTGGATCGCCAAGGTCCGGCACGCGACGCCGGGCGTGGGGCTCATCTCGCCCCCGCCGCACCACGACATCTACTCTATCGAGGACCTCGCCCAGCTCATCCACGACCTCAAGAACGCGAACCACCGGGCGCGCATCAGCGTGAAGCTGGTCGCCGAGGTCGGGGTCGGGACCATCGCGGCGGGCGTCGCCAAGGCCCACGCCGACGTGGTGCTCATCTCCGGCCACGACGGCGGCACGGGCGCCTCGCCGCTCACCTCCATCAAGCACGCGGGCATCCCCTGGGAGCTCGGCCTCGCCGAGACGCACCAGGTGCTGGTGATGAACGACCTGCGCTCGCGGATCGTGGTGGAGGTGGACGGCCAGCTCAAGACCGGGCGCGACGTCATCGTCGGCGCGCTGCTCGGCGCCGAGGAGTTCGGCTTCGCCACCGCGCCGCTCGTCGTGCTCGGCTGCATCATGATGCGGGCCTGCCACCTCAACACCTGCCCGGTGGGCGTCGCGACGCAGGACCCGAAGCTGCGCGCCCGCTTCACCGGCGATCCGGCCCACGTCGTCACCTTCATGCGCTTCGTCGCGCAGGAGGTCCGGGAGCTCATGGCGGAGCTGGGCTACCGGACCATCGACGAGATGGTCGGCCGCTCCGAGCGGCTCGAGCTCCGGCGCGCGGTGGACCACTGGAAGGCGCGCAACCTCGACTTCTCGCGCATCCTCTACAAGCCGACGGTGCCGAAGCACTACGGCCGGACCTGCCAGATCCCGCAGGACCACGGCATCGACCGGACGCTCGACGCGACCGTGCTGCTCGACCTCGCGCGGCCGGCCATCGAGGAGCGGAAGCCGGTGCGCGCGACCCTCCCGATCCGGAACACCAACCGGGTGGTGGGCACGATGACGGGCAGCGAGGTGACGCGGCGGCACGGCGCGGCCGGGCTCCCCGACGACACCATCCGCTTCCACTTCAAGGGCTCGGCGGGCCAGTCCTTCGGCGCGTTCGTGCCGCACGGCATGACCCTCGTGCTCGAGGGCGACGCCAACGACTACTGCGGCAAGGGGCTCTCGGGCGGGCGGATCGTGGTCTTCCCGCCGCCCGAGGCGGGCCTCGTGCCGGAGGAGAACATCATCATCGGCAACGTCGCCTTCTACGGCGCGACGGGCGGCGAGGCCTTCGTCCGCGGCCTCGCCGGCGAGCGGTTCTGCGTGCGCAACTCGGGCGTCTCGGCGGTCGTCGAGGGCGTGGGCGACCACGGCTGCGAGTACATGACCGGCGGCCAGGTCGTCGTGCTCGGCTCGACCGGCCGGAACTTCGCGGCGGGCATGTCGGGCGGCGTCGCGTACGTGCTCGACGTGGACGGCCAGTTCGCGGGCCGCTGCAACCGGCAGATGGTGGGGCTCTCGCGGCTCGAGGACGTGGAGGAGATCGCCACGGTGCGCGGGCTCGTCGAGCGCCACGCGGCGCTGACGGGGAGCGCCCACGCGAAGGGGCTGCTGGCGCGCTGGGGCGAGGTGCTGCCGAAGCTCGTGCGCGTGATGCCGCACGACTATCGCCGCATGCTCGACGCCCAGGCGCGCATGCGCGAGAAGGGGCTCGCCCCGGAGGAGGCGGAGATGGCGGCGTTCGAGCAGAACGCGCACGACGACGCGCGGGCGGGCGGGAACTAGACATGGGCAAGCCGACCGGATTCATGGAGTTCCCCCGCGAGCCGCGCCACGAGCGGCCGCCGCTCGAGCGCATCAAGGACTGGTCCGAGGACCACCCGCCCTACGGCGAGACGACGCTCCGCGAGCAGGGCGCGCGCTGCATGGACTGCGGCACGCCCTTCTGCCACACGGGCAAGCTCATCGCGGGCATGGCCTCGGGCTGCCCGATCAACAACCTCATCCCGGAGTGGAACGACCTCGTCTACCGGGGCCAGTGGCAGGAGGCGTACATCCGCCTCGCCAAGACCAACAACTTCCCCGAGTTCACCGGGCGCGTCTGCCCGGCGCCGTGCGAGGGGAGCTGCACGCTCGGCATCAACACGCCGCCGGTCACCATCAAGCTCATCGAGGCGGAGATCATCGACCGCGCCTTCGCGGAGGGCTGGGTTGTCTCGCAGCCGCCGCCGAAGCGCACGGGCAAGCGGGTGGTGGTCATCGGCTCCGGGCCGGCGGGGCTCGCGGCGGCCCAGCAGCTCAACAAGGCGGGGCACGCGGTCACCGTCTTCGAGCGCGCGGACCGCGCGGGCGGCCTCCTCACCTACGGCATCCCGAACATGAAGCTCGACAAGGGGCTCGTCGAGCGCCGCGTGAAGCTCATCGCGGACGAGGGCGTCCGCTTCGTCACGGGCACCGAGATCGGCAAGCACATCCCGGCGGACCGGCTGCACAAGGACTACGACGCGGTGGTCCTCGCGGGCGGCGCGACGCTCGCGCGCGACCTGACGGTCGACGGGCGGAACCTCCAGGGCATCCACCTCGCGATGGACTTCCTCCACGCGAACACGAAGTCGCTCCTCGACTCGCGCCTCGCCGACGGCAACTACATCTCGGCGAAGGGCCGCAACGTCGTCGTCATCGGCGGCGGCGACACGGGCACCGACTGCGTCGGCACCTCCATCCGCCACGGCGCCAAGAACGTCGTCCAGCTCGAGATCATGCCGCGCCCGCCGCTCGAGCGGGCCGCCGACAACCCGTGGCCGCAGTGGCCCAAGGTCCTCAAGGTCGACTACGGCCAGGAGGAGGCGAAGGCGCTCTGGGGCGAGGATCCGCGCCTCTTCGAGGTGCTCACCAAGCGCTTCGTGGGCGACGCCGAGGGGCGCGTGAAGGAGCTGCACGTCGTCTCCGTCGAGTGGGCGAAGGGGCCGGACGGGCGCTTCGGGCCGCGCGAGGTGCCGGGGACGGAGCGCGTCGTCCAGGCCGACCTCGTCCTCCTCGCCCTGGGCTTCGTCGGGCCGGAGAAGCCGATGCTCCAGCAGCTCGGCGTGAAGCTCGACGACCGGGGCAACGTCTGGACCGACCCGAACAAGATGTCGAGCATCCCGGGGGTCTTCGCCGCGGGTGACATGGCGCGGGGGCAGTCCCTCGTCGTGTGGGCGATTCGTGAGGGGCGGCACGTCGCCCAGGCGGTGGACCGGTACCTGTCGTACGGGGACACGGTGCTGCCGCCGTAGGTCGCGCCTCGTCGTCCTCTTCGGGGGTCAGGGCCGCGAGTCGGCCTGCCGTGGGAGATCGCGCCGCGGGGCCGGGCCCGGGGCGAGTTCGCGTCGGCCTGCGCTCCGCGCGGCCCGGAGCGTTACCGTACTGGTGACGTGACCGCGCGCTCGGGAGCCGCCGGCAACTAATCGCGTGCCACCGCCGCCGCACGCCGCGCACGCCGTCGAGCGCGGCGGTGTCACGCGAGTTGCACGGCGGTCCGTACTGGTGACGTTGCCTTGGGCGCGCTGCGCTCCGGCCGCCGCGAAGCCCCGGGCCCGTCCTTCGGCGGCGCCGTACTGCGAACGTGCACG
>Ga0184637_10000505_pt1 | contig 29171 bp, 26 predicted proteins | sample PLM3_127_b2_FD_133143 | JGI IMG/M metagenome (GOLD analysis project Ga0184637, IMG submission 133143) | Groundwater sediment microbial communities from an aquifer in East River, Colorado, USA - PLM3_127_b2 | ecosystem: Environmental > Terrestrial > Soil > Riparian zone | place: USA: East River... | reverse complement strand
CCAACAAGTTCCTGAAGAAGGGTGCCCTCATCGTCTATACCCGCGGACGGACCGACGGCTCGGACTACGACTACGTGGCGAACCGCGCGAGCTCGCACCTCGACATGCCGCTCGTGGTTCTCGTCAATCGCGGGAGCGCCTCCGCCTCCGAGATCGTCTCCGGTGCGATTCAGGACCACGACCGCGGGCTCATCGTCGGCGAGACCACGTTCGGCAAGGGCCTGGTGCAGTCGATCTACCGGATCAGCGAAGGCAACGGGCTCGCGCTCACCACGGCCCAGTACTTCACCCCGAGCGGCCGCAGCATTCAGCGCGATTACTCCGGCTCGATCGACGACTACTACTACACCGCGCGCGCGGAAGAGCCGCAACCGCCGCATGGCGAGGCGAAGCTTACCGACGCCGGCCGGAAAGTCTACAGCGGCGGCGGCATCGCACCGGACATCCACGTGAGCTACCCGCGTCTGCCGCAGCCCATCCTCGCGCTCAACAGCCGCAACACGTTCTTCAAGTACGCGACGAGGTTCGCCGCGAGGGACGACAACCGTTCGGTCGAGGGCGCCGGAGTCCAACCCAAGGAGATTCGTACGGCGAGACCGAAGAACGTTCGCCTCGTCGACGAGCGATTCCGCGTGAACGACGAGGTGCTGAAGGATTTCTTTGGCTTTCTCGACCAGGAGAAGATCCCGTACTCCCGAGAAGAGCTTCTGAAGGCGCGCGAAGCGCTCTCCCTTCGCATCGAGGTGGATATCTTCAACGCGCTCTGGGGCGCGGAGGCCGCCCAAAAAATCGCGGTCACCTACGATCCTCAGATTCAGAAGGCGCTCGAGTCGCTTCCCGATGCCTCACAGCTTCTGACCGATCCCTTCGCCTACGCGAAGCGCGCGGCGGCCGAAAGCCGGGAGAGGGAGGCCCCAAAACCGCCGCAGCCACAACCTTGAGGGCGACGGCAACTAGATCCAGCGTTGGCTTTCTGTTAACATACAACCCGTTGCGATTCCGCCAAATTTTGTAACTGCTTCAGGGAGGTTCATGCAATGGGACGCGTGCATTTGGCCGTCCTTCTAACGGTTGTGTCCGCCATCATCCTTGTCTCCTCTCCTGCGATAGCCGTCCAGAGCTCGTTTCAAGACGAGATCGCCAATCTCAAGAGCCCGAACGCCGACTCAAGGGCGAAGGCCGCGAAGGCTCTCGGCCTGTCGAAGAGGCCGGAAGCGATTCCCGCGCTCACCGAGGCGATGCGCGATCCGGAGCTGAAAGTCCGGAAACAGACGGTCTTCAGTCTCCGCGGCTTCAATTCCACGGATGCCATCGAAGGGCTTCTCATCGGGCTCCGGGACGAGGAGAAGGGCATCCGGAACGAGGCGATGGTGGCGCTTCTCGAAATCTACGCCGGCGCCGGAAATGCCGACCTCGGCGGGCCGCTGTCGTTTTTCCTCGGTCCGAGATACAAGACCCCGAAGCTCAACGGCCTCATCCCCGTCTCCTCCGAAGTCGTGACCGCTCTCGAGGCGCTTCTCCAGGACGAGCAGCCGGTCCTGAGGCGTCGTGCCGCGTATACCCTCGGGGTCCTGGGCGCTGAGGACGCGGTCGATTCCCTCGGCGCCGCTCTGAGCGATCCACAGAAGGACGTTCGCACGGAGGTTGTCTCCGCACTCGCGGCGGTCGGAAACGACGCGGCGGGTGAGGCACTGAGGGGTACGCTCTCGATCGCGGCCTCGGAAGCGTCGTTCGCGGGGCACGTCGTCGACGCCCTCGGGCAGATGAAGCATCTCCCCGCCGGACCAGAGCTCGTCTCCATCTACGACGGGAACCTGAACAACCTCGGGGACCGCGCGCTCCGGGCGCTCTCTCGGATGGGCGCCCCCGATGCGCGCGGTATCTTCTACTACCAGATGACGAGCAAGCTGTCCGAACAGCGGCGATGGGCGGCCGAAGGGCTTGGAAGGCTTTCCGACACGAGCCTCATCCCCGGAATGATGAAGGATTTCTTGAGAGAGCCAGATCCTTCGGTGCAGCTCGCGTACTGCTTCGCGCTCGCGCGGCTCGGCCAGCCCGAGTTCGTGGACCGCATCGCTCTCTCGCTCGGAAACAAGAAACTTCAGGAGCAGGCCCACGAGTACGCCGTCGAGCTCGGAAGCCCGCTCATGGACGAGCTCGTCAAGTATTTGTCGGATCCGGTGCCGGAAGTCCGGAGAGAAATGGCGCAGGTCCTGATGGAGATCGGAGATCCGGCGGCTATCCCGTATTTGAAGCCGCTTCTCTCCGACCCCAATGTCGAGGTGGCGGATCGCGCGAACCGCGCGATCGCGAGACTCCAGCAAGGAGACCTGTCGGCGAGCTCGAGTCCATTTTAGTCCCCTGGACTGGGTCCTCGGCCAGTTCTGGTCCTGAGAAGGAGTGTCTTACCGATGCGCGTGCGCTTAACCTGTGTGCTCCTGGGTATTGCCCTCGCGCCCCTGGGCTGCGACCGCATCCAGGCTCTGAAGGATCAGCTCGTTTCGTCCCCGAAACAGCAGGAAGGGGGCGCGGATCCGGAGCTCGAGGTGGTGAAGAACCTGTACGAGGGTGGGCGGTACGACGAGGCCCTTTCGACGGTCGCCGCGGTAATTCAGGCAAACCCGGGCTCGGCGGAGGCCTTGTACTACAAGGGGCTCTGCCATCTTGCGCGGGCGGGCGGGGCCGATCCCAGTGCGCCGGTCTCCCCGCTCTCCCCGCTCTCCGAAGACGAATCGGCGAGCCTCGAAGCCTTCGATCGGGCGCTCTCGATCAACCCCCGCCACGCGCCCTCCGCGATCGGCATCGGCGATCTCTACAGCCGAAGGGTTCCGGCCAAGCGCCGTGCGCGGGCGGCGAACGACGATCCCCAGGACCCCTTCGTGCTCGCGTCCGCGGCCTATGAGAAAGCGGTCGGAATCGATCCCAAGCTTCCCGAGGCGCAGCAGCACTATGCCCGTTTTCTGGAGCGCACCGGACAGCTCGATCTCGCCGAGAGCGCCTACAAAGCGTCGGTCGAGGCAGCGGCCGTCGTTCCCGAGATCGCGCCCGACTACTACCTGGCCTATGGGCGCTTTCTCTCGGGTCCGCGTGACCGGCTCGACGCGGCACTCGAGCAGTTCCAGCTCGCGCAGGTGTTCCGCGCGGATGACCCGGCAATCCAGCAAGAGATCGCGATCGTCCACTCCCGTGTGGGAATTCGGCACTTCGAGAAGCAGGAGTACCTCGTGGCCGAGGAGGCGCTGAAGAAAGCCGATTCCCTCTTCACCGACCGGTCGAGCCCGGACGCGCAAAAGACGACGGAGACCCTCGAACGGCTTCACTCCATTAGACGCCGCTGAGCTGAGCTGTAGTATCATCCTGTATAGGCCGCAGGCCGCATAGGCCCGAGAGCCCAACGGAGGGGCCTCCGGGCGGGGGAGAGGGACGTTGCAGAGAAACCTTTTCGCTCTGGTCCTGGTGTTGGTTCTTGCTTCGACGGCGCGGGCCGACAACCCCGGCGACTCCGCCTCCTGGCGCGACCTCGTGTCCCACGGCGAGTCGCTGGTCTTCGGACGGTTCGTGGGAAAGTTCGAGAGCGCGGAGTTCAGCTCGCGCCGGGTGCGAATCCGCGACAAGAGCGGCCACGAGATCCTACTTTCGGTCGATGACGGCGTCGGCTACATCGCCGAGACTCTTCCCCCCGGGACCTACAGCGTCGTCGGCATCGAGGCGGTCTACGTTCCCAGGAGCCGTCCGTTCAAACCCGACAAATACCGGCCCATTCGGCAAAAATTCGGGGTGAGGCCCAAGACCGGCGACGTGAACGAAGCGCTCCTGGTCGTTCCCCCCGACCGGCCGGTTTACATGGGCACGATCGAAGCGGCGGTCGCGGTCGACGGAGTCGTCTATCGGGGCCATCAGCTTCGGGTTTACGACGACTACGACGATGCCGTCCTGAGTCTATCGAGTTTCTATCCGCGGCTCACCCAGAGTCTCGAGCGCGACGGAATCGCCCCGGCACGGCATTTCATCCTCAAGCCGACGCGGCGCGCGGACCCGCTCGAAAGCGTCGTCGGCGCCGACCAGCCGATCCTTCAGGCGCGGGAATACATCGCTGAGCGGAAGTTCAAGCAGGCGGTGGCCTGGCTCGAGACCTTCATGCCCACGAACGATAGCGAGCGCCACGAAGTGCGGCTTCTCGTCGGCGAGGCGCTGCTCGGCGACCGCCGCTTCCCCGAAGCGATCGAGGAGCTCGGAGAAGTGCTCCTCGCGAATCCCCATGAGCTCCGCGCGCTCCGGCTTCTGGCCCGGTCCCACGCCCAGAACAAGAATCTTCCCGACGCCCAGAACCTCTACGAGGCCCTCGCCGATGCGGTGCCCGACGACACCGAAGCTCATCTTTACCTCGGCTATCTCTTCGCGCTGCAGGACCAGAGGGAGAGGGCGCTCGAGGAGTTCGGGGCCGCTTTTCAAACTGACTTCGACTATCTCCTTCACGATATCTCGCCCTTCGCCGTCGCCATGCGCGTGGTGTTCGACGACGAGGCAGGCACCTACGAGCCGCCCCGGGTGGTGAAGTTCGACGTCCCACCGCCGAAGGAGATGGGCTCCCGGCGCTCCGGCAATTCGAGCTCGATCGCGGTTCTCGTCGATCACCGCGGAAAAGTAGTCGCTGCCCAACTCGGAGGGGATGGTTCGGGCTCGATGCCCTTGCTGATGGTCTCGCTCGTGAGGGCGACGTATTCTCCCGCGAGCCTGAACGGCATTCCCGTTCCCGCGATCCTCTTCATGGGACAACAAGAAGAGGAGTCCGGACAGTAGCTCGCGAGGCACAGGATTAAGAAAGGGGGATGTGGAGATAGGAGGAGATGGGGAGATGGGGAGATGAAATGTATCAAACCCTTCTCGATTTATCTCCCTATCCCCTCCCATCTCCCTTATCCCCCTTGTATTGGGTTCCCCACGAGGTGTATCGGCTTGACACACCTCGCCCCCCTTCGATACATTTAAAAAAGAGATCTTTTCCGCAGCGCCGCGGGAAGTGCCCAGTTTCATACAGATTTCATTACGTTCCGGCCCTGGGACCTTCGTCATTCCGAATCGATCCATAAGCCTTTGCCATTTCAGCCTAGAAAAAGGGGAAAAACCGTGGACTCGGAACTGAAAGAGGGGGTGGACGCACCCGGCAGCGGGTCGTCTCTCTGGTCCGAAGGGCTCGAGATTTTCGCCGCGGGCGACGCCTCCGTCCTGGAGGCTTCCGTCGGGCCACCGCTCCCGGCGCCGATTTCGAAGCCGGCCACGAGGGGCGGCCGGCGAAAGGGACGGATCATCGCCGTCGGAGGCGGAAAAGGCGGAGTCGGAAAGAGCCTGGTTACGAGTAGTCTCGGGATCAGTCTGGCACGCCATGGGCGCAAGGTGGTGGTGGTCGATGCCGATCTCGGCGGAGCGAATCTCCATACCTGCCTCGGCCTGAACAGTCCCGAGCGAACGCTATCTGATTTCATCAACCGCCGTGTCGCCCGGATCGAGGACGTCATCGCGGAGACGGGGGTACCAAACCTCGGGCTCATCAGCGGAGCGCACGATCATCTGACCGCCTCGAACATGAAATACTTCCAGAAGACCCGTCTTCTTTCGCGGATCAGCCAGGTCGACGCCGACATCATCCTGCTCGACATCGGCGCGGGAATCTCGTTCAACATCGTGGATTTCTTCCTCCTGGCGGAGCAGGGAATCCTGGTGGTGGTCCCCGAGCCGAGCTCGATCGAGAACGCCTACCGGTTCCTCAAGATGAGCTTCTACCGGCACCTGTGGCGCTCTCTCAAGGCGACACCGGCTCGGAAAGTCGTCGAGGAAGCGATGGATCAGAAGAACCTGGTGGGCATCCGTAGTCCCTTCGATCTGCTGGAAGCGGTCGAAAGGATCGACGCCGCCTCCGGCCGTTTCTTGAAGGAGAAAGCGCTCGAGTTCCGGCCCCGGCTCCTCGTGAACCAGGTCCGTTATCCCGAAGACGAGCGGCTGGGCCACTCCATGTCGGCCGTCTGCCGGAAGCACCTTGGCATCGACATCGAATCCATCGGCGCCATCGGCTTCGACGAGAGCGTCTGGAAGGCGAACCGCAAGAAACGGCCGTTCATGCTCGACTTCCCCGACTCCGCGGCCGGGCGCTCCCTGGAGCAGGTCGCGCGCGCCATCCTGTACGCGAAGGCGGCCCCGGTAGCGACGGAGGCGAGGGCGAGTTGATGATGTTCCGCCGTCTTTCGGAGCAGGATTTCTACCAGGTCCTCGAGGTCGGTTACGACGCGAGCCCGCAGGAAATCCAATCCGCTTATGAGGACGCGCGCGAGATCTACAGCCGCGAGGCGCTGGTGTCGGTCTCGATCCTGACCGAGCCGGAGCGGCGGCGGGCCTACGAGCGAGTCGCCGAGGCCTACCAGACGCTCATTGCCGAGGAAAGCCGAAGGCTCTACGACGAGAGTCTTGGTATTCCCCGGAGGAGCGCGTCGCGCTCCCGGGTCGCGGTCGAAAGGCACGAGACCCCGCTCATCCTTTCGAGCCCCTTGAATCCCCTCGACACCGAGGCATTGACCGAGGCATTGAACCACGCCGGAACGCCGCCCCTGAGCGCTCCGCCCGAAAGGCCAGCTTCCGAGCCGCGGCGAAGCGCCCTCCAGCTTGGCTTGACCCAGGAAGCCACGGGCGAGTTCCTGCGCCTGGCGAGGGAGGCCCTCGGCCTCGACCTCGCGACGATTTCCGAGGAGACCAAGATCGGCTGCTCCATGCTGGAGTACATCGAAACCGAAAGGCTCGACCGGCTCCCCGCCCCGGTCTACCTCAAAAACTTCACCCTCCAGATCGCGCGGTGCCTGGGCCTCGACGACGAGAAGGTCGCCCGCACGTATCTCGCTCGCATCCGCCGCCTCCAAACTCACGCCTGAGATTGATATAGTTACGGGCTTCGTGCCCGAGATCTCCGTCGTCATCCCCTGCTACAACGAGGTGAGCACCATCGAGGCCATCCTCGACGCGGTGCGGGCGAGCGAGATCCGGGACAAGGAGATCATCGTCGTCGACGACGCCTCGAGCGACGGCACTCGTGAGAAGCTTCGATCGCTCGAGGGCCAGCCTGGCCTACGGGTGATCTTCCACGAGCGAAATCGAGGAAAGGGGGCGGCGCTCCGGGCCGGGTTCCTGGCGGCGACGGGCGACGTCGTGATCGTCCAGGACGCGGACCTGGAGTACGACCCCAAGGAATACGAAAAGCTCCTCGCTCCGATCCGCGCGGGGAAGGCGGACGTGGTCTACGGCTCGCGTTTCGCGGGGGGCGAGTCCCACCGCGTCCTCTACTTCTGGCACTACGCCGCCAACAAGATCCTCACGCTCTGTTCCAACATGTTCACCAATCTGAACCTCACCGACATGGAGACCTGCTACAAGGCATTCCGCCGGGAAATCATCCAGAGGATCGACCTCCGCGAGGAGCGCTTCGGGTTCGAGCCGGAGTTCACGGCGAAAGTCGCGCGCATGGGCTGCCGCATCTATGAGGTCGGCATCTCCTACTCGGGCCGGACCTATGCGGAAGGAAAGAAGATAGGCTGGCGAGACGGGCTACGGGCCCTCTGGTGCATCGTTCGCTACAACTTGCTGGGCTGAAAGGGTTGCCCTGAGGGTCCGGATGGTTTCAGGCGTCGTGCGGCAGCAGCCGCCGATGAGGCGAGCCCCCCGCCGTCGCCACTCGGGTGCGAGGTCTTCGATCGGGGCCGAGGTTTCGCCTGGAATCCAGACCTGTTTCGGCGCGTCCCAGATCTCCCCGCTGTTCGGATAGACCGCGACGAGCTTCTCGGTGGCCCCTCCGGACGATTCCAGGAGACCGGACACGAAGCGCGGGGGAGTGCAGTTGATTCCGCGACGGCAACAACGGCCTCGGAGGGGCCCGCGGCGGCGAAGCACTCGAAGAGCGGTTCTCCGTGGCAAACGTCGACTTCGCTCAGGCAGCTGAAGCTGACCCAGGCGGGAGGGGGGCTCGGGATCTCCTCGAGGAGCGCGACCACGGCTTCCGCCTCGAGCTTCGAGGGAATGGTCTCGAACGCGAGGACGTCCGCTCCCGAATCCGCGAGCACTCGGAGCCGCGGGCGGTGAAACTCGATGAGCTCCGGTAGCGAGAGTCCGTAGTCTCCGCGATACTCCGAGCCGTCGTGGAGCGAGGCGCCGTAGCAGCCGATGGAGGCGGCGACCAGGGGAAAAATACGCCCGGGTCGGTTCGCCAGATCGCTCCAGAACCGTTCGCGCGCGCGCTCCACGAGCTCGACGGAAAGCCTCAGAAGACGCTCCGACTCCCTCGTCCCGATCCCGCGAGCGGCGAAACCCGCGAACGTCGCCTGGTAGCTCGCGCTCGTTCCGACGTCAGCCCCGGCCCGGAAGTATTCGTAGTGGACGGCCTCGATCTCCTCGTGCGCCTCGACGAGGATCTTGGCGGACCAGAGCGGGTCTAAGAGCTCGAGGCCCCGCCGTTCGAGCTCGGTAGCCAGCCCGCCATCAAGAATGACGACCCCCGCGCGGGACGCAAGAAACGGCGAGAATACACTGCTCATCAACGGTAATCGTAGCGCCGAAGTGTAAGAAAGGGGGATAAGGGGAGGGAGGAGACAGGGGGATATGCAGGGGGTTGCCAATTAATTAGACACTTTGATTCTTATCCCCCTATCCCCTCTTATCTCCCTATCCCCCTTCTTACACCAGGTTTCAGGTATTCTCCAGGAATGTACTTTCTCGGCTACGACCTCGGGAGCTCCTCGGTCAAGGCCTGCCTTTTCGACGGCGAGACCGGCCGCGCGATCGCGCGAAGCTCCCACCCCGATGAGGAGATGCCGATCGCGGCGCCGCGCCCCGGATGGGCGGAGCAGGATCCCGAGTCCTGGTGGGAGTCCGCTATCAGGGCGACCGAGCGTCTTTTGTGGTCGGTGCCGCTGAACCCGAAAGACGTCGGCGGAATCGGAATCTCCTATCAGATGCACGGCCTCGTTCTCGTCGGGGCACAGGGTGAAGTACTCCGGCCCTCAATCATCTGGTGCGACAGCCGCGCGGTCGAGATCGGAAACGAGGCTTTCCAGGCTCTCGGAGAGGAGCGGTGCCTCGAGCATCTTCTGAACTCTCCCGCGAACTTCACCGCCTCGAAGCTCCGGTGGGTGAAAGTGAACGAGCCCGAAGTCTTCGGGCGGATTGAGAAGCTCCTCCTGCCGGGGGACTATTTCGCGTTCCGGCTGACGGGACGCCCGGCGACGACGCTTCCGGGCCTCTCCGAGGGCATCTTCTGGGATTTTGCGGAAAAGCGCGTCGCCGAATTTCTTCTCCGCCACTACGAAGTGGGAGAAGACCTTCTTCCCGAGATCGTCCCCACCTTCGGAGAGCAGGGACGGCTTACGGCGGAGGCGGCCCGCGCCCTCGGGCTCGCCCCCGGCACCCCCGTGACCTTTCGCGCCGGCGACCAGCCGACGAACGCCCTCTCGCTCGGAGTCCTCGAGCCGGGAGAGATCGCCGCCACCGCCGGGACATCGGGCGTCGTCTACGGGGTCACCGACGTCGTCCGCGCCGATCCTCGCTCCCGCGTCGGGAGCTTCGCCCACGTAAACCATTCGAGCGAAGCGGTTCGGCTCGGAGTCCTCCTTTGCATCAACGGAACCGGAAGCGCCAATCGATGGCTTCGGCAGACGCTCGGGAAAAGCGGCTATGACGACCTGAACCGTCTGGCGGCCACGGCTCCCGCCGGCTCCGACGGGCTCCTCTTCTATCCTTTTGGAAACGGCGCCGAGCGCATGCTCGACAACGTCGACCAGGGCGCCTCCTTCCGGGGCTTGCGGTTCAACAACCACGGCGAGGCCCATCTCGCCCGCGCCGTCCAGGAAGGGATCGCGTTCTCGTTCCGCTATGGAATCGGAATTCTCGAAGAAGTCGGGCTCCATCCGAAGGTGATGCGCTCGGGGCTCGGCAACATGCTCCTGAGCCCGCTCTTTCGCGAAGCTCTCACGGGAGTGACGGGCTGCACGCTCGAGCTCTACCGCACCGACGGTGCTACGGGCGCCGCGCGGGGGGCGGCTCTCGGGGCCGGGTTCTATCGCTCGCCTTCCGAGACTTTCCAGGGTCTCGAGCTCGAAGCCACGATCGAGCCGGATCGCGAGAGCGCGCCCCGCTACGGCGAGGCGTATGAAGCGTGGGCTGAAGGTCTTTCCCTGACCCTTCGCGAGAATCCTCGTCCGGGGACATGATCCCGAGGGAGGAGATCCGATGCCCGACTTTCTCGCCGTGGCGCCGATAGAGGTCCTGCGCGTCGATTGACCCGACAATTCTAAATGGCCTAATGGCCCCGATGGCCCGCTGGGTTATCGCAATCCGTGAGACCGTCTGTGAAGTGGTTTTCGAGGCTCGGATAGGTAAGACGGAAGCGGTTCTATAGCAGTTTAGTCGCGGCGTCCGCGCGAGAATCCGCCACCGCCACCGCCACCGCCACCGCCACCGCCACCACCGCGACCGCCCCCCCCACCGCCACCGCCGCCGCCGCGGTTCTCCTTCGGCCGCGCTTCGCTGACGTTGAGCGTGCGGCCCTCGAACTCGCGCCGGTTGATGGCGTCGATCGCCGCAATCGCCTCACCCCGATCGGCCATGGAGACGAACGCGAACCCACGCGGTCGCCCGGTGTCTCGGTCGGTGACGATGTGCACGTCCTCTACCGCACCGTGCTCCGCGAACAGGTCGCGAAGAGCCTGCTCGTTGGTGTTGTAGCTCAGATTTCCAACGTAAATCTTCAAGGACAGAACCTCCAGACAGTGAGGCTCACGAAGTGTGGACGCATCGTGGGCACACACAGTCGCATAGCCAGAACCATTCCAGCGACAATGAGTATAACTCGTCTTGCAAGGGGAGTGCTACCACGGAGATCTTCTGAACTAGCTCTTCCAGGCGACTTCGTAGTGCGCGACCTGCTCGTCGAACCGGGTCAGGATGGCGCGCGCCTCCAGGGTCACGACAGCAATGTCGGGGTCGTCGCCCGCGAACTTGCGCACGGCCTCCATCGACTCCCAGAGCGTGATGATGACGATCTCGACGCCCTCTCCCAGGCTTCGGTTGAGAACGTAGGCCCCGCGGTGCCCCTCGATGCTCGCGATGACCGGAAGAACTTTCTGGCGGAAGTGCAGGATGTACTCCTCCGCCCTCGCGGGTGTCGCTTCGGCGGTCCAGGAGCGGGCGATCATGATCTCTCACCTCCCACGACGACGTTCCAGGAGCGCACCCGCCACTTTTCGACGAGTCCGTTCACGACATAGGGGTCGTTCCGGGCGAATCGCTCCGCGACCGACGGGTCCTCGCCCTTGAAGACGAGCGCGGCGCCGTCCACCGGATCGGTGAAAGCACCTGCGAGGACGAGCTCGCCCCGAGCGAGGGCCTTCTGGGCGCAGTCGAGGTGGGCCTTGCGCAGGGGCTTTCGTTTTTCCACGTAATCGTCGACGACGTCGTAGAGCAGCAAGTAGTACATCGCAGTTTTATTTTGACCCCGCTCCCGCCTTCGAGCAAGTATGGAGGGAATCGGAGGAGAATATGAAGTATTTCGCGCTGGTTCTCGCAATCGGTATCGCCCCGTCGCTCGCTTACGGACAGTCCATCGAGCGGACGAACCCGGAGGGACTCTCCAAGCCCACGACCTACAGCCACGTGGTGAAGGCAGGGAACCTGCTCTTCATCTCAGGCCAGGTGGCGTTCGACTCCACGGGAAAGCTCGTGGGCGAGAACGACATGAAGGCTCAGTTGCATCAAGTGATGGAGAACTTGAAGACCGCGCTCGCGTCTCAAAACGCGGACTTCTCGAACGTGGTCAAGATCAACACCTTCACCACCGACGTCGAAGCGTATCTCGGCGCGGCCGAGGTCAGAGCGGAGTACTTCAAGGGCCACCCCCCGGCGAGCACCCTGGTCCAAATCTCGAAGCTCGCGCGCCCAGGCCTGCTGGTGGAAATAGAAGCCATCGCCGCCTTGCCCTAGCGCGCGCCGACAAGAGTGCAAGAAGGGGGATATGGAGATGAAGGGGATAGGGGGATACCGGGATACGGATGGGGTTTTATCCCTATCTCCTCCTATCCCCCTATCCCCCTTGCATTGGGTTTGTTACCAAGCGTTGAGAAGACGCTGCCACGCGCTTCCGCGGAGCGCCGGCGGCTCTATGAGGGCCTTCGCCGCCTGCTGTACACTCGAGCTGCATCTTCCATGCCTCAGGAAGTACAGTGCTTCCGCCAGGGACGACTCGGTTGGATCGCCGAGGGCGCGATCGAGGTTGTCGGATGCGGGGCAGTCGGCGGGGATGCCGTCGAAGAAATCGGTCTCTCCCGCGGCGTTCCGGCTCCGGAACGAGACGGGGAACAGCACCTTATCGCAGAAGTTGAAGCCATACTGGCCCACGGGCTTTCCGTAAGTCCGATCGCCCACGACGGTCACCGGGATGAACGGCTTGAGCCCCTGGATGACGAGCTCGCTCGCCGACGCCGAGGCGCGGGTCGCAATCACGACGAGTCTCGGCACGTCCAGACTCTGCTCGGGGTCGTCAAAGCGAAACGTCCGGTTGCGGAACGAGTTCTTGTCGTTATGGGCCAGCTCCACGAAGGGCTGGGTGTTCGTGCGAAATCCGCCGATGAGGCTTCCGAGGTGGCGCGACACCTCGATGAGGCCGCCTCCGTTGTAGCGGAGATCGAGGACGACGTCGGTCACTCCCCGGGCCTGGAACTCGGCGAAGGCGGCGTCGAGCGCTCCCACGGAAGGCTCGACGAAGTTGCGAAGGTGCACGTAGCCAACGGGAAGCCCGTCGGCGTCGAACACCTCTTTCTGCGAGACGGTGGGGATGGTCACTGGCCGCTTGGTGAGGACCGCGCTTCGTTCCTCTCCGAATTGACTGCGCCAGCGGATCTCGACCGCGACTCCGATCTGAGGCGGCCCGATCGCCGCGTCGAAGGCTCCGGGCTCGAGAAGCTCTTCGATAGGCCTTCCGCCGATGGCCACGAGATAGTCGCCTCGGGCCATTCGGGCCTCCGAAGCCGGGCTCTCGGGGAAGACCTGCGCGAGCCGGGCGCGGCCGGTCTCGAGGATCCAACGGATGGAGAAACCCAGGCCGATGTACTGGCTCGCGGAATAGAAGGAGCTCGACGCCTCCGCGGAGGTGATGTAGCTGAACGTCTCGTCTTGAGGGCGGACTCGCACCGCGTCCAGATAGGCCTCGGGCGAAGGGTAGAGCGCGGGGTTGAGATCGGGAAGCTCCTGGTACCAGAGATAGATCTCCTGGAGCGTGTCCCGGACGAAAACGTTCTGGTCGAGGACCGTGCACTGTCCCTGGGCCTCGACGCGCCCGGCGCTCGCGGCCAGAACGGCAGCTAGCCACCATCGATTTCGCATGATCATTTCTTACCCCTCGTTTCCCCGGAAAGGCAAGTGAATCCCTGAACGTCGCCGCGGCCCCGGCTGATGGCCACGATCTCGCGTTTCGAATAGAGGCGTCCCTTGCCGATCCCCGGGCAGAACTTCTTCTCGTAGCGCCAGGTGAAGGCGGACTCGACGGGGGTGAAACCGTCGAGCGGCAGAAACGGATAAGCCCGGCACTGAAGAGGCTTGGCCTCGTGCACGGTGCAGGCCCGGTCCGAAAGGAAGACGCAGTGGCCTTCGACGGTTTTCTTGAGCTCGAGGTCGCACCCTTCCTCGCGGGCCGTATAGGCGAGGGCGAAGGCCCTCGGCGTCATGGAAAGCTTCTTCGCGAGGGCCTCGATGTCCGCGGGCTCGACGAAGACACTTCCCTCCCGATCGTTGGTGCAGCATTTCCCGCAGTCGGGCTGGCACTCGAAACGAAGACCTCTATTGATCCAATCCACGTCTCGGCTATGATCGCATATTCCCTGGACCGAACGAAGCTCATCTCTGATGCCAGAGGTAATCGTTGAGCAGGTTCTCGAGCGCTTCTTGTCTTCCGCTCACGCGCTCGGGCTCTCCCACCGACTCCGCCCAGGACTCGAGCTCGGGAAGGGTCGTCTTTCGCGCGAGGATTTTCCGCCCCATTTCCGTTTCCTGAAATCCCCGATAGCGGTCCTCGAGGACTTTCGAGAAGACTCCGTCCCGGATCAGGGCATCCGCGACGAGAAGTCCCCGGGCGAACGTGTCCATCCCCCCGATGTGGGCGTGGAAAAGATCGACGGTATCGAACGAGCCGCGGCGCACCTTGGCGTCGAAGTTGAGACCGCCCGCTCCGAGTCCCCCCTGGTTCAAAATCACCAGCATCGCTATCGTTGCCGCATGGAGGTCCGTCGGGAACTGGTCCGTATCCCAGCCGAGGTTTTCGTCTCCACGGTTGATGTCGAGGCTTCCGAGCCTCCCCGCGATCGAGGCTGTCATCAGATCGTGCTCCCAGGTGTGGGTCGCGAGCGTCGCATGGTTGCATTCGATATTGAGCTTGAAGCGGTCGATGAGGTCGAACTCCCGCAGGAAGCCGAGAGTGGTCGCGGCGTCGAAGTCGTACTGGTGCACCGTCGGCTCCATCGGCTTCGGTTCGATGAGAAGGGTCCCTTCGAACCCGATGCTCTTCGCGTAGTCCGAGGCCAGGTGCAGGAACGACGCCATCTGCTCCCGCTCCTGCTTCAGGTCGGTGTTGAGGAGCGTCGAGTAGCCTTCCCGGCCTCCCCAGAAAACGTATCCGGCGCCGCCGAGCTCCAGAGTCGTGTCGAGCGCCCGCCGCACCTGTGCCGCGGCATGGGCGAAGACCCTTGGGTCGGGATTGGTCGCGGCGCCGTGGGTGTAGCGCGGGTGGCTGAAGAGGTTCGCCGTTCCCCAGAGGAGCGCAACCCCGGTCTCGCGCTGGAGCTTTCCCGCTCTCCCCACCAGGCGAGGAAGAGACGCCGCATCGGGAGCGATGTCGCGGTCGTGGAAGCAGTAGTAGGCAACTCCGAGCTTCCGGAAGAGCTCGAAAGCCGCGTCCATCGTGGATTCGGCCGCCGCCACGGGGTCGGACTCGGTCCCCCAGGGCCGCTCGAAGCTCGCCCCGCCGAAGGGATCCGATCCCGTTCCCTTGAGAGTATGCCAGTAGCAGACCGCGAACTTCAGGTGCTCCGCCATCGTCTTTCCCGCGACTACGCGGCCGCGGTCGTAGTAGCGAAAGGCGAGCGGGCTCTTCGAATCCGGTCCCTCGTAGGGGATTGCATCCCGGACTTCGGGAAAGTAGGTTTTCATGGTCTTGCCTCCCGCGCCACCGTCATCACCCGTCTCGGGCTCAGGAGAAACGGCGGAAGATAAGCAGGGATGTTGGAGAAGGGGAGCACCTCGTGCTTCAGGTCGATCCCGAGGACGTCCTTCATGAAATGCCGCCGCGCCTCGATCCGGCCCCAGGCCTCGGGAAACTTCTCCTGCAGCTCGCGCCGGAGCGGCTCATCGGCGAGCGCGATTCCGTCCTCGATGTTCGTCGTGAAATAGTCGGTCCCGGTCGCCGGGATGACGTCCACCTGGAACGCCATTCCCGAGCGGAGCTCGACTTTCGAGCCAGCGAAGATCGGAGAGTTCACCCACTCGTCGAGATGGATCTGGTGGCCGGGATTCAGCTTCACCCCGAAGAACGGATCTCCGATACGCCGGTGGATGACGTCATAGAGCTCTCCGCCCTTGACGCCGATGCCGATCGTTCGATACCACTCGACGATTGCGCGGTAGTAGGGAGCGACGAGCTTTTCCACGTAGTCGCGGATGGTCTCCGGGAGCTCGCTTTCGTCCCGGACGACGAAGCCAGCACGGCAATTGAGGGCTCCCCAGACTCCGTAGGCCGTGGTGAAGCGGTCACCTTGCTCGATCCGCCTCGAGCTCGGGCTCGGAAGACCCATGCGCGCGCGAGGCCCGCTCGAGAGCATGAGGTGGCAGGAAAGGGGAATACCGTTCACCTTCATCAGCCGCACCGCTTCGTGCTCCGTCATTCCAGGCTCGAGCCCGAAAAGGACTCTCCGGATCGCGGCGGATGTGTAGGTCGCGGCGTACTCGAACCAGGCGAGCTGCTCCGCCTCGTTCAGTACTCGAAGGCCGTCCTCGGCGTTCATGAAAATCGCGGTCTCGTTCGTGACCCTCTCGGTCGCGCCCGTGACCTCACGGAGGGCGTCGGCGAGATAGCTCGGGATCTCGAGCGTGGTCTCGGGACTCTCGGCTTCACGATCTATGAAGTATTTCCACCCGACGACGCCTACCCGGCTTCCGTTCTGGATGCCCTGCACGCGGAACAGATCCTGTGTCGAGGGGCTATCGCTCCGGGGCTGGGACAGGAGGCTGAAGCTCTGAAAGAGAACTCTTTCGAGATCGAGAGGGCTGATTCCGACATAGCCCCAGCCTTCGTTTCCTACCACGAGCACCGGCTTCTTCTCGGGAGCGAGAAGAAGCATCGCCTCCTCGAATCGCGGCTCGAACCCGGTGAGGTAGGCGACGTTCGCACTGTGCTCGCGGTCGCCGTAGACGACGAGATGGTCCACCCCGCGTGCGCGGGCCCGTTCGAGCGCTCGCCGGATGCGGGCCTCGTAGACGGAGGCCGGAATCGAGGGCTCCATCGTGGGCTCCCCGAAATCGGGAAGGTCGACTTCTCGTAGGGCGACCTCGGTCATGGAGCGGAGGATATCAGCGGGGCCCGACGAGAGCGAGGACCGCTCCCGCTGGATCGCGGATGACGCAGAAGCGAAGCGAGCCCATGCCGCGCGGCCCGTCGACCACCGATCCACCGAGCTTACTTCCACGTGACCCCGGCGGTTCTTCTTCTGCCATGGCTTTTAGGATATCGTCACCCGGAGGCGGCCCGTGAAAAAACTCGACGTATTCAATCACGTCTTCCCCCGGCCGTTCTACGACCTCTTGATGAAGGTGAGCCCAGCCCTCGAGGACATGGGAAAGCGCGTGCGGGCGATTCCCATGCTCTACGACGTCGACGAGCGCTTCCGCATCATGGACCGCTTCGAGGACTACCATCAGGTGCTTTCCCTCGCTTCGCCTCCGATCGAGGCCATGGGGCCTCCGAGCGTCGCCTTGGACCTCGCCCGCACCGCGAACGACGGCATGGCGGAGCTCGTCCGGCTCCACCCCGAGCGCTTTGCCGCGTTCGCGGCCTCGCTCCCGATGGGTGCTCCCGACGCCGCCTGGGAGGAATGCCGCCGCGCGATCGAGGATCTCGGCGCGCGCGCCGTTCAGATCTTCACCAACGTCTCGGGAAAGCCGCTCGATCTTCCGGAGTTCGAGCCGCTCTTCGAGCTCATGGCGGGATACGATCTCCCCATCTTTCTCCACCCGGCACGGGGCGCAAAGTTCCCCGACTACCCTACGGAAGACAAATCGAAGTACGAGATCTGGTGGACCTTCGGCTGGCCCTACGAGACCAGCGTCGCCATGGCGCGCATCGTTTTCGCCGGACTCTTCGATCGCTACCCGAACTTGAAGATCCTCTCTCATCACCTCGGCGCGATGATCCCGTTCTTCGAGGGACGCGTGGGCCCGGGCTGGGACCAACTCGGCACCCGCACCTCCGACGAGGACTTGACGCAGGTCCTCACCCGCCTGAAGAAACGCCCCATCGACTACTTCCGCATGTTCTACGGCGACACCGCGGTCTTCGGCTCCCGCCCCGCGACCGAATGCGGTCTGTCGTTCTTCGGAGTCGATCGGGTGCTATTCGCCTCCGATGCGCCTTTCGACCCCGAGCGGGGCCCGATGTACATCCGCGAGACTCTCCGCGTTCTCGACGAGCTCGATCTGAGCGAGGCCGATCGCCGGAAGATCTACTTCGAGAACGCCGAGAAGCTCCTCGGGTTGGACCGTACCTAGCAGCGATTTATTCGGTGGCGTCGGGGTTCAAAGGCTCTTGTACGTGTCCTTGCCACGTCGTCTCACGTCGGCGATGATTACTCGCTTGGTGTCATCGTCCACAACGTAGATGATTCGCCAGTCACCGACGCGCACTCTGTACAATCGCGGGTGTAGCTGCTTATACCCGTGGGGGCGAGGATTCAGGCTGAGTCCGACGATCTTCTCGTCGATTGGTTCGTATTGCGCCTGGGAAAGCCTATCCAATACCTTGCAAGCTGGGTGGTCGTAGAAGATCTCGTACCGGGAGCTAGCGTCGGTGGCGGCGCTGTTCGGTGTAGTCACTGTATCGCGTGAATCCGCTCACACCGTGTTTCTCGTACGCCTGAAGGGTAGCGAGTCCGGCCGCGATGTCTTCCAGATCCTCGAGTCCCTCGAGGTCGGCCTGATCGGCCGAATTGACATCACTGGTAGCCAAACTCCACCCTGCGACCAGACTGGTCCTTAACCAAGGGCGAGTCTTGACAGTCAAACCGCGAGTGTAGGTGTGAACCCCAGCCGAGCTATTGATACAAGCTTTCATGGGTCGTGACATTGGTCGCTCACTCTTCCTCGGAGTCTTGCTCCGCTTTCAAGTGGCCCGACTTGACCATGGCATCGATGATCATCTGAGCGTTGCTGAACAGCCGAGCAAAAGTATCGGGGCTCATAGCGAATCGTTCGAACACCTCGACTTCGAACTCTTGCTCTCCCGCTGGTGCTTCCCCCTTGGCCCGAAGGTTCTCGATTCCCGTTGCGACCTCCGCGATGTCGATACGCCCGATGGTCATCAGCACGTCGGTCCCCACGCGATGGAAGTTGACCACGTGGCACACGTCCGGAGGTTCCTGATCGACGACCTTGTACTTCGGTCGAAGTGATACCGCATCCGGAGTTTGGTCCTTACTCATCCTTGGATCCTCGCGCGGGCGGCTGGGAGCGATGGTGTCTCTCTCGCAATAGTACCGCGTTCAAGCCCGAGAATGTTCTGCTGAACCGACAAATTCCCACATGGTGATCTTACACCTGCTGCTACCCGCGAGTTACCCAACGCCCTTGTGGGCCATTCTTTCTAGCCTCGAACTCCAAATTCTACCACCTATTTAGCGTTAGTGAGTGGCAGATCACTCGGATCGCAACGCCTGGATGACGTCGACGCTCGATGCGCGCGCCGCCGGGACCAGCGACGCCAGAATCGCCGCCGCGACGAGAATCATTGCGGCGCCGAGCGTGGGCAGCGCCCCCGGAATGCGGACGTCCGGGATGTAGCCGGAGGCGACCCCTACGAGCAGAAGCCCTCCCACGGCCCCGGAAGCAATCCCGGCGCTGGCAATCACTGCGCCTTCTCCGAGGACGCGAGTCAGAAGATGCCGCGGCTCCGACCCAATCGCGAGGCGGATGCCGAACTCACGCGTCCGCGCGCTCACCGAGAACGCCAGGACACCGGCGACGCCGACGACGGCGATGGTCAGCGCCACCCCCGCAAATCCGCCGAAGACCAGCGCGTTTAGCCGATCCGGAGCGAGCACTTCTGCTCGGACGTCTTCGAGCGTCGCGGCCCGCTCCACGGGCTGATCGGGCGCGAGCTCGCGTATGATCGCGGTGATCGGAGGCACCAGCGCGTACGGATCGGTTCGAGTGTGGACGAAGAGGCGGCCGCCGCCGATCTCCTGCTCGAAGGGATGATAGACGCTCATGGCCGGTCCAGGCACGATGTTCTCATCGTCCACGTCCGCGGCGACGCCAACGATCCGGCGGCCCCCGGTGCTCACCTCGATGAACTCCATGACGGGATCGGTCCACATGAAGCGGCGGTTCAGCGCATCCTGGGTCGGGAACATCCGCTGCGCCACGCTCTGGCTCACGATGACGACCGGCTCGGCAGCGCGGCGGTCAGCTTCGGTGAAATCGCGGCCGGCGAGGATCGGAACGCCCAGGGCCGCGAAAAATCCGGGGGACACGGTGCGAAACCGCGCGCGCGGATCCTCTTCGCCGTCCGCCTTGGCGTAGCCCTCGACCGAGAACTGGAATCCCGAACCGAAGAGTCCGGCATCGCGCCAGGGCACCACAGTCCCCACGGCGACGCGCTCGACACCGGGGAGCTCCGCGATCTGCCGCATCGCTTCCCGGTAGAACACGGCAAGGTCGGCCGGATCGCGCTCGTAGGAGATCACGGGCACGTTCACCGCGAGGACGTTGCCCATGTTGAAACCGGTGCGCGCCCCCTGCAGGGCGACGAGCGTCGCAAGCAGCATCCCGGCGCCGGCCAGAAGCACGAACGAGGCGGCGATCTGGGTGACGGCGAACAGGCGCAGGCGTCGGTTCGTGCCCGACGTGATGCGCAGGCCTCCGCTCGAAAGGCCCGGCCCGGTCGACGCCTCCGCCGAAGGCAGCCGCGGAACGAACGCGAGGAGCACCGCCGCGGCCAGGGCCAGGCTCACGCCCACCCACAGGAGGCTCGCATCGACGGTCACGTCCAGCGCGCGCACCGAGAAGCGCGCGGCATACTGGGACAAGACGGCCACCATCGGCCGCGCGATGCCGACGCCGAGGATCGCGCCCGTCCCGCAGAGAAGGAGGCTCTCCGCGAGAAGCGTTCGACGAAGGGCGCCGGCGCTCGCGCCGAGCGCCGCCCGGATGGCCAGCTCGCCTTCGCGGCGCACCGAGCGCGCCAGGATCAGGTTCGCCACGTTCGAGCACGCGATGACGAAGACCAGCGCCGACGCCGCAAGGAGCACCAGCAGCACGGTTCTCGCAGGCGAGGTGATCTGATCGCGCAACCGCACCGCGTCGATTCGAAACTCGGCCTCCTCGGGGTACGCCTCCGGGTGTTCTTTCAGGAACGCCCCATGGACGGCGGCGAGCTCGGCGCGGGCTCGTTCGAGGTCCGCGCCGGGGGCGAGCCGGCCGAAGAGCTCGGTCATTCGATGCACGCGGCCATCCACCATCGTTGCGGACAGATGGTGGGGACTGGTCACGACGTTCGCGATGATCTCGGTTTCCGCGGGATAGGGGATGGACGGCTCGAGGACGCCGACGATGACCGCCGAGCTGTCGGCGAGTCTCACCGTTTTTCCGATGACCGTCGGGTCGCTCGAAAGCGCGGTGGTCCAGAAGCGGTGGGTCAGCACCGCGGCGCCCGCAGCCTGAGGCCCGTCGTCGGCCGCCCCGAGGAGCCTTCCTTGCACCGGACGGAGTCCCATGACGTCGAAGTACGACCCGTCGACGACCCCGGCGCGAACCGCGCGAGGCTCGCCCAGGCCGACCAGCGTGAAGTCGATCGTGGAGAACTCGCCGAAGCCGGTCACCGTGCTGACGCCCGCGCGAAGGTCCCGGATTTCCGGGACCGAGAAGTCGGCATTCTCGACACCGATGCCCGGCGCGCTCTGGCGAATGTAGATCAGGCGATCTTCATCGCGATTGACGAGCGGTCGCAGGAGAACACCCTGGACCACGCTGAAGATCGCCGCATTGGCGCCGATCCCGAGCGCCAGGGTGAGGACCACCGTGATGGCCAGTCCCTTGACCCTGGCCAACGACCGCAACGCAAACAGGAAATCCATAATAATGTTCATGCCATCGCTCCGAGGTGCTCGGCGAAGGGATCGGGGCTCTTTCGCACCTGCCCTCCCCGGCTACCCAATGCCGGTCTTTGCGCTCTACCGTTATGTCGAATGAGCCTTGACCCGATCGACATGTCGATTGAATTTTTTGGTCTCCTGCGCCTCGGCCCAGGCGTCGAATGCACGATCCGGGCCGCGTCAGTCTCGCTCTCCTGGCGGATGCTCTGAGGCCTGTCCCTCATGCTGGATTCCTCCTTCGATTTCTCGTTCGCGACTTGGTCTCGGGCATGGATTCCAGGTGCCGCTCGAGCGCATCGAGGCGCTCCGTCCACTGTTCCGAAATCAGCTCCAGATGACGGCGCGCCACCTCGAGCTGCTCGGGTTTCAGCGCCCAACGGCTTTCCCGGCCCCGCCGCACGCCTCCGACCAGGCCCGCGTCGGCGAGCACGAGCAGATGCTTGGTGACGGCCTGCCGCGTGACCTCCGATCCGGCTGTGAGGCGGGCGATGGACTGTGGCCCGCCCGAGCAAAGGCGGGCCACGAGCCGTAAGCGTGTCTCGTCCCCGAGCGCCGCGAAGATCGGCGCCGAGCCCACGAACGCGCCCGTTTTCGCCGGCATGCTAGGAAGACCTGCCAAGATGCTCCTCGATCGCCTTCATCTGGGCCGCCCAACCCTCGTCGTTCTCGCGAAGGGCCTTCGCGCGGCGCGCGAGCGGGATCTGGTCGAAGCCGGATTCCACCACGGTCAGGAGCGTGCCGCCTTGGACCTCCTGGAGCTCGAATATCACCAGTGTCGTCGGTTCCTCCGAGAACGTCTCTCCAGGTTCCGCAGCTCCCGGGTGCCAGCGCCACGAGAACAGCCGCTCGGGCTCCATGGCCTCGATGGTTACGTCCATCGTCATGTGCTCGTAACCCTTGTGGGTGACCTTTCCCGGGACCCGGACGCCGGGCTTGAACGGCTCCGTGAAGATAGCCCCGAACCAGGTGCCGAACTCCTGCGAGTCGGTCAGGGCTCGCCACACCTTGGATCGGGGGTGGCGAAGCTGGATCTTTTTCTCGATGCGATCGGTGGTAATAGTGCTCATAGTGTCTCCTGTTCCGTTCCTCGTGCTGCAATCGATTGGTTGCAGGTTGCAGGTTAGCGCAAGGCGGCTTAACATGCAATCGAAAAGTTGCCTATCCTGTGCCCTTGGAGTGAGCAGAAACGCCCTGCTTTAGGTAAGAATGTTGCCGTGACCCAGTCCCTTCTTCATGCCGCGCGGCGTCTCCTCTACGCTCGCGGCCTTGCCTTCGCGGCGATCCTGACACTCGCGCTCGGGCTCGCTGCGACCACGACCGTCTTCACCGTCGTCAACGCCGTGTTGCTGCGTCCGCTCCCCTATCCCATGCCTGACCGGCTCGTCTCGCTATCGCACACGCTCGTCGTGGGCGGCAGCCTGCGTGTGGATCAGTCCGACGCCAGCATTCTGTTTTATGGCCGTCACCATCGGGCTTTCACCCACTTCGGCGGCTATCAGGTTACCGCCGCCGGGCTGGGCCCCGTGAGCGGCACCGATGCCGAGCGCGTGCCTGCGGGCCGCGTCACGGCCGACCTGTTCTCGACATTGGGGGTTTTGCCGCTCCGCGGCCGTCTCTTCACCGAGTCCGACGATCGACCGGGTGCGGCGCCAGTCGTCCTGTTTGCGGAACCGCTGTGGCGGCGGAAGTATGGCGGGGAGCCGGGTATCTTGAATCGCCAGATCGAGATCGATGGCGTACCCCACGAGGTCATCGGCATCATGCCGGCTTCGGTTCGGTTTCCCGCATCGGACACGGAACTGTGGCTGCCCATGCGCCTGGATCCGACGAAGACGGACTCGGCCACGTTCGACTACCAGGCGGTCGCTCGGCTGCGCGAGGGCGTGTCCATCGACGAGGGAGCTTCGGAGCTTCAGGCGCTCCTGCAGCAACTGCCGGACGAGCTCCCGGGGCGGCTCACGCGGGAGGCGATCGAACAGACACACATGCGCGTGTCGGTTCGTCCGCTCGCCGCGGTCGTCGTCGGAGACATCGGGCGCGTGTTGTGGGTGGTCCTCGGCGCCGCCGGCTTCGTGCTTCTCATCGCGTGCGCGAACGTCACGAACCTGTTTCTGGTGTTGGCCGAGGGGCAGAGGAACGCTCTCGCCCTGAAGCGAGCGCTCGGGGCTAGTCCAATCGCGATCCTGATGGAGTTCCTGTGCGAGGGATTACTCGTCTCTGCCTTCGCCGGCGTTTTGGGCGTTCTCATCGCCGCGGCTTCCGTCGAGGCATTGCGATCGATCGGGAGTGCCGTCGACATCCCGAGGCTTCTGGAAGTGACCATCGACAGAACGGTTCTCGGCGTCACGGGGCTGATCACGTTTTTCACGGCACTGTTCATCAGCGGGCTTCCCGCGCTGCGCTCCCGTGCTTCGTCTATGTCATGGGTTTCGAGCCTGGCGAGTCGCTCGGCGACGGCGAGCCGCGCGCGACACCGCGCGCGACAGGCACTCGTCGTTGCGCAGGTAGCGCTCGCGCTCATCCTGCTCGTGGGGTCGGGACTCATGGCGAGAAGCCTCTGGCGCCTTCGCTCCGTCGAGCCCGGCTTCGATCCGGCAAATGCGATCACGTTTCGCCTGGCGCTCCCCTCGGTTACGTATCCGGGTGCCGACGAGACGGTCCGATTCTTCATTCGCGCCACCGAGGCCGTCGCCGGCGTTGCCGGCGTGCAGGCTACGGGCGCAGCGTCGAAGCTCCTGCTCGACGAACAGGGTCGGACCGACAGCGCGGTGTGGGCGGAAGATCGGCCCATCCCGCCCGGTTCTTTTCCGGGCATCCATCCCGTTTTGTACGTCACCCCCGGCTACTTCGAAGCGACCGGTATCCCATTCATCGCGGGACAGACCTTCACCCGTCCCGACCCTCCGCGGGTCTTCCTGGAGGCCGTCGTAAGTCGCGCGTTTGCCGAACGGTACTGGACGAACGAGTCTCCCATCGGCAAGCGGGTGCGAATCTTTTCAAACGGGCCGTGGTACACGGTCATCGGAATGGTGGGGAGCGTGAGGGACAAGGCGCTCGACCAGCCGGAGGACCAGATGATCTACTGTCCACTCCTGCCGGCGCGCGAGGATCCGCGATGGACACCGCGCGATATCGCCTTCGTGGTGCGCACGGTCGGCGACCCCGTCGCGGTTTCCGGCGCGATCCGAGATGCGGTCCGCGATCTCGATCGATCTCTTCCTCTGTACCGAATTCGCCCCCTGGCCGATATCGTCGCGCACGCATCGGCACAGAGGTCGTTCACGTTCTTGCTGGTCGGCGGCGCCTCCGGGGTGGCGCTTTTCCTCGGCGCCATCGGTTTGTACGGTGTCATGTCGTACCTCGTGACCCTTCGTACCCGTGAGATGGGGATCCGGCTCGCAATCGGCGCGCCGCCGGACAAAGTCCGCCGGATGGTGCTGCGCCAGGGTCTGGCCGTCGCCATTCTCGGGATTGCGGTCGGACTCGCAGGCGCGATGGTGCTCACGCGATTTCTCGCGGCGTTGCTCTTCGAGGTGAGCCCAAGGGACCCAGCGGTCCTCACGCTGGCGGCGGTGGTCCTGTTGATGGTGGCGGCGGTGGCGAGCTGGCTTCCCGCCCGTAGAGCCGCGATCATCGACCTGGCGTCGACGCTGAGAACCGAGTGATCTCGGGATCGTGATGAATGGGATTGCTATCACCCGCCGCACGCGCGTACGCCGCCACCGCCGCGGGCGTAAGAGTCACCTCCGACGAAAAGCGCTCACCGGCAAAGGGCACGACAACTCCAATCTGGCCCACCAAGTCTGCCACAAAGCCTCGCTACGAATGAACTTCTCGGCTCGCCGCTGCGATAGGTACTCCAACGAATGGAATATGACCGATCAACTGCACCCACCAGCGAGCACCGATCGTAGGTGGGCGGTGTACCAGGAGCGGAATGACTGCCAGAGACATTGCGATCCAAACAAGGGGTCCGTACAGAGCTCCAACCTTGGCCGGTCCGTACGGAGACGCGAGGAGGTCACGGATCCTGCGCGAGCGCAAAACGAGAAAAAGAAACACCCCGGACCACGCGAAAGCAACGCCAAAGTGCATCAGGACACCCACCAACGCCGTTTTGGTGCCGCCGTCGAACGCCTCGTTGCCCAGAAGGGTACTGGCGACTCCCTGAAACAAACGTGACACTGTTGAACGGTAAGCCAAGACGTTCAAGACGCTCGAGAAGAGCCCATCCGTGATGCCGGTCAGGAGGCCGGCGCGTACGAGCCGAGAGAGGCTATCTCCACCAAGGTCCGAGTGGGGTACAGCGTACTCTTTCCAGGATGACATTCAAATCCTGTAGAAACTCAACACCCAATCCGGCACGCTCGGATTCATACCATGACACCGTACCGTCGACATCGGATTCTGCCTGAATCTGGAGGACCAGGCGCCGAGTCATTATTTTTTTATCGAGTACTTTTCGAAAAGTCGGGAGCGCACCTCTGCCCACGGAATGGCGGCCTCCGGATTGGCCTCATGCTCACGCAGACGCTCCTCAATCAGTTCCTTCTGCCAATCGGCCACCGGGATGTCTTCCGGTCGCGCGGCGATCCAATCCCACAAATCCTGCACGTATTCAATCTGCTCGTCGACCGAGAGGTTGTCGAAACCCGGTGGCGGTATCTCCACTCGTTTCGTCATACCCAAACTCCCTCGTTCAGTATAGTCTTTCTTGTGCCACTCGCCCCCTCGAACGGCGCCGCTTCACGCCTCACCGTGGGCTCACATCCGGATAAACTACAATTCGAAGGTTCCATGGAACGCCAGCCTTATAGTTCTGATGGGTCGCAGGGAATACCGTGTATCCGGGACGGTACCGGCGGAGTCAGGTTTTCAAATCGCCGTGCGCCATGGGTTTGCTGCTTACCAAGCATGGGCCCTCGGATGCTAGCTTGCGCGTGGTTGTTGTATAGATCGATAAGACCTTGAAAACCTATCGCCCATTGTAAGCTCTCTCCGACCGAGGCATCAATTTGGGGCGGTCGGTGGTTTCTTACGATGGGGCGCCGCGGTTCAGGACGTGCCAGTCGGGCATCGTCGAGCTCACGTCTTTGGCCGAGTAGAACCGAGTGAAGGCGAGACCGGGGTTGCGTTAATATTTCGGACCTGATTTCGACCGCGGTCGCCGAACGTCATAGAGGGGCGGCTCGGATCCGGATGCCTGTAAGGAGGTCGACATGCATACCCTGGCCATGGATGTGCGGTTTGCTTTTCGGACGATGTCCAAAAACGCGCGGGTTACGATCCTTGCGGCGCTTACGCTTGCTCTCGGCATCGGGGCGAGCACCGCCATCTTGAGCGTCACCAAGGGCGTTCTTCTGGACCCGCTCCCTTACCGGGACCCCGATCGTTTGGCGCTCATCTGGGCCGAAATGCCTCGGTCGGGCTTCGTCCGCTACCCGATCTCCGGCCCCGAGCTCGAGGATCTGCGGAGCCGCAGCAAGTCGTTCGAGGAGTTCGCATCGATCTGGACGACGACCGGCGCGCTGGTGGAAGAGAACGAGCCGGAAACCGTGCGCGTCGCCCTCGTCACCTGGAACTTCCCTTCGATTCTCGGCGCCGAGCCGGTCATCGGGAGGAGCTTCGGACCCGACGAAGAGGGAGCGGCTGTCGGTCAATCAGTCCTGGTGAGCGAGGAGCTCTGGCGACGGCGCTTCGGGGGCGATCCTTCGGTTCTGGGGAGGAGCGTTCGCATCGACGGTGGTTGGGGTTTCCCCGGTGGCGCCTTTACCGTCGTCGGAGTGCTTCCCTCCGCCTTTCGTCTCGTGATGCCCAGCGACGCCGGTGTCGCGACCGATCCGGATGTCTGGGTTCCCTTCTCGGGCGATCTCGCCGCCGCCCCGCGAGCGCTCTACTATTTGCGCACCATCGGCCGCATGCGTCCCGGCGCGACGCTCGACGAGGCCCGGCAGGAGATTCGCGTCATCGGCGAGCAGATCCAGTCGGAGTTTCCCGAGTACGCTGCCACGGGTCGAGCGTTCAATGTCGTTTCCCTGAAGGGCGACGCCGTTGCGCGCGCGCGGCCCGTGATCCTCGCGCTTCTCGCGGGCACGGGGTTCCTGCTGCTCATCACCTGCGCGAACGTCGCCAACCTGCTTCTCGCCCGCGCCGCCCAGCGACAGGAGGAGATCCTTCTCCGAACCGCTCTCGGAGCCTCGAGGCGCCAGATCGCGCTCCAGCTCCTGATCGAAAGCCTCGCTCTGGCGACGTTAGGAGGCCTGGGCGGCCTCGCTCTGGGAGCCTTGGGTCTCGGGCCGCTACTCTCCCTGGCACCCGGAAGCCTCCCTCGGCCCGAGGCCATCGCCGCCGACCCGCTCGTCCTGGGGCTCGCTTTCGGAACGAGCCTCGTCTGCGGGATTCTCTTTGGGCTCGCTCCCGTCGTGGCGTCCCGAAGGCAACAGCTCGCAACCGCCCTTCGGTCGACGAGCCGCGCCGTCGGAGGAAGCGGGCAGCGGGGTCGCGACGTTCTCGTCGTCGCCGAGCTCGCTCTCGCCTTCGTGCTCTCTGTGGGCGCCACGTTGTGTTTCCATACCCTCGAGAGGCTCGAGCAGGTCGACCTCGGCTTCGAGACCGACGGCGTTCTCACGATGGAGCTCACGTTGCCTCGGGAGCGCTACGGAACGGGCGTCGAGCTCAGAAACTTCACCCGCGAGCTCGAACGCCGTCTCCAGCAAATCCCCGGCGTCGCCGCCGCCGGCGCGGTCAACCAGCTTCCGCTCTCCGATCTTCCGAACTGGTCGTCTCCCTACCGTCTTCGGAGCGCGGAGAAATCGGAAGGAGAGACGAACGAGGCGGATGGGCGTGTCGTGACGTCCGGCTACTTCGCGGCGGTGCGCGCGAGGCTCGTCGACGGACGATGGTTCGACTCCCGCGATGACGAAGAAAGCCGTCACGTCGTCATCGTCGACGAGCTCCTTTCCTCGAGAGCCTGGCCGGGCGGGCGCGCGGTGGGTCAGGAGCTCGAGGTGCAGGTGCGAAAGGAGATGGGTTTCGTGACGGTGTGGGCCGAGGTCGTCGGTGTCGTGAAGCACATGCGCCATCACGATCCGCGATTCGAGGTACGGGAGCAGTTCTTCGTTCCTTTCGCCCAGGGAGCGCGCAATCAGATGGGGCTCGCCGTCCGCTCCCAAAGAGACCCCTACGACGTCCTGGTTCCGGTTCAGCAGGAGATCGCCGCCCTCGACAAAGACCTGGCGATCTCGAAAGTGCGGCTTCTCGAAGACTACGCGCGAGACGCTCGAGCCGTACAGCGCTTCACGATGGTCTTGGCGGCGGGGTTCGCGGTGATGGCGCTCGTCCTTTCGGGCCTAGGCGTCTACGGCGTCGTCTCTTACGCCGTGAGCTGCCAGAAGCGCGAGATCGGGCTGCGCCTCGCTCTCGGGTCGACGTCGTCCGGTATCGCGCGCTTCGTCCTCCGCCACGGCGCGGTCCTGGTGCTGGCCGGCATTGGACTCGGCTTCGCGGGAGCGCTGGCATCGGGACGGCTTCTGGAGGGACTGCTGTTCGGCATCGAGCCCAGCGACCCGGCGACGTTCCTACTGGTTCCCCTGGTGCTTTCCACGGTCGCCATCCTCGCGAGCTGGCTTCCGGCGAGGCGAGCGACGCGGGTCGACCCTGCGGTCGTATTGCGGCAGGAATAGTCTCGCGGGAATCGCCACGGCTAAAGAGGCACGGCGTTCTACCGCACGTAGTCCT
>Ga0184637_10000504_pt1 | contig 29182 bp, 37 predicted proteins | sample PLM3_127_b2_FD_133143 | JGI IMG/M metagenome (GOLD analysis project Ga0184637, IMG submission 133143) | Groundwater sediment microbial communities from an aquifer in East River, Colorado, USA - PLM3_127_b2 | ecosystem: Environmental > Terrestrial > Soil > Riparian zone | place: USA: East River... | reverse complement strand
CTGCTTCAGGATCCCGAGGATCTGCTCGACGCTGTACTGTCCTCGACGCATGCTGTCTCCTTCGAAGGAAGGAGGCTCATTCTACGTGGACCAGTTTTCGGGGAGCAGGTCACTGACACAACGAGCGACTGTCCGATGAGCGATTCGCCGACCGAAACCATGACCGACGCCGAGCGGGCGTTTGCCGCCAAGGCGATCCGCCGCAAGCAGCTCTTCCGCGCGATCTCGAACGTCAGCATCGCCGTCGCCCTGCTGCTCGCGATCGTCTACGGCTACGAGCGGCTGCACAACCCGAGCGTTCCGGTCGCGCCCCGCGCCGTCATCATCCTGCTCGTCCTGCTGAACGCGCGCCAGAACCTCCGCCAGCACAAGTATGCGGCGATCCTCGAGAAACTCACCCGCTCCGGATGAAGCAGCTCGTTCGCAACCCCTTCGTGTGGGCGTTCGTTGGTGTGTTGCGCGCCGTGAGCGGCTGTCCAGACGTTCGGGCAACCGGCACAGCCCAACCCACCGGTACTGTTTCTGCCCGACGAGGGCTTCCCCGGCGCGGCGGTGGCGCGCGACCGCGCGCTCGTCGAGCACGCGCTCGGCAAGGGCGTCGTGCTGGCGACTCCCGCGACGCTCTACGCGCTGCTCGCGGCCGTCGCGCGCGGCTGGAGCGAGGTGCGGATCGAGGAGAGCACGCGCGAGGTGCTCGTCCACGCGCGCGAGCTCGACGAACGGCTGCGCCTGTTCGTCGAGCATCTCGCCAAGGTCGGCGCTCACCTCGGCCGCTCCGTCGAGGCGTTCAACAAAACGGTGGGATCGTTCGAGTCGCGCGTGCTGCCGCAGACGCGGCGGATGCGCGAGCTCGGCGTCGAGGGGCGACGCGAGATCGCGACGCCCGAGCACATCGCGCTGGCAGTGCGCTCGCCGGCCAGCGGGCCCGAAGCCGAACGAACACAGGAAGCTCTCGAGTAGATGGGAAAGCGCAGCGCATCCCGCCTTCGGGTTCGCCACATCGCGGAAGGCGGAATTCTCCCGTTCTACGAGGGCTGACCAGGCCTAAGGCTTCACGACTTCGACGGGACCCAGCCCCTCGAGCTGCGGCACGATCGCCGCCGCCGGGCCGACCAGCACGATCGCGGCGCGCTCGGGGTGCAGGTGTGCGCGCGCGACGGCCGCGATCTCGTCCGCGGTGATCGCGCGCACGCGAGTGCGGTAGGTATCGAGGCTGTCTTCCGGCAGCCCGTACACGTCGAGATCGACGAGCGCGTCCGTCACCGCGTCGGAGGTCTCGAGACCCATCGAGAAGCTGCCGGTCGCGAGCGTGCGCGCCCACGAGAGCTCGTCCTCGCCGGGCGGCTCGCGGCGCGCGCGCTCGAGCTCGGCGAGCAGGATGTCGAGCGCGGGTCGCAGCTCTTCGACGCGGGTGAACGTGGAGACGAAGAACGGGCCCGGCGCGCGCCGCAGCGAATAGCCGGACGAGACGCCGTAGGTGAGACCCTCCTTCCCGCGCAGCGACGCCATCAGCCGCGACGAGAACCCGGAGCCGCCCAACACCAGGTTGAAGAGCGACACCGCGATCCGATCTTCGTCTGTGCGCGCGATGCCCTCGTGGCCGACGACGATGCGCGCCTGGCCGAGGTCGGGCCGGTCGACGACCACGACGACGCGCTGCGCGGGCGCCTGCGCGGGCGGCGGCGCCCCCGGGTCCACGAGCGCACCCTTGCGCCACGCGCCGAAGCGGTCGCGCAGCGCCGCGATCACCGCCTCCGGCTCGACGTCGCCGGACACGCTGAGGATCGCGCCGTTCGGCACGAACGCGCGCGCGTGGTAGGCGCGCGCGACCTTCGCGTCGAGCCGCGCCGCCGTCTCTGCGGTGCCGGAGACGGGCAAGCCGAAGCGATGCGGCGCGTAGACGGCGCGGGCGGCGCGCCAGCCGGCCAGCGTCGCGGGATCGTCTTTGGCGCGCTCGAGTGCGGCGAGCAGCGCGTCGCGTGCGCGCACCGCTTCGCGCGGGTCGAAGCGCGGGCGCAGCGCCGCGTCGGCGAGCAACCCGAGCAGCGCGTCGAAATCCCGTGACAGACCCGAGATCCCGACGCTGACGGCGTCCCAGTCGGCACTCGCTGCGAAGCTCGCGCCGAGCGCATCGATCGCTTCGGCGTAGGCGAGCGCGTCGCGATCGCCCGCGCCGCGCTCGAGCAGCTCGGCCATGAACGAGACGGCCCCCGCCTGCTCGGGCGGCTCGGAGGCCGCGCCGCGGCGCACGGTGAGGGACAGCGCTATGCGCGGCAGGCGGTGGTCCTCGTGCACGAGCACGCGCAGGCCGCTCTCGAGCTCGACGCGGGTCAGCGCGCCGTCGCGCGCGATCGGCCGGTCGGAGGCCGGCGGCGCCGGAATCTCCCACGCGGGCTTCGGCGCCAGCAGGCCACAGCCCTGCGCGAGGACGAGACAGAACGCGACGAGCGCCCAAACGCACGCCCGCCTCAAGCGCCATCTCCCGCTTCTCGAGGCGTGGCTTCGTGCGGCGGCGGCACCACGTGCACGACGCTGCGCTGATCGGTGACCAGGTAGGTGCGCGCGACGCGCCGCACGTCGTCGGCCGTCACCGCGCGGATCCGTTCGAGCCGCTCGCCGAGCGGACGGATGCGGCCGAACGTGGCGATGTCGCCACCGATCCGCGCCGCGAGCGCATGGCTGGTCGCGAGCCCGTTCACGAGCGAGACCTCGAGCTGGCGCTTGGCCTTATCGAGCTCGGCCGCGTGGACCGGCTCGCGCCGCACCCGCTCGATCTCGGCGAAGAAGAGCTGCTCGACCCGATCGATGCTCTCGCCCGGCCGGACGCCGGCGATCGCGAGAAAGGCTCCGGTGTCGTTCATCTCCCAATAGCCACCCGAGGCCGACAGCGCGATCTCCGCGTCGTGCACCAGGCTGCGGTAGAGCCGGCTCGAGCGACCGTCGGAGAGGATCTGGGACAGCACGTCGAGCGCCTCGCCGTCTGCGTGCCCGGTCGCCGGGGCGTGCCACGCGGCAGCCAGCACCGGGCCGCGCAGGTCGAAGTGCACGGTCGCGCGCCGCTCGCCCCTCTGCTCGGGCTCCTCGGTGGGGTTGCGCGGAATCACCTCGGCTGCGGGGAGCCTCCCGATGGTGCGCTCGAGCCGGGCGAGCGCGTCGGCGGTGTCGAAGTCGCCGGCGATCGCGACGACGATGTTGTTGGGCGCGTAGTAGGTCGCGAAGAACTCGCGACACACCTCGACCGTCGCCTTCTCCACGTCGCTGCGCCAGCCGATCACCGGCGTGCGGTACGGGAGCGCCTGCCACAAGAGCGCCAGCAGCGCCTCGTAGGCCCGACCCATCGGCGTGTCCTCGATGCGCAGGCTCCGCTCCTCGAGGACCACCTGGCGCTCGCGATTCAGGGACTCCTCGCTGATGTCGAGGTACGCGAGACGCTCGTACTCGAGGTCGATCACCAACGGCAGCGACTCGCGGGTGACGTCATCGAAGTAGACGGTCTGGTCGTTGCTCGTGTACGCGTTGATCATGCCGCCGCGCGCGGTGACGAGCTGCGCGTGCTGCTCGGGGCCGAGATGCTCCGACCCGTTGAACATCATGTGCTCGAACAGATGCGCGAGGCCGCTGTAACCCGCCTCGTCGCGCGACCCGACCTTCACCCACATCTGGAACGAGACGACCGGCGTCGCGGTGTCCTCGAGCGTGACGACGACGAGCCCGTTGTCGAGATGCGTCACCTGGGCGCGCGCAGCGGGATCCTCGAGCGCCGCGACCCGCGCGCCCGACGCCGCGCACCACAATCCGATCACGGCCGGGACGAGCAGGCGGGCGTTCGGCATGGCGGGGTACAGTATCGGTCACCCCTGCGAGTGTCGAGGAGATCCGACGGTGCCGCTCGAGAGCGATGCGGAGCTGCGCAGCGTGCTCGAGAGCACGCGGTCGATCGCGGTGCTGGGTGCGAAGGCGGATCCGCGTGAGGACGCGTGGAGCGTGCCGCGCTACCTGGTGCGCGCGGGCTACGCGGTGCTGGCGGTGAATCCGAAGCTCTCGCGCTGGGGCGATGCGGCGGCCTGGCCGAACCTCGCGGCGTTGCCCGGTCCCGTCGACATGATCGACGTGTTCCGCGCCGCCGCGAGCCTGCCCGCGCACGTCGACGAGATCACCGCGCTGGCCTGGCGTCCCCGCTGTGTGTGGCTGCAGCAGGGCATCCGACACGACGCCTGCGCGGCGCAGCTCGAGGGCCTGGGCATCGCGGTCGTCCAGGATCGCTGCGCGATGACCGAGCACCGGCGGCTCTTCGCGCCGTGAGCCGCGATCGCATCGTCTATTCGAGCCAGCACGGCCGCACCTGTCCGCACTGCGGGCGGGCTGTGAAGCAGTGCGTGTGCCGGGAGAACCCGCGCGCGCCGCGCGGCGACGGCGTGGTGCGCGTGCGACGCGAGATCGCGGGGCGCCGCGGCAAGCCGGTGACGACGATCGAGGGCGTTCCGCTCGCCGCCGATGCGCTCCGCGAGCTCGCCGGCGAGCTCAAGCGGCGCTGCGGCAGCGGCGGCACGGTGAAGGACGGCGTGATCGAGATCCAGGGCGATCACCGCGACGCCGTGATCGGCGAGCTCGAGGCGAAGGGCTACACCGTCAAGCGCGCGGGCGGCTAGCGGGCTGATGCGGGCTGATGGGGACGAAGTTGCCTAATTGCCTTTCTGCAATCCGGGATGGAGCTGGCTAGCTGCCCTGCGAGAAAGGCAATTAGGCAACTCCGTCCCCCTACGCTTCGCCCCGCGCCAATCCGCCCTACCCCCGCACCAGCCAGCCGCCGTCGACGATCAGGTTGTGGCCGGTGACGTAGGCCGCGGCGTCGCTGGCCAGGAACACGGCGACGCCCTTCACGTCGTCCTCGCCGCCCGGGCGCGCGAGCGGAATCTGGGCGAGGAAACCGCGCAGCTTCTCCGCGTCGTCGCGCACGTAGTCCATCATGTCGGTGTCGAACGCGCCCGGCGCGATCGAGTTCACGCGGATGCCGTAGCGGGCGAGCTTCACCGCCATGTCCTTGGTCAGGGTGTTCACGGCCCCCTTGGCCGCGTTGTAGGCGATCGCCGGCTCCTTCTCCTCCAGCGAGCCGCGGAATCCGGAGATCGACGACACGTGCACGATCGCCCCGCCGCCGCGCTCGGCCATGTGACGCGCGACGCGCTGCGACAGCTGCCACAGCCCGCGCACGTTGACCGCGAACGTCCGATCCCAGCCGTCCATCGGATACTCCAAGGTCGGAGCACCCCAGATCACGCCGGCGTTGTTCACCAGGATGTCGAGCCGCTCGACGGCTTCGAGCGCCGCGTCGGCGAGCGCATCGATGCTCGCGGGGTCGGCGAGGTCCACCGGGAACGCCCACGCGCGGCGCCCGAACGCCTCGAGCGCAGCCGCCGTCGCCTGGCAGTTGGCGAGCTTGCGCGACGCCACCACGACGTCGGCTCCCGCCTCCGCCAGACCCGTCGCGATGTGGCGGCCGATGCCGCGTCCGCCACCGGTCACGAGCGCGGTGCGACCGGAGAGGTCGAAGAGCTGCTGGACCCGCACGAGCGCTCTTCAATCCTCCCGAACCAGCACGAACCAGCTCCCGATCTCACGCCCGCTGCGCGACGCCGATCCGATCGTCACGTGCTCCGACACGCGGCGCAGTGTATCGACCATGAAGCCGTAGACGAAGCGCGCGAGGCCCCGCTCGTTGGAGCGCACGCGCGGCCAGTCGTCCGGGGGATCGGACGGCAGGCGCCGGTAGTCGACCTGCACCTCGGGGCGGCTCGCATGCGGGGCCGCAACGAAGTACCCCGGCCCGGTGAGCAACCCCAAGCGCTGGACGTTCCAGCCGTACAGCGAAGCGGGCTTCTCGGGGTCCTCGCCGCGCGGGCGGCAGAAGCGCTTCTCGAAGCGGGTGAAGACCGGCAGCGTGTTGGTTCCGTGGTGCCGAACCGTCGCGCCATCCGCCACGCCCGGCGGAACCAGATCCGCGAGCCGCAGCGGCAGGAAGCCTTCGGCCGCCGCGTAGAGCGCGCGCTGCTCGGCGCGCCGCAGCGCGCGAGTGGCCGCGACCCGCTCGCTGTGGATCGCGCGATCGAAGAGTGCGCGGATCTCCGCTGGGTCGGGCACAGGGTTGCGCAACTTCAGGGCGAGCTCGTTCGCGAGATCCATCGCACCTCCTCCCCGGAAAGGTACCCCCGATTCGCGGGTGCGGGGAACGTGTCGGGGCGAGAGCGCCTCGGCTAGACTGCCCGCGCTGTGCCCGATGGGATCGATCCACCTTCTCGCATTGCGTGATTCCCGCGAATCAGCAGCGAAATGCCACGAAAGGAACCCCCATGGCCGAAACGGTACAGCTGCGCGTCGGGGACCAGACGCTCGAGCTCCCGATCGTGGAAGGAAGCGAAGGCGAGCGCGGCATCGACATCGGCTTGCTGCGCGCCAAGACGGGGCTGATCACGCTCGACCCGGGCTATGCGAACACCGGCTCGTGCCGCAGCGCGATCACCTTCATCGACGGCGAGAAGGGGATCCTCCGCTACCGCGGCATCCCGATCGAGCAGCTGGCCGAGAAGAGCACCTTCCTCGAGGTGGCCTATCTGCTGATCTACGGGAGGCTCCCCACCCGCGTGGAGCTCGACGCGTTCGTGGGCTCGATCACGCTCCACACGATGCTGCACGAGGACTTCAAGCGCTTCTTCGGAGCACTGCCGAAAGACGCGCATCCGATGGCCGCGTGCTCGGCCGCGGTCGGTGCGCTGTCGGCGTTCTACCCCGACTCGCTCGACCCTCGCGACGGGCGCCAGGTCGAGATCTCGGTGCACCGGCTGATCGCCAAGATGATCACGATGGCCGCCTACGCCTACAAGCACTCGATCGGCCAGCCGTTCATCTATCCGAAGAACGAGCTCTCCTACTCGGGCAACTTCCTGCACATGATGTTCGCGAACCCGTGTGAGCCCTACGAAGTGGATCCGGTGGTCGAGAAGGTGCTCGACCTGCTGCTGATCCTGCACGCCGATCACGAGCAGAACTGCTCGACGAGCACGGTGCGGCTGGTGGGCTCGTCGATGGTAAACCTGTTCGCTGCGGTGTCCGCAGGAATCAACGCGCTCTGGGGTCGGAGCCACGGCGGGGCGAATCAGCAGGTGATCGAGATGCTGGCGGAGATCCGCGACGAGGGGATCTCGACGCGGCAGTTCGTCGAGCGCGCGAAGGCCGGCGACGACACGGCGCGCCTGATGGGCTTCGGGCACCGGGTCTACAAGAACTTCGACCCGCGCATGAAGATCATCAAGAAGGCCTGCTTCGACGTGCTCGAGAAGCTGGGCGTACGCACGAAGCTCCTGGAGATCGCCGTCGAGCTCGAGGAGATCGCGCTCAAGGACGACTACTTCGTGGAGCGCAAGCTCTACCCGAACGTCGATTTCTACTCGGGCGTGATCTACAACGCGATCGGCACTCCGGCCAACATGTTCACCGCGATCTTCGCGCTCGGGCGTCTGCCCGGCTGGATCGCGCAGTGGATCGAGCTGCACGGCGACCCCGACTTCAAGATCGGGCGCCCGCGCCAGATCTACACCGGGCCCACCCTGACCGACTACGTGCCGCTCGACCAGCGCTAGCTGCGTGCTCGCGCCGGCCCCCGTCGTCTGGGTCGACGGGAGGCTGTACCCCGCCGGTGTCGCGGTGGTGCGCGCCGACGACTCGGCCTTCGCCGAAGCGCGGGGCTGCTACACGAGCGTGCGGATCCGCGCCGGGGCCGCGCGCTTCGCGGACCGGCACGTCCGCCGGCTGGTGCGCGACGCCCGTGCGCTGGGCCTGCCGGCGGTCGATGCACGCATGCTCTACCGCGCGCTCCGCGAGCTGGCGCGAGCCGCGTTCTTTGGCGGTGAGGGCGTCGTCCGCCTCCAACTCTCGCGCGATGGCGACGGCGGCCTGCACGTCGTGGGGGTGCCGCGCGGCCTCGGCGACGATCGGGCGGTGTGGCGCGCAGTGACCGCCCCGTTCGCTCACCCGGGTGCTCCGCTGGCGGGAGGGCACAAGCTCACCAGCCGACTGCTCCTCGCGCTGGCGTCCGACGCCGCGCGCGCCGCCGGCGCCGACGAGGCGCTGCTCTTCGACGCGGGCGGCACCCTCGTCGAGGGCTCGCGCAGCAACGTCGTGGTGCAGGGCGCCGACGGCGAGCTCTGCACGCCGCCGGTCGAGCGCGGCGCGGTGGCGGGCATAGCACTCGAGGTGGTGAGCGAGCGGCTGCCCGTGCTGCGCCGCCGCGATCTGTCGCGCCGCGACCTGCTGGCCGCGCGCGGAGTCGCGGTGGTGAATGCGGTGCGCGGCGCGCGGCCGCTCGCCGCGCTCGACGCGACGAGCCTCGGCAGCGCGGGGGAAGCGCTCGCGGCGCGGCTCGCGGCGGTGCTCGACGACGATTGAGCGCAAGCAGAGCGCGAACGTGTACTCTGTGCCGCCGCCAACCACCGGAGCGCCTATGCAGATCGAAGGATCGAACGTCTTCGTGACCGGAGGCGCCTCGGGGCTGGGCGAAGCCACGGTCCGTGCGCTCGCGGCGCGCGGCGCGCGCGTCGCGATCTACGACCTGCCGCGCTCGAACGGCGCGGAGCTGGCGGCAGGGCTCGGCGCGCACGCGCGCTTCCTCGCCGGCGACGTCACCGACGAGGCGCAGGTCGCCGATGCGCTCGACGCCGCGATCGGCGCGTTCGGCCCGCTGCGCGGCCTGGTGAACTGCGCCGGGATCGGCAGCGCGTCGCGCACGGTGGGCAAGGACGCGGCGCCGTTCCCGCTCGACGTGTTCCGCCGCACGATCGAGGTGAACCTGATCGGCACCTTCAACGTGATCCGACTCGCGGCCGCGCGCATCGTTGGCAACGAGCCGGACGCCGGCGGCGAGCGCGGCGCGATCGTCAACACCGCGTCGATCGCCGCGTTCGAAGGGCAGATCGGTCAGGCCGCCTACTCGGCCTCGAAAGGAGGCGTGGTCGGCATGACGCTGCCGATCGCGCGCGACCTCGCGCGCCACGGCATCCGCGTGTGCACGATCGCGCCGGGTCTGTTCAGGACCCCGCTGTTGATGGGGCTGCCGGCGCCGGCGCTCCAGGCGCTCGGCTCGTCGATCCCGTTTCCGTCGCGGCTCGGGGAGCCCGCCGAGTACGGCGCGCTCGCCTGCCACATCCTCGAGAACCCGATGCTCAACGGCGAGACGATCCGGCTGGACGGGGCGCTGCGGATGGCCCCGCAGTAGTGCGGTAGGCGAGCAGGGAGCCGGCAACGCGCGATGAGCGGGGCGAAGACAGTCCTCGTGACGGGTGCCACGGGTCTGGTCGGGCGCCGACTCGTCGCGTCGCTGGCAGAGGCGGGCCGCGCGGTCCGGATCGTCTCGCGCAGCCCCGAGCCCGCGGGCTTCGCCGCGGGAGTCGAGGTGGCGACCTGGAACGGCCGCCACCTGGCGCCCGAAGCGCTGTTCCGCGTCGGCGCGCTCGTGCACCTGGCGGGAGAGCCGGTGTTCGGCGGGCCGCTGACCGACGCCCGCAAGCGCCGCATCCGCGCGAGCCGCATCGACTCCACCGAGGCGCTGGTGGCGTCGCTCGCCGCGCTGGCCGCGAGCGACCGGCCGGAGTGCCTCGTCTGCGCGTCGGCGGTCGGCTTCTACGGCTCGCGCGGCGATGCGGAGCTGGACGAGGCGGCCGCGCCCGGCGAGGGCTTCCTCGCCGGCGTGTGCGTCGCCTGGGAACGCGCTGCGCTCGCCGCCGCGGATCTCGGCATCCGCGTCGTGTGCCTGCGCATCGGCATCGTGCTCGCGCGCGAGGGCGGCGCGCTGCCGCGGATGGCCCTGCCCTTCCGCTGGGGACTCGGCGGGCGGCTTGGCGACGGCCGCCAGTGGTTTCCGTGGATCCATGTCGAAGACGTGGTCGCCCTCGTGTCGGCTGCGCTCGGCGATCCGCGCTGGTCGGGCCCGGTGAACGCGGTGGCGCCGGGAATCGTCACCAACGCCGAGTTCACCCGAGCGCTGGGCGACGCGCTGGGCCGCCCCACTCTGCTGCCGGTGCCTGCCGTCGCGCTGCGCTTCGCGCTCGGCGAGCTGTCCGGCGAGCTGCTCGGCAGCCGCCGCGCGCTGCCGCGCGCCGCGCAGCAGCACGGCTTCCGCTTCGCCTACCCGGATCTCGCGCCTGCGCTGCGCGAGGCGCTCCGCTCTTAATCGATGCCGGTTCCGCGACGCGCCTCGCCGCGGTCGGGGCACAGGCCGCGAGTCGACCGGCGCAGGAACGCGAGGTACTCGGCGACGATCGGTCGGTCGGCGCGCTCCTCGAGCTGCTCGAGCGCGCGGGCGAACGAGAAGCCGCGGCGGTAGAGCGTCTTGTACACCCACTTCACGTCGTCGATCTGGTCGCTCGGCATGCCCGAGCGGCGCATGCCGATCAGATTGATGCTGCCCGCGACGTTGCCGCCGGTGAGCATGAAGAACGGCGGGAGGTCCTTGTTGAGACCGCAGGTGCCCGAGAGCAGCGCGCCGCGCCCCACCTGGCAGAATTGATGGACCGCCACGTTGCCGCCAGTGATCACGCCGTCGCCCATCCGCACGGAGCCGGCGAGCAGGGTTCCGTTGGCGATCACGCAGTCGCTGCCGATCTCGCAATCGTGGCCCACGTGGGTGTTCACCATCCAGTAGTTGCGGCTTCCGACCCGCGTCGGAACGTCGTCCGAAGCGGCGCGCGAGATCGTCACCGATTCACGGATCTGGTTGTCGTCGCCGATCACGAGCCCCGCACCCGGCCGGTCGGGATCCCAGGCCAGGTGCTGGGGCGCGAAGCCGAGCGTGGTGAACGGGTATACGCGGTTGCGGGCGCCGAGCTCGAGCGGCCCCTGGAGATACACATGGCCCACCAATCGCGAGCCGGCTCCTATCCGGACGCGACCCCGGATCACACAATGGGGGCCGATCGTCACGTCGTCGGCGAGCTCGACGTCGCCATCGAGGATCGCCGAGGGGTGGATCTCCGGCATCGGGCGCGTAGGGTATCGCGCCGGTCCGGCTGCGTGCAGCAGGCGTGCTGGTCTAGTGCGACGTCGGAGGCGTCGCGAACAGCACCGGCAGCACCGACTTGACCGACACCTCGACCGTGTCGGGCCGCACCTCGAAGGTGCCGAGCCCCACCGCGGGCTCGTCCGCGGACGGGAAGTTCTCGCGGAACTCCTCGAGCAGGCGGTGCACGATCGCGGTCGCATGCGCCGCATCGACGTCCGTCAGCAGCAGCACGACGCGCTCGCGGGTCATCCGGAACACCGAGTCGTCGACGCGCAGCGCGCTCTCGATGTAGTCGACGATCTCCGGAAACGACGCGTCGCCCTCGAAACCCGCGAGCCCCACGATCACCGAGCGCAGGCCGTGCTCGCGGGCGAGCGTTTCGGCCCGCTCCATGAGCTCGCGCAGGCGCCGCGGGTCATGCGAGCTGGTGTGCTGCACTTGCGTGTCCATCACCTCGCTACATCGACCTGTTCGACCCCGGGCTGTAGCGACGCTGGCTAGCCCCTCGTCCCCCGGTCGAACGCCACGACGGCGGCGCCGACCGCGAACACCGTCAACGCGCAGAGCACGCCGTAGGACAGCGGCAGCGGCAGCTCGTGGACCCCGAGCAGTGCGTGACGCAGCAAGTCCACACCATAGGTGAGCGGATTGACGTGGGCGATCCAGCGGGTGGGCGCGGGCAGCGTCGACACGGGATAGAAGATCCCGGAGAAGAGGTAGAGGGGCACGGTGACCAACGCGGCGATCATCCGGAACGAGTCCAGGCGCCGCAGTGGGACGGCGAGCGCCACGCCGAGGGCCACGAAGATCGCGGTGATCGAGATCACCGCAACTGCGCCGGCAAGCGGGTCGGCAATGCGGACCGGCGTGAACGCGGCGAGCAAGAGACCCAGCCCGGTGACGAGCACCAGCGAGACCAGCACGCGCGCGATGAGCTTCGCCAGCACCAGATGCGTGCGCGAGATCGGCGCGACCAGCAGCGCGCGCAGGAAGCCGCTGGCGCGGTCCTCGATCAGCGAGAATCCCCCGCCGACGGCGCCCGACCCGACCAGCATCGCCAAGAGGCCCGTCGCCAGATGGCCCACGTAGCTCGCGCCGCTCGGCAGCCGGGTCACGTCGTTCAGCCCGTAGCCGACGAATGCGATGAAAGCGAGCGGGAAGGCGATCTGCCCGACCCAGTAGGCGCGATCGCGCGCATAGCGGCGCAGCTCGCGTCCGGTCAGCGCAACGAGATCCGAGAGCGGCGCGCTCATGCGTGTCTTCGCTCGCCTGCGGCTCGCTGCGCGAGACTTGCGCCGGCGTCCTCGAACGCGTGGCCCGTGTGGTGCAGGAAGACGTGCTCGAGGCTCGGCCGGCGCAGGTCGACCTCGAGGATGCCGGCGTCGCGCGCGCACTCGAGCAATCCGGCCAGTCGGCGCGGACCGTCGGCGATCGTGATGCGCAGCACGCCGGCGCCGTCGGCGACGACGCGCAAGACGCCCGGGTGCGCCATGAGCGCCGCGCGCGCCGCGTCGGGGCGCTCGAGAACGAGCGTGACGACGTCGCCCCCGAGCTCGGCCTTCAATCCGCCGGGGCTGCCCGAAGCCACGATCCGGCCGGCGTCCACGATCGCGATCGCGTCGCACAGCACGTCGGCCTCCTCCATCGAATGGGTGGTCAGGAACAGCGTCGTCTCGCCGGCATGGCGCAGCGCCCGCAGCTCGTCCCAGATCCGCGCGCGCGCCGCGACGTCGAGTCCGGTGGTCGGCTCGTCGAGGAACAGCACCCCGGGTCGGTTCAAGAGACCGCGCGCGAGCTCGACCCGGCGGCGCAATCCGCCGGAGAGCTTGCGCACCGGGCGATCGGCGTGCTCGGCGAGGCCCAGGCGCTCGATCCAATCGGCGGCACACGCGGCAGGCGCGTCCAGATGGAACAGGCGCGCGTGCAGCGTGAGCTGCTCGCGAGCGCTGAGCTCCGGGTCGAGCGCGGGCTCCTGGAACACCACGCCGATCTGCCGGCGCACTGCCGCGCGCTCGCGCACCACGTCGTGTCCGAGCAGCGTCGCCGTTCCGGCCGTCGGCACGAGCAGGGTCGTCAGCACACCCACCGCCGTCGACTTCCCGGCGCCGTTCGGGCCGAGCAGGCCGAAGCAGGCGCCGCGCGGCACGTCGAGGTCGATGCCGGCGAGCGCCCTGCTCTCCCCGAAGTGCTTCGCGAGGCCGCGCACTTCGATCGCGGTGTTGGTGGAGGCGGGGGGCATTCCCTAGCGTGGCTCGGGTGGGAGAGTCGGGCATGCTAGACGAGGCCGCAGCGCGCTGCGATGCGCGACCCGGCAGCGAGCCGCGGGCGAGCGAAGACCCGCAGCAAGTTGCGCGCAGCGAGCCGCAGGCGAGCGGAGACCAAAAGCTGGCGATCGGTTTCGCGCTGCTCGTCGCGCTGACCTGGGGCTTGATCGTGCTCGGCGCGCTGGTGCGGGCACACGGCGCGGGGCTCGCCTGCCCGGATTGGCCGCTCTGCTTCGGTGAGTGGGTGCCGGCGATGGACGTGCGGGTCGCGTTCGAGTATTCGCACCGCGGGGTGGCCGGGAGCGTTGCGCTGTGCTTTACCGCGCTCGCCGCCGCCACCTGGCGTCGCGTGCCCGCTGGCGACCCGGTCCGTCGCCTGCTGGTGCTTGGCGGCTCTCTGCTCGCGCTGCAGATCCTGCTCGGCGCGCTGACGGTGTGGCACCTGCTCGCGGCGTGGACGGTGACGTCGCACCTGCTGGTCGGCAACGCGTTCGCCGCGACCACCGCGTGGACGGCGCTCGAGCTGCGCGAGCGCCGGCGCCGGCCCGACCCTCGAGCTCCGGTGACACGGCCCGCGCGCCGCTGGCTCGCTGCGGTGCTCGCGCTGCTGGGCGTCCAGCTCGCACTGGGTGGTCTCGTCTCGTCCCGTTATGCGGGCCTCGCGTGCCCCGAGTGGCCTACCTGCAACGGCGGGCTCTGGTTCCCATCGTGGGGCGGAGTCGTCGGCCTGCATCTCTTGCACCGCGCGAACGGCTACCTGCTCTTCACGGCGCTCGGTGCCCTCGCCTGGGTATGCCGGGAAAGCCCTCGACTCGCACGCCTCGCGTACCTCGCTGCGGCGCTCGGAGCGACTCAAGTGGTGGTGGGCGTCGCGAACGTGCTGTCCGGCATCCCCGTCGAGCTGACCGGTCTCCACTCGGCGCTGGCTGCGGCGCTCGTGCTTGCGGTCACATCCGCCGCGCGCGAGGCCTACGCGGCGCGAGCGCGCTAGCGACTGCGCCGCGCGCGACGCCGCGCCGGCCATGCTACACCCCTGCCCGGAGGAGCCGATGCGTTCGTTCCAGGTCTTCGCCGCGATGACGCCGGAAGAGGCGGAACGCATGATGCGGGTTCTCGCGGAAAAGGCGCCCGCGATGTTCCGGCAGGCAGTCGACGCGGCGGCGGTATCGATCAAGGCACGGCCCGTCTACCTGCGACGTCAGCCGTTCGAGAAGCGCGCCCAGGCGGTGCGGCGCTCGCTGTCGCGGATCGCCGCCAATACGGTCGCCGACGAGCTGCTCGCGATCTACTTCCTCGAGTGCCGCAAGCCGCTGCTGCTCGAGTGGCTCGATCGGGTAGGGCTCGAGCACGAAGACGGAACCCTCGCGGACGAGGCGCCGGCCGAGCCGGCGGCCTCCGAGCTCGCCGCAGCCGTCGAGAAGTACCGCGGCGCCGGCGATGAGCCCGATCGCGAGCTCTTGCTGCGCGCGTTCGCCGCGCAGAGTGCGGTCGAGTGGCCGGCGCTCGACGCGCTGCTCGGCTTCGCCGCGTGAGCCCAGCGGGAGGGCGCGTGGCCATGCCGCCCGAACGCATTCCGGTCAGCGCATGCATCGTCACGCGCGACGAGGAAGATCGGCTCGGTGCGTGCCTCGATTCGCTCGCTTGGTGCGACGAGCTGGTGGTGGTTGACTCGCACTCGACCGACGCCACACGCGAGCTCGCCGCCGCGCGTGGCGCGCGCGTGATCGAGCGCGACTGGCCCGGGCACGTCGCGCAGAAGGAGTTCGCGATCCGCGCGGCGCGCCACGACTGGGTGTTCTGTATCGACGCCGACGAGTGCGTGTCGCCGGAGCTGCACGAGGCGATCGAGGCCGCGCGCGGCGACGGCTTCCACGCGGTGGCCGGCTACGAGGTGTCGCGCGTCTCGCGCTACCTCGGCCGCTGGATCCGCCACGGCACCTGGTATCCCGACTGGAAGTTGCGCCTGTTCGATCGGCGTCGCGGCGGGTGGGGTGGGCGCGACCCCCACGACCGCGTCTCGGTCGAGGGGGGAGTGCACAGGCTCGCCGGCGAGCTGCACCACGAGCCGTATCGCAGCTTCGACGACCACCTGCGCACGATCGACCGCTACACCACGATCATGGCCGAAGCGATGCGCGCCGACGGGAAGCGCGCGCGGCTCCTCGACGTGATCGCGCGCCCGCCCGCGCGCTTCCTGGTGTTCTTCGTGGTGCGCCGGGGTTTCCTGGACGGCTGGCGCGGCCTGCTGCTCGCGTACCTCGCCGCGCACTACGTGCGGCTCAAGTACGCGAAGCTGTGGGTGGCAACGCGCGCGTGATTCAGCGCAGCTCGATCACCGCGTTGCTGATGATCTTCGCGTCGCGCTGCACGCTGCCCGCCTCGAACAGGATGCGCTTGGCGCCGTCCTTCCAGTACGAGATCCGGTAGGTCTCGCCCGGGAACGCCACGCCGGCGAAGCGCGCCTGGTAGCGCGCCACCGCCGTGACGTCGCCGCCGAGCACCTCGTCGACGATCGCCTTGCACGCGATGCCGTAGGAGCACAGACCGTGGATGATCGGCTTGTCGAAGCCGCCCAGCTTCGCGAACGCGGGGTCGGCATGCAGCGGGTTCTTGTCGCCCGAGAGCCGGTAGATCAGCGCCTGCTGCGGCAGCGTGGTGCGCTCCACCACGCCGTCGGGTGCCCGCTCGGGCGCCTGGTTGCCGACCTTCGGCCCCGAATCACCGCCGAAGCCGCCCTCGCCGCGGATGAACAGCGAGAAGCGGTTGGTGAACAGCGGCTGGCCGGTCTCGGCGTCCTTCGCCTCGGCCTCGAGAATCACCAGCGCCGCCTTCCCCTTGTCGTAGATCTCGGGGATATGGGCGGAGGTGATGAGCTTCGCCTCGGTCGGCAGCGGCCGGTCCAGGATCACCTCCTGCTCGCCGTGGAGCAGCATCGCGAAGTTGAACGTGAGACCCGGGATGTTCGCGATGCCCCCCATCGAGCCGAACGCCGGGATCACCGCGAAGCTCGGCAGCACCTTGAGGTTCTTCTCGTAGGTGTACTCGAGCTCCTTCGCGTCGGTCGCAGGCACGCCCGCGCCGAGCCCGAGGTGATAGAGGATCACAGCATCCTTGGTATAGGCGCTCGTGCCGTCGGGCAGCCGCGCGCCGCGCGCCTTGTTGGGATCGATCGGCATGTCGAGATCTCCTACTGCTGATTCTTCAGCGCTTCGACCACCGCCCCGGTCTCCTCGGCGATGCTCTGCGGAATGATGTAGCTCTCGATGTCGCGGATCACGTCGATGTTGTCGAGGATGTCCTCGGCCACGGGCTTCTTGCCCTTCGCAGTGACCCAGCCCTTGCCCATGCCGATGAACACACGCGCATAACGGCCGCCGCCCACGTCGAAGATCTCGTGGGTGAGCTCGCACTTCTGGGAGCACAGGTAGGTGACGAGCGGCGTCACGAACGCGGGGTCGAGCGCGTCGGCCAGGCCGCCGAGCAGCTGCTCGGTGAGGCGCGTCTTCGCGAGCGGCGCGATCGTGTTCACCTTGATGTCGTACTTGGCGCCCTCGACGGCGAGCACGTTCATCAAGCCGACGAGGCCCATCTTCGCCGCGCCGTAGTTCGACTGGCCGAAGTTGCCGAAGATGCCGGCCCCCGAAGACGCCATCACGATCCGCCCGTAGCCGTTGTCCTTCATCGAGGCGAAGGCGGGCTGCGTGACGAAGAACGCGCCCTTGAGGTGCACGTCGAGGATCGCGTCGAGCTGCGCCGGCTCGAGCTTGAGGAAGCTCTTGTCGCGCAGGATCCCGGCGTTGTTCACCAGCACGTCGACCTTGCCGAAGTTGTCGAGCGCGGTCTGGATGATCGCCTTGCCGCCCTCGGGCGTCGCGACCGAGTCGTAGTTGGCGACCGCCTTGCCGCCCGCTTCGATGATCTCCTTCACCGTCGCGTCGGCCATGCTGCTGCCGCCGCCGGTGCCGTCGGCGGAGCCGCCGAGGTCGTTCACCACGACGGAGGCGCCGCGGCGCGCGAGGTCCTGGGCGTAGGTCTTGCCGAGGCCGCCACCGGCCCCGGTGATCACGGCCACGCGGCCGTCGAAACGAATATCGCTCAAGGGGGGTCTCCTTCTTCGGCAGGCACGGTTACCGCCGTCGCGGCGGAGCATCCTAGCAGCCCCCGAGGCACTGCGGATACCCTCTCTTCGAGCATGAGTCAGCCCAGCTTCGCCGCGGTTCTGCGCGAGCACACCCTGCCGGAGCTCCGCCGCGCCGCCGTCACCACGCTGCAGGTGAACGTCGGCAAGCGCTGCGATCTCGCCTGCCACCATTGCCACGTCGAGGCGGGTCCCAAGCGCAGCGAGGCGATGGACGCGGCCACCGCGGCCCGGGTGATCGAGCTGCTCGCGGCCGATCCCGCGGTGGGCACCCTCGACCTGACCGGCGGCGCGCCCGAGCTGAACCCCAACTTCCGCAGGCTCGTGTCGGAGGCCCGCGCGCTGGGGCGCCAGGTGATCGACCGCTGCAACCTGACGGTGCTGTTCGAGCCCGGTCAGGAAGACACGGCCGAGTTTCTGGCCGAGGCCGGCGTGAAGGTGGTGGCCTCGTTGCCCTGCTACACGCCGGAGAACGTCGACGCGCAGCGCGGCAAGCGCGTGTTCGAGCGCAGTGTGGCCGCGCTGCGCTGGCTCAATGCGCTGGGCTACGCGCAGCCGGGCAGCGGTCTCTCCCTCGACCTCGTCTACAACCCGCTGGGCGCGTCGCTGCCCCCCGACCAGGCGGTGCTCGAAGCGACCTACCGCGACGAGCTGCGCTCTCTGTTCGGGATCGAGTTCGATCACCTGGCCACCATCACGAACATGCCGATCAAACGCTTCGCGCACGCGCTCGAGCGCGACGGACGCCACGCGGAGTACATGAGCCTGCTCGTCCACCACTTCAACCCGGACACGGTGTCGGCCCTGATGTGCCGGTCGCTCGTGTCGGTCGGCTGGGACGGCGCGCTCTACGACTGCGACTTCAACCAGATGCTCGAGATGCCGCTCGGCGCAGGGCCGCGGACCGTCTGGGACATCGATGTTCTCGCGGATCTGGAGTCGCTGCGCATCGAGACGGCACCGCACTGCTTCGGCTGCACCGCGGGCAGCGGCTCGAGCTGCGGCGGGGCACTGGCCTGAGAGCGAAAGCCCCCCTCCCGGCCGATCCCGGCGAAACCTCTCGCCGGCTCGCGCATCACAGAGCGGGCTCGTGCATCACAGAGCGCACAGCCCTGGAGGGCCCGCCATGGACACGACATCCGCGCCGACCGATCCGACCGCTCCCAGCACGGTGCCGTGGGCGAAGATCGCGATCGGCATCGCGGCGCTCGCCGGGGTCGTCGCGCTCGGCAGGTTCGCAGCTGGCACCGTGCAGGGCTTTGCTCTGTGGGTCGACAGCCTGGGCGCGTGGGGGCCCGCGGTGTTCATCGTCGGCTATGCGCTGGCCGTCGCCGCGTTCGTGCCCGCGTCGCTCTTGACGCTCGCGGCGGGGGCAATCTTCGGGATCGGCGCCGGAACCGTCTACGTATTCATCGCGGCGGTCGCGGGCTCCTCGCTCGCGTTCCTGGTGTCGCGCTACCTCGCGCGGTCGGCGATCGAGCGCCGCCTCGCGGGCAGCGAGAAGTTCCACGCGATCGACCGGGCCGTCGGCGCGCAGGGGCGGCGGATCGTGTTCCTGCTGCGCCTGTCGCCGGCGTTCCCGTTCAACCTGCTGAACTACGCGCTCGGGCTCACGAGCGTTCGTTTCGCCGACTACTTCGCCGCGTCGGTCGGGATGCTCCCCGGCACTCTCCTCTACGTCTACTCGGGCAAGGCGGTCGGCGACGTCGCGGCGCTCGCCGGCGGGGCCGCGCCCGAGCGCGGCGCCTCCGATCTAGCGCTGCTCGGGGTGGGTCTCGTGGCGACTGCCGTCGTCACCGTACTCGTGACGCGCATCGCGCGGCGCGCGCTCGCCGAGGCGACCAGCGGCGCGGCATAGCCTGTTCATCGCGAGTTTCACGCTCCAGGAGGTCATGATGTCCCTGCTTTCCCCGGTCTCGCCGATGGACGAGCACAACCAGACGCTGGTGCAGAACGTGCACCCGCCCGAGTGGCGGAATCCCGAGCCCACCGGCCGCTACAACCTCGTCGTGATTGGTGCCGGCTCGGCGGGGCTGATCACCGCGGCGATCGCGGCGGGCCTCGGCGCCAAGGTCGCGCTCGTCGAGCGCCACCATCTCGGCGGCGACTGCCTGAACGTCGGCTGCGTGCCGTCGAAGGGCGTGATCCGCGCGTCGCGGATGGTGGCCGAGGCGCGCCGCGCGGAGAAGGAGATCGGCCTGCCCTTGGCCTCCGGCGCAGAGGCGGACTTCGGCGCCGCGATGGAGCGCATGCGGCGGATCCGGGCGAAGATCAGCCACGAAGATGCGGCGGCGCGCTACCGCGACGAGCTCGGCGTCGACGTGTTCCTCGGCGAGGCGCGCTTCTCCGGCGTGGACACCGTGGAGGTGGCCGGCACCACGCTGCGCTTCAAGAAGGCGGTGATCGCCACCGGTGCGCGCGCGATCGCGCTGCCGATCGAGGGCCTCGACGCCGCCGGCTATCGGACCAACGAGACGATCTTCAATCTGACCGAGCGCCCGCGCCGCTTCGGCGTGATCGGCGCGGGTCCGATCGGCTGCGAGATGGCGCAGGCGTTCCGCCGGCTGGGCTCCGAGGTGACCGTCCTCCACGCCGACTCGCACATTCTGCCGCGCGAGGACGCGGACGCGGCGAGGATCGTCGAGGAGCGCTTCGAAGCGGAGGGCATCCGCCTGGTCAACTCCTGCAAGATCGAGCGTGTCGAGAAGCACGGCGAGGGCAGGATGATCCATTTCGTGCACCGCGACGGACGCGCCGATCGGGTGCTGGTCGACGAGCTGCTGCTCGGCGTCGGCCGCGCGCCCAACGTCGAGGGCCTCGATCTCGAGGAGGTCGGCGTGCGCTACGACGCGCGCCGCGGCGTTCACGTGAACGATTACCTGCAGACCACCAACCCGCGCATCTACGCCGCAGGCGACATCTGCCTGAAGTGGAAGTTCACCCACGCCGCCGACGCCGCGGCCAAGATCGTGGTGCAGAACGCGCTGTTCCTGCGCACGAAGAAGGTCTCCTCGCTCGTGATGCCCTGGTGCACCTACACCGACCCCGAGGTGGCGCACGTCGGCCTGTACGAGCAGGAGGCGAGCGCGGCCGGGACCCTGCTCGACACGTTCACGGTTCCGCTCTCCTCGGTGAATCGCGCGGTGACCGACGGCGAGGACGAGGGCTTCGTGAAGGTGCACACGCGCAAGGGCACGGGCGAGATCCTCGGCGCGACGATCGTGGCGGCCCACGCCGGCGAGATGATCAGCGAGATCACGCTCGCGATGGTCGGCAAGCTCGGGCTGGGCAGGATCCTCGACGTGATCCATCCCTACCCGACCCAGGCGGAGGGGATCAAGCGCGCCGCGGGCCTCTACACGCGCCAGCGCGCGACGCCGGCGGTCGTGAAGTGGCTCGGGCGTTGGATGGCATTCCGGCGTTAGCGCTTCGGCCGCGCGGACAGGATCGCCCGCACCAGCTCTTCGGGGACGTCCGGCGGAACCTCGTCGTCCGGCGCGCAGACGCGGCTGCCGAGGCGGACGGTCTCGCGGTAGGTGTCGAGGTAGGTCACGCAGGCCGGGCACTGCTCGACGTGGCCCTCGAAGACCCGGCGTTCCGCCTCTCCCAGCGCACCGTCGAGGTACTCCAACAGGAACTCGACGAAGTCCCGGCACTTCATGACGACGATGCCTCCCGCAGGTGCGGCTCGAGCAGCTCGCGCAGAGCCTGGCGTGCGCGGTGGAGCCGCGTCTTCACGGCGCCCGGGCTGATCCCCAACAGCTCCGCTGCCTCCTCGGTGTCGAGGTCTTCGATGTCCCGCAACAGCAGCACGTTACGATGAGCGTCGGGAAGCGAATGGATGCTGTCGAGCACCAGCGCGCGCAGCTCGCTCTGCTCGGCAGGGTCCATACCCTCGGTCCGCCATGGCGAGGCGGGCCGCTCCAGGTGTCCGTCCTCGAGGTAACCGGGCAAGAGCTCCTCGATCGACTGCTCGGGCCTGCGGCGGCGCGTGCGCAGCTTCATCAGGCTGGCGTTCACGACGATCCGGTGCAGCCAGGTGGAGAGCAGCGCCTGGCCTTCGAAGCGGTCGATCGAGCGGAACGCCGACAGGAACGCGTCCTGCACCGCGTCGCGCGCGTCCTCCTCGACGGGCAGGAAGCGCCGCGCCACCGCGAGCAGGCGGCCACCGTAGCTGCGGACGAGCTCCTCGTAGGCGCTCTCCTCGCCGGCGCGCAGCCGCTCGAGCAGCAACTGCGCATCCGGCGCCGGGATCGCGTCCGCGGGCATGTCGGGTCCAACCTTATAGAAGCTCCCTTGGAATGGAAGGAGCGTCTTCCATCGGCGAAGCTGCGCGCGGGGCCGAGAAGTAGCATTCTGTCCACTATCCCCGCTGCGGGACCGTCCCCGGTTCGTGGCTCCCCTCGTCGTTGCGAAACCCAGGACCAAGACCGGGAGAGCTGGGGCACCGCCCCCATCGCCAGGCTTCGGCACTTCGCCGCTTTCTGAGAATGGTTGAGCACTTTCCGGCGAGGAGCTCAACTTAACGGGTCATCAGGCTTCGATTGTTTTGGCCTTGGTTTCCGCGCCACCTGCTTTGATGGCGACCTTCACAGCATCTTCCATCGGATCTTTGAAGGGCACCTCGATTCGGAGCAGGCCGTGCTCGTAGGTCGCTTCGGCTTTGTCAGGTTTCACCTGCCAAGCTAAAGCCAGTGCTGAAACATATTCGATATCCCTTGCTGGCGCTGTCAGGTGGATGCTGTCTTCCAGGATCTTCACATCGATGGTATCCGTTGGCGCTCCCGGGATGGCGAACTCCACTACTAGCTTGCGGTTCTCCCCGTCAGAATACGCTACCGTATTAGGCGCAATCTTAATCCGATTCTCCGGCATCTTGGTACCCTCCTTCTAGTACAGATCATACACGGTGCAGCGCTGTGAGGTGACGTTCCGTCCGCTCTCCGGCAGTGTCCCGCTCGCTGTTGATTTTGGGTGAGCGGCGGCTCCGTGGGAGAGCATGCAACGCTGCGGGCGCAGGAACATTGATGCGTGGGATTTTCGCTCTGCGGCGCCGAGCCTGAGCCACGCGGCGCCGGCTCTTGGTCCGAGACCGCGATGGAGTCGGCTCCGGTCGGAGTTCAAAGCTCCGCCTCGACATCGTCTCCGCTCACGCGCACCCGGTACGCGAGGACGCCCTCTTCGGCCGGGGGGCCCCTGACCTCCCCCGTCCGCAGGTCGAAGCGCGCGCCGTGCCACGGGCACTCCACCTCGCCGTCCTCCAGCGTGCCCTCGCTCAGCGGACCGCTCCGGTGGGTACACTCGTCGGCGAGCGCAAAGTAGTCTTCCCCCACGCGGAAGACCGCGATTCGTCGGCCCTCGACCTCGAAGCAATGGCCGCTCCCGTCGGGAACTTCCGCGCACGCGGCCACTCGGACGAACCTCCCCATGGCAACCCTCCCTCGTGGTAAGAGTAGTGACCGGCCGGAGCTCCTGTGAAGGTCACTCTCCTCGGGCACGCGAGCGTCCTCGTCGAGGCGGGTCCCATGCGCATCCTGATGGACCCGGTGCTCCAAGATCCCTTCGAGAGCGGGATGGTGGTCTCGTGCCCGAAGCGGGAGGTTCACCCCGAGCGGCTCCCGCCGATCGACGTGGTGATCGTCTCGCACCGCCATCCCGACCACTTCGATCTCCCCTCCCTCGATCTCCTGCCGCGCGCGTGCCAGGTGCTGTGCCCGGAGGATCCCCTGATCGCCCACGCGCTGCGTGCGCTCGGCTTCGAGCACGTGACGCCCATGACCCCTGGCGCGGCGATGCCCGCACCGCACGTGGAGCTCTATCCGACGCGCTCCGAGAACGCAGCGGTACGGGAGTGCGGCGTGCTGGTGCGGGACGCGGACGGGGTCTTCTGGAACCAGGTCGACACCGAGCCCGCCGACGAGACGATCGCCGACGTACGTCGCCGCTTCGGGGGTGTCGACTGCTCTTCGCCATGTACGCGAGCCAGCACTTCGAGTTCTTCGACAGCCTCGCGAGCGAGTTCCCCGCCCAGAGCCATCGGCGGAACCTCGAGACGGCGCTCTCGATCCGGCCCAACCTGCTCGCGCCGGCGTCGGCCGGCTTCCGCTTCGCCGGCGAGCACGTCTGGCTCAACCTCTTCCTCTTCCCCGTCTCGCGCGAACGCTTCGCCGACGATCTGCACCAGCTCGATCCGCAGCTGCGTGTGGCGCTGCTCGACCCCGGGAACGTGGTGCAGGTCGGAGCCGGTGACGTGAAGGTCGAGCGAGCGGCCTCGCCCTTCGTCACCACGCTCGAGCGCGACACGGAGGCGATCCGCTTCGATCCCACAGCCCCGATCCCGCCGCTGCGCGATCCGAACCCGGACGGGCGCAGCCCGGAGACGATGGGCGAAGCCGTGCGCCGCTTCCTCGCGCAGGAGCTCCTCGCGCACTGTGTGCGGGCCGTGACCGATCCCGGGTCGCTCGCAGCACGCTACCGGCGCGAGGGCGTCGTCTACGAGCTCGAAGTGGTGTTCCCCGACGCAGCACGGGTCTGGACCCTCGACTTCCGCGCCGAGCCGCCGGCGCTGCGCGAGGGCCGAGATTCGCTCGCCAACGTCGCACACCGGATCACCGCCTCAGCGCTCGCGGGTTGAATCGAGCGACGGCTCTCCTGGTTCAGCGTGCGCGCTTGCTCGCGGCGCTTCTCGACCCTCACCCGCATCGTGCTCACACCGCGGGGACCCGACGTTCGGCCGCTCGCCCTGCCCGACCTGCTGATGCACTTCCTGGTCTACGAGGCCGCGGACTCCGGAGACTCCGCGAAGCGGCGTATCGACGGCGAGGTCGCCGCGCTGCGGCGCGGCGCGGGCGCGCCGTAGAGCACCCGCCGGCCGTCCGGCGCGCGGATCAATCGGCGCGGGGCTTCGGGCGCAGGCCGAGGGCCGCACGGTCGGCGTGCCCGAGCGCCGTCAGGAACAAGACGCTCTTGCTGGCGACGTGCGGAGAGCATAGGTAGTTTAGGTTGGATTCTCGCAACGTCCGAGAAGTAGCATTCCGTCAACTACCTCAGGTGGCGGGCGGCTCGTTCCGCTAGAATGCGCCCGCGTCGCAATGAACGCCGAGCATCGCGAGACCGCGCATCTCCTCGCACCTCTCCTGAGTCGCAGACAGCTGCTGCAGGGTGCGATGGCCGCCGCTTTCTCGCTGGGCACCCTCTCCTGCTCGGGTGGTTCAGATCGGGCGGGTGGAAGGGACAGCCAGCGGTTGACCGTCGGCGGCTTGCCGGTGACCTGCAATCTCACGCTTCCCGTCGCCTGTGTGGCGAAGGCAGCCAGCAACCGCGTCGCCGCCGCAGGCGTTCCGCGCTTCGAGTACGAGTACAGCAAGTACAGCGGCTGGCCCGAGATCAAGGAATCGCTGATGGCGGGAAGGATCCAGGCGGCCTACATGCTGGCGCCCCTCGTGATGGATCTCGCCGACAAGCAGATTCCCGTGAAGATCGTCTCGCTCGGCCATCGATCGGGCGCCGTGATCATGGTTCGCGCCGACTCCCGGTACCAGCACTTCCGGCAGCTCGCCGGAAAGCGAATCGCGATTCCGAGCCGCTTCGCCGTCGACTTCCTGTTTCTCCGAAGGATGCTCGCGCAGGAGAGCATGACGCCGAGCGACATCGAGACCGTGGAGATGCCTCCGCCGGACATGCCGGCCGCTCTCTACGCCAACGCGGTGGACGCGTACTGTACCGGTGAACCTTTCGGCGCGTCCGCACAGAGGGCAGGTTATGCGAGGCCGTTGCGCATGACGCGCGACGAATGGCGCAACTACATCTGCTGTGTGCTGACGGTTCGCGAGGAGCTGATCCACGAGAACCGCCCGATGGTGCAGGATCTCGTCGACCACGTGCTGGCGGCGGGTCTGTGGCTGGACGCGAAGCAAGAGAACCGCGACAGGGCGGTCGCGATCGCCGCCGGGCGCGACTTTTTCAATCAGGATCCCAATATCCTCCGGTTCGTCATGGAGAATCCAACCGACCGGGTGACGTACGGCGACCTGCGCATGATCCGATCGGAGTTCGAGGAGCTGATGCAGCTCTCGATCGAGGCCGGTACGATCCAACGGCCGATCCCGTACGAGAGCTACCTGGACGAGAGCTTCGCAAGGAATGCGCAGCCGATCGCGATCATGCTCTGAGATGAGGGCCCGACTCTCGAATCGCGCCCTCGCGATGCTGCTGGCGCTCGTGCTTTGCGTGGCTGCGGCAAGCGCCGCGGACGATCCGAGCCTCGAGGCAGGGGTCTTCAGCCCGCCCCGCGCGGCGCCGGATTTTTCGCTGCGCGGATCGGACGGGAACGAGCTGAAGCTCAGCCGCTTCCGCGGAAAAGTCGTCATCCTGGGCTTCGGCTTCACCTCTTGCACCGACGTCTGCCCGACGACGCTCGAGACGCTGGCCCGCGCGCGCGTGGAGCTGGGGGCGGAAGGCGAGCACGTTCAGGTCGTCTACATCACCGTGGACCCCGAGCGAGACGATGCCGAGCGCTTGCGGAGCTACCTCGGGAGCTTCGACCCTACCTTCATCGGCGGCACCGGTAAGGCGGAGGAACTGGCCGCCGTGCGCCGAGAGTACGGGATCGAAGCGAGCAGGAAGACGATCGGATCCAGCTACGCCTTCGCCCATTCGTCGTATACGTACCTGATCGATCGCGACGGAAGCCTGCGCGCCCTCATGCCGTATGGGCACGGCCCTCTGGACTACGTGCACGACGTCAGGATCTTGCTGAAGCCGTGAGGCTGCGAAGCTCGGCTCTGATTGTGCTCGCGGGCGTTGCGCTCGCACCGACCGGGTGGGCAGCGCTGACGCCGGTTCGCTCTCCCTCGAGGGAGGAGATCTTCGAGATTCCGAACGGGACCTGGGCCCGCCGGATGGCGGGCGACAAGGTCGAGATCCTGCCCGATCAGATCCGACTGACCCTCGGCGTCCGGGACATTCTCGTCCTCAGGAATCTCGACGACGTCCCGCAGACCTTCGGGCCGACGCTCTTGATGCCAGGTCAGAGCTTCCAGCTCCCGTTCGCGGTCGCGTCCAGCTATTCGTTTGCCTGCACCGCCCATGCGAGCGGACAGATGACGGTCCTCGTCGAGGCGTTCCCCGCGACGCCGTGGTCGCGGCTTCGCTGGCGAGCGCGGGAGTTCTGGAGCGCGCAGAGCTTGCGAAAAGACGAAGGCTCGGGCTCCGCTTCGAGCTTCCGCTCGTGACCTATGGACCGGGCGAGAGGATTCTTCACCGGTAGCCTGCGCCCGGACGACGCGGCAACCTCACGTCCGCACGGAGAAGACATGTCGCTGCTGCGATTCCTCGGCCTCGGCGATCGCGCGAACTCGAAGGACGAGCGCGAGAGCGACACCGTCCGCCGCATCGCGGGCGAGCTCGACCGCCTCGAGCCCGCGCAGGCGAAGCATCTGGCCGCGTTCGCCTATGTGCTGGCGAGGATCGCGAACGCCGATCTCCGCATCGCGGCGGAGGAGACCACCGAGATGGAACGGGCCGTTCATCGCATCGCCGGGCTCTCCGACGCCGAGTCCGTGCTGGTGGTGCAGATCGCGCAGAACCACGCGCGCAACCTCGGCGGCACACAGGACTATCTGGTCACGCGCCAGTTCCGCCAGATCGCGACCCGCGAGCAGCGCGCCGATCTGCTCCAGTGCCTCTACGCCGTGGCCGCCGCCGACGGCACGATCCGCGGCGAGGAGAGCGCCGAGATCGTGAAGATCGCCGAGGAGCTCGGCTTCACGCGCGCCGAGGCCAACTCGCTGCGCGGCCAGTACCGGGACAAGCTGGCCGAGTTCCAGCGCTGACCGCAACCGGCGAAGGAGAAGACATGGAATGGAAGATCATCGCCCTGAACTTCCTGTATGGCGCGATGGGTGTGGTCCTCATGTTCGTCGCCTATCGGGTGATCGACCGACTCACGCCAGAAGTGAACTTCCCCGAAGAGCTCAAGAAGGGCAATCTGGCCGTGGCGATCTTCATCGCGGCGATCTTTCTCTCGGTCGCGTGGGTCATCGGAGGCGCCCTCAAGTGAACGCGAATCCGATTCGCGCGACGCTCGTGCTGCTCGCGGCAGCGGTCGGCACCGCGACCCCGATCGGCGCCGAGACCGTGACCGACCGATACGACGACACGTTCCGGAAATACGCGCAGCGATTCTTCGGGCCGGGGTTCGACTGGCGCATCTTCAAGGCGCAGGCCATGGCGGAGAGCAACGTCGACATGAACGCCAAGAGCTGGGTGGGGGCGCGCGGGATCATGCAGCTGATGCCGTCGACCTTCGCGGAGATCCGCTCCAAGAACCCGGAGATCGCCTCGATCGACAAACCGGAGTGGAACATCGCCGCAGGGATCTACTACGACCGGCAGCTCTGGAACCGCTGGACCGAACAGGCCGGAGAGGCCGATCGCCAGCGCTTCATGTTCGCGAGCTACAACGCCGGACGCGGCACGCTGCTGCGCGCCCAGAATGTGGCGCGGAGCCAGACGCTCGACCCGAGCCTCTGGCTCAGCATCCAGACCGTGGCCCCCGACGTTCCGAAGTGGCGCCATCAGGAGACGCTCGGTTACGTCCAGAAGATCGAGCGGCACGCCGTGCGGATCGACGACGTAGGCCGCGTCGTAGCGCTGACTGATGAAGGGCAAGGCACCGCAAGGAGTCTCATGTCAAATCCCCCCCGTTAGCGGGCAGTGCCAATCGCGCTGATACACAAAGATTCGGTATTCTGGTGTATCAGCTACCGAAACGGGGGACCGGGAATGGGAAGAACCAACATCGAGATCGATGACGCGTTGGTGGAGAAGGCGATGCGGCTCTCGGGTGCGCGGACCAAACGAGAGGTCGTCGACATCGCCTTGCGCCGGCTGATCCAGAAGGGCGCCGCGTACCGCGCGATGCGCCGGCTCCGCGGCAAGCTCGCGTGGGAAGGCGACGTCGATCACTCGCGGGCCGCGCGGACGAAACGCGGATGATGATCGTCGACTCCAATGCGTAGGCGGATTTCTTCAACGGAGCCGCCACTCCGCACGTGGAGCGCCTCGATGCCGCGCTCCGAGACGAGGAAGATCTCGCGATCCTCCCGATCATCGTCACGGAGGTCCTTCAGGGATTTCGCACGGACTCCGGATTTCGGAGTGCGCGGCGGGTCCTGACCGCGCTGCCCGTGATCCACCCGAATGTGGAGCTTCACGTGGGAGCGGCGGGCTTGTTTCGTTCTCTGCGACGGAAGGGAATCACCGTGCGCGGCGCAGTGGACTGCATCATCGCGCAGACGTGTCTCGACCTCGAAGCCGAGCTCCTCAGTCCCGACACCGACTTCGAGCAGATCGCCCGCCACACGGCCCTCCGCCTGTGGCGGCGCTGATTCGTTCGTCCGTGAAGGCTACTGCCAGGCCCGCGAACTGGATTCAAATCCAGTTCAAGAGACAGCTCGCTTCACGACCCGAGCCGGTGCGCCAATGCTCCACATCACCGTCTCGATTCGCGCGATTCTGACTTCACGAACGAGGATCTCCTTCGGTTCAAGGCGATCAGAGCACCGATGCCGGCCATGAGTTGCCAGAGCCGGCCAGGTTCGGGGACGCGGATGCCGATGTCCGGGTCCTCCGCGAGCGGATCGGCGTCCAAACCCGAGCTCGACGCGGCCAGCTCCGACGCCGGACTAGCGAAGTCTCCACCGCGGATCCGGCGGTCTGCACCGCTCACCT
>Ga0184637_10000503_pt1 | contig 29184 bp, 26 predicted proteins | sample PLM3_127_b2_FD_133143 | JGI IMG/M metagenome (GOLD analysis project Ga0184637, IMG submission 133143) | Groundwater sediment microbial communities from an aquifer in East River, Colorado, USA - PLM3_127_b2 | ecosystem: Environmental > Terrestrial > Soil > Riparian zone | place: USA: East River... | reverse complement strand
CCGCGAGCCCGGCGTGGCCGAATGGGACGACGTGACACCGCAGGGACGCGAGAAGCTGCGCGTCGCGGTGCTCGATCTCGGCAGCACCTCCTTCCATCTGCTGGTCGCCGACGCGACGCCGACCGGGGAGATCCGCCGTGTGCTGCGCGAGCGCGAGATGCTGCGCCTGGGGGCGCTCGTCGCGAGAGGGGGAAACATCCCGGAGCCGGTCTGCGCGCGTGCGATCGAGGCCGCGCGCCAGCTGCGCCGGCGCGCCGCCGCGACGCGGGTGGAGAGGCTCTACCCGGTCGCTACCGCGGCCCTGCGCGACGCCCGCAACGGGCGCCAGCTGGCCCGCCGGATCGGCGAGGTGCTGGGTACGCCCGTGCGCGTGCTCTCGGGGGTGGAGGAGGCGCATCTGATGTTCGCGGCCTTCCGCCAGCGGCTGGCCGTGCGCAATGGGCCGGCCCTCGGCATCGATCTCGGCGGGGGGAGTCTCGAGCTCGCCCTCGGGGACGACAGCAACGTCCACTGGGAGGCGACGCTCCCGCTCGGTGTCGCCCGGTTGCACGGCGAGTTCGTGAGCGCGGACCCGATGTCCCGCGTGGCGCGCGACGCGATCCGCGCTCGCGTGCGCAGCTCGCTCGCCGGCGTCGCACGCCGGCTCGCACGGCACCGCCCGCTCGACTGCATCGGCGCCGGAGGGACGCTCTCTGCGCTCGCGCGACGGATCGTCACGCGCCGCACGTCCTGGCCGGCGCGCGCGGTGAATCAGGTCTTCCTGCCCATCTCCGAGCTGCGCGAGGTGGCGGCGGAGCTGGTGGGCTCGACGCACGAGGAACGCCTGCGCATGCCGGGCCTCCAGAAGCCACGGGCGGATCTGCTGCCGACGGGCGCGGTGGTGCTCGAGACCCTGGCGAGCGAGCTCTCGCTCGCCGGCATCACCGTGAGCGACTGGGGTCTGCGCGAGGGGGTCATTCTCGAGGCGCTCGGGCTCGAGTCCGTCAGGATTGCCGCGGCAAGGTGAAGGAGAAGGTGGAGCCGCGTCCGAGCTGGCTCTCGACCTGGATCTCTCCGCCGAGGCTCTGGACCAGGTGCTTCACGATCGCGAGGCCCAGACCGGTTCCGCCCTGGGAACGCGAGCGCGCCTGGTCGACCCGGTAGAAGCGCTCGAAGATCCGCCCCAGGTCGCGTTCCGGGATGCCCATTCCCGTATCGGCGACGTCGATCCGCACGCTGCGGTCGTCCCCGCCGATCCGCAGCGCGATGCTGCCGCCCGGCTCGGTGTACTTGATCGCGTTGTCGAGCAGGTTCGAGAGGATCTGCTCGCAGGCCTGCGGATCGGCCCAGGCGATGCCGGGACGCTCGCTCGTGAGCGTGGCGGAGAGCTGCTTCTCCTCGAGACGCGGGCGCCAGTCGTGGAGCAGCGTCTCCGCGAGCTTGACGGTGTCGATCGCGACCCTCTCGACGCTGGTCTCGCGGCTCTCGATCTTCGAGAGCTCGAGCAGGTCCCCCACGATGGCGCTCAGCCGGCGTGCGTGGCGGTCGATCACCTCGAGGTAGGCGCGCCGGTCGGCGTCGGAGAGCACGGGGCTGCCGAGCAGCGTCTCGGCGAAGCCCCGGATCGCGGCGAGGGGCGTGCGCAGCTCGTGCGATGCATTGGCGACGAATTCGCGGCGCATCTTCTCGAGCTGCATCAGCTCCGTCACGTCGTGCAGCACGGCGACCGTCCCCGCGCGCGCGGCGCCGCCGGGCGGGAGGCGCACGGCGTGCACGCGCAGCGTGCGGTGCACGGGGTGCGCCACCTCGATCGCCCTGGATACCGGCTCGTCGCTGTTCTCGGCCGCCTTGAGCACCTCGGCGAGCTCGGCGTGGCGGATCGCTTCGAGCGCCGTGCGGCCGCGCAGATCGCTGGCCACGCCGAAGAAGTCGCGCAGGTGTTGGTTGCCGAGCAGGATCCGCTGGTCCGGGTCGACCACCAGCACGCCTTCGACCATTCCATTGAGCACCGCCTGCAGCTGCTCCTTCTCGCGCGTTGCGAGCTCGGCGCGCTCGCGGAGCTGCTCGGACATGCGCTGAAGTGCGGCCGCGATCTCGCCGAGCTCGTCGCCGAAGCGCAGCGGGAGCCGGTAGCCGAGATCGCCGGCCGCGATCGCGGAGGCCATCCGCCGCATCTCGCGGATCGGCCGCAGCAGGCTTCCCGAGAGCACGAGCGCGGTCAGCAGCGCGGCAGCGACGGCGATCGCGGCCGCGGCGAGCCAGGCGGCGCGCAGCGATCCGAGCAGCGGGGTGAGCTCGGCGGGAACCAGGCTGCCCTGCAGCGCGCGCTCAGCGAGCAGGCCGGCGGCGACGACCGCGAAGAGCGCCAGCCCCACCAGGGTCGCGATCAGCTTGCGATGGCTCTCGGACACGATTCCCCGGGTGGCGTCGCGCGGCGAGACCCGCCGCCGCGGCGCTCACTCGGCGAATCGATAGCCGACCCCGCGCACCGTCTCAATCAGATCGCCCGCCGGTCCCAGCTTCTCGCGCAGGCGCTTCAGGTGGGTGTCGATGGTGCGCGCCGTGACCGAGATGTCGGCGCCCCAGACGTGCTCGAGCAGGAAGTCGCGGGTCATCACCCGGCCCGGTCGGGTCATCAGCCGCTCGAGCAGGTCGAACTCCTTTGCCGTGAGCTGCACCTCGGCGCCCGCGACGAAGCAGCGGTGGCGCTCCGGGTCGAGCGAGAGGGCCCCGTGCTCGAGCTTGGCGGCAGCACCGGCGCGGGTCGGCTTGCGCCGCAGCACGGCAGCGACGCGCAAGGTGAGCTCGCGCGGGCTGAAGGGCTTGGTCACGTAGTCGTCCGCGCCGAGCTCGAATCCGACCACGCGATCGACCTCGTCGGCCTTGGCGGTCAGCATGATGATCGGCGTGCGGGCCAGCTCGCCGTCGGCGCGCACCTGACGGCACAGCTCGGTTCCCGAGATGTCCGGGAGCATCAGGTCGAGGATCACGAGGTCGGGCTTGCTGCGGCGCATCTGCTCGAGCCCGCGGCGGCCGGACTCGGCCGTCTCCACCCGATAGCCGGCCTGGTGGAGGTTCACCCGCACGAGCTCGAGAAGGTCCGGCTCGTCATCGATCACCAGGATGCGCTCTGCCACGATGGGTCGATAGGATAACCAGCGGTCCCCGGTCGGGAAGCGCCGGGGCGCCGGGCGGGGTCGCGTGCCCCGCAAACATCACCGGGGTGCCATGCGTTCGCCATTCCCCGGGGGCCGGCGCAGGCGACGGCCCTTCCCTGAGGTACCGTGCTGGCCCGTACGCCCGCACGCGCCGCGAGCCTCGGGGATCTGCCAGCATGCCCGCCGTCCAGATCGGCCTGCGACACCGGGTCAGACGCTTCGCGCAGCAAACGGCGGAGCAGCACCGCCAGCTCGACGTGCTGCGGAAGGAGGTCGCCGCCGCGCTCGAGCACGGCGCTCTCGCCGACGGACGCCATGCGCTCGAGCGCTTCGCCGCGGCTCTTGCCGCGCACTTCGATCTCGAGCAGACCGTCTTCTTTCCGGCGCTCCACGGTCTCGCGCCTTCCCGGGCGCAGGAGCTCGAAGCGCTCGAGCGCGAGCACGCGGGGTTTCTCGCCGAGCTGCGGCGGGTGCTGGCGGAGATCGAGACGGTGCCCGCGGAAGCTTCCGGACGGGGGTTTGCGCAATTCCTGGGCGGCCTGGGCGGCCACGAGCAGCGGGAGGAGCGGCTGGTCGGCGCGATCTCGGATCAGAGCTGAGGGGATCAGGGACAGTACCCCGGTTCGTTGTCCCTGATCGCCCCAGGGTTTCGGGAGTATCTTCGGCGAAGCGCCCGGCGCAGCGCGGGCAAGCGTTGGCATGGGTCCTGCTCTGATGAAGATTCGCTCGCCAGGCACGAGCCCGGCAGGAGGAAACATGGCTGGCTTTCGCAAGATCCTGGTTCCCATCGACTTTTCGACCCATTCCTCACGCGCGCTCCAGACCGGGATCGAGCTCGCGAAGACGTTCGAAGCGAAGCTCCATCTCCTTCACTGCTACCAGATCAACGTCGGCGCGATCTCGCCCTACGGCCTGGTGATCCCGGAGAGCTTCGACCGCGACATCCGCGAGGCGGCGACCCGGCAGCTCGCGCAGTGGCGCGAGAAGGTGACCGCCCAGAAGCTCGAGGTGGAGACCGAGGTTTCGCCGATCTTCCCGTCGGAGGCGATCGCGAGCACGGCGGAGCGCATCGGCGCCGACCTGATCGTGATGGGTACGCGAGGTCTCTCCGGGATCAAGCACGTGATGCTCGGAAGCGTCGCGGAGCGCACGGTGCGGATCGCTCCCTGTCCGGTGCTGACGGTGAAGGCGACGGGCGAGGCGTAGCCGAGCTTCGCTCGCCGTGACGACCTCCTCCTGGCCGCGAGAGAGGGTGCTCGCGGATGGCGGCCGTGTGCAGGTGCGCCCGATCCGGGCCAGCGATGCGCCCGCCCTGGTCGCCTTGCACGGGCGCCTTTCCGAAGGGAGCATCTACCTTCGCTACTTCTCACCGCATTCCCGTCTGTCCCCTCGGGAGATCGAACACGCGACGGCCGTCGACCTCGAGGGTCGCGAGGCGCTGGTGGTGCTCGACCGCGACCAGCTGATCGGCGTCGGGAGCTACGAACGACAGGCGGGTAGCGATGCTGCGGAGGTCGCTTTCGAGGTCGAGGACGCCCACCAGGGTCGAGGCATCGGGACGGTCTTGTTCGAAGAGCTGGCGGCGGCGGCGCGCGAGCGCGGCATCCGGCGCTTCTTCGCGCAGGTGCTGCCCCAGAACCGGCGCATGTTGCAGCTCTTTCGCGACGTCGGCCTCAGCGAGCGGGCGCACTTCGAGGGCGGCGTGGTCGAGGTGGAGCTCGCACTGTCGGGCGGGCCCATGCCCGCGCTCGCTTCGGAGGAGCTGAGCGCGCTCGCCGCGCCGGGCGCTTATCCGGACGATCCGAGCGCCGCACTCGGGGTCGAGCAGGTGCAGACGCATCTCTCCCACGTGTATCTCACCGGCGGGCGCGTCTACAAGTTCCGCAAGGCGGTCGATCTCGGGTTCGTGCGCTTCACTTCGCGAGACGAGCGCAATGCCGACTGCCTGCGCGAGGTCGCACTCAATCGACGGCTCGCCCCGGACGTCTACCTGGGAGTCGCACCCCTGCTGCGCGCGCCCGTGCGAATCGGAGCGGTTGCCGAAAACCTCGTCCACGCCCCGGGCAGCGGCGAGAACGCCGAGCACTGCGTGGTGATGCGCCGCCTGCCCTCCGGGCGTGACGCGCTCACCCTGCTCGACCGGGGAGAGCTCTCGGGAGCCCAGATCGAGCGCGCCGCGGCGTTCGTCGCGCGTTTCCACGATCGACATGAACTGGGGACACCGGCGCCGTTCACCGCCGAGGAGTGGCGCCAGAGCTGCGTCGACCCGGTACAGGACAACCTGCGGCTGCTCGCGGCGGCGCCCGCTGGCCTGTTCGCCCGCGACGCGCTCGCGGGGCTCGAGGCTGGCACGCTCGCCTTCGCCGAGCATCACGCCGGCCGCTTCGAACGTCGCCGGCTCGCCGGCCGTGCGGTCGACGGTCACGGAGACCTTCACCTTCAGCACCTCTGGTACGAGCGCGACGACGCGGAGCCGATCGCGATCGATTGCCTCGAATTCTCCGAGGCACTTCGCCGCATCGACGCCGCTGCGGAGATCGCCTTCCCGGCCATGGATCTGCGCTACCGCGGCGCCGCCGCCCAGGCGGAGCGTTTCCTGCGGGTCTACGCGCGCGAGCGCGACGACTTCGATCTCTACGCGGTCGTCGACTACTTCGCGAGCTATCGCGCCGCGGTGCGCGCGAAGGTGGCGTCGATTGCGGCGATGGATGCGGCGATCGATCCCGCGCAGCGCGCGCGCGCTTCCGAGAGCGCGCGCCGCCACCTCGAGCTCGCGGTGCAGATGCTCGCGGCGCGCGGCACGGGGGCGCTCGGGTTGGTCGGCGGAATCGTCGGAACCGGCAAGAGCACCGCCGCAGCCGAGCTGGCCGATGTCGCGGGCGTGGTCGTGATCGCCTCCGATCGGGTACGCAAGCGCCTGGCCGGGCTCGTGCCGACGGCGCGGTCCGGCGATCGGGTCGACGAGGGGCTCTACGACCCCGCGCTCGGCGAGCGGGTCTACGCGGGCCTGCTCGAGCGAGCGGCGCCGGTACTCGATTCGGGGCGGGTCGCGCTGCTCGACGCGACCTGGTCGCGCGCGGCCGATCGCGAGCGCGCCCGGCGCTTCGCGCGAGAGCGCGGCGCGCGCGCCATCTTCATCGAAACGCGCTGCGCCGCCTCCGTCGCGCGGGAGCGCCTGGCCCGGCGCGAAGCGCAGGCAGCAGATCCCTCCGACGCGGGGCCGGGCTTCCATGCGCGCAGCGCCGCCCGCTTCGAACCGCCGGAGGAGTGGCCCGCGGCCGGGCTTCGGGTGGTGCAGACGGACCGCCACGACTGGAGGGCTGCGCTGCGCGCGATCGCGACGGATCTGCGCAGCCCGGTAGACTAGGGCGCGTGTCGGGGTTCGAGGGGAAGGAGCGCCGGCGTGGCGCGGGCGAGCGCCTGCGCGCGGGATTGCGGCGCCATGGCGTGATCCCACGTCCGGCGGCCTTGCGCAAGCTGCTGCGCGTCTCGGACGTGCGGTTCACCCGCGGCAACCGCGTGGAGCTTTTCCGTGACGGCCGCAGCGGGCTGGATGCGATGCTGGCCGAGATCGAGAGCGCGCGGCAGCGCGTCCACCTCGAGTCCTACATCTTTCGCGCGGACGAAACCGGCCAGCGCTTCCTGCGAGCGATGACGTCGCGGGCGCGCGCGGGTGTCGAGGTGAGGCTGCTGATCGACGGGGTGGGCTCGCGCGGTCTCGCCCCTGCGGCGCTGGCCGAGCTGCGCGCGGCAGGGGGCGACGCGGTGACCTTCAATCCGCTCGGTCGGGTCTGGCCGCGCTGGGCTCCGCGGAGCCGGGATCACCGCAAGATCCTGATCGTCGATGACGAGGTGGGATACATGGGCGGTCTGAACGTCGGCGACGAGTACTACTTCGGATCGCCGGCCGGCGCCGGGCGACGCATTCAGTGGCGCGACGCGCACCTGAGCATCCGGGGCCCGGCGGTCGCGTTGCTCGGCGCGGTCTTTCTCGAGAGCTGGTTTCGTGCCGACGCTCCGGACCACCCCGCTTCGATGCTGCCCGCTGCGATCGTGGACGAGCCGGGTGGCGAAGCGCTGGGCCTGCTCCCCGATGGTCCCACCTACCACCGGCGTCGCATGCGCGAGCTGCTGATCCGAGCCCTCGAGCGCGCGCGCGAGCGCGCCTGCTTCGTGACGCCGTACTTCGTTCCCGACGCGCGGCTGCGACGGGCGCTGGCCGCCGCTGCTGCGCGCGGTGTCCGGGTCGACGTGCTGATCGCCGGCTGGAGCGACCATCCGATCCTCCGCTGGGCGGCGCGCGCGCGATTGCCGGAGCTGCTCGAGCAGGGCGTGCGCTGCTACGAGTTCGAGACGGCCATGATGCACGCCAAGCTCGCCGTCTTCGACGACCGCTGGGCGGTCGTCGGCACCTCGAATCTCGACCACCAGAGTCTCCAGCACAGCTACGAGGTGAATCTGCTGGTCGAGGGCGGGGAGTTGCCCCACGAGTTGACGCGCCTGGTCGACGAGGATCTCGCGGTCGCGCGCCCGGTCACGCGGGAGAGTCTCTCCGCGCGGCTCTGGCGGACGCGGCTCCGCGACCATCTGGCAGGGCTGCTGGTGGGCAGGCTGTAGCAGACGGCCCCGGTCTGGGGCGACTCTCCACGCCGGGCGCGGTCGGGTCGCATCCCGGCCCCGGGCTGCCTGGCACCGAACCTGCAGAAGGTATGGGAAATGAGTCCGCAACTGGACGCAGCGGCGCGGCGGGTCTCCGAGGTGATGCAGACGGAGATGGCGACGCTCACGATCCACGACCGCCTCGACCTCGCCGACGACGTGATGCGGCTGGGTCGGGTGCGGCACATGCCGGTCCTGGATGGGACGAAGCTGGTGGGAATCGTCTCGAACCGGGACCTGCTGGCGGCGTCTCTCTCGCGGGTCCTCGACTTCGCGGCGACGGACCGGCGGACGTTTCTGCGTTCGATCGAGATTTCCGAGGTGATGTCTCACGATCTGATCACCGCCCCGCGCGACGCGACGCTTCGCGAGGCGGCGGCGCTCATGCTGCGGCACCGGATCGGCTGCATTCCGGTGGTGAAGTCCGACCTCACGTTGATCGGGCTCGTCACCGAGACCGACCTGCTCAAAGCCGCGCTGCTCCCCGAGTCGGAGCAGGACGCGATCGCGAACCGAGACAAGGAGACGATCATGCCGGACTGGAAGGCCAAGCTGCAGCGGGAAATCGACGAGCTGCGCCGGGTGCGCGACGAGCTGAAGGTTCGCATCCACCTCGCCAAGGCGGACGCCAAGGACCGCTGGGACCAGCTCGATCACCAGTTCCGCCGCCTCGAAGCGAAGGGACATCAGATCGCGCAGGCCAGCGAGGAGCCGCTGCGCGACCTGCGCGACGCGGCGCACCTGCTGGTCGACGAGATCCGCGAAGGCTACCGCCGGATCCGAGACGCCCTCTAGCATCGCCTTCCGATGCCGCATGCATCCGTCCCGCTGCTCCAGTTCCTCGGCGTGGTGGGCACGGTCACTCGCCAGCTTCCGGGCGGTCCCCTTCGATGCGCCGGTGGAGGTGGCATCCGGCGTGCGTGCGAGCTTCCGGCCCATGGGTCACATTCTCGGCTCGGCTACGGGGCCGTGGTGCCGCGCCACGGCGAGAGGGTTGGCAGCGAGCGCCGCGTTTGATCCGGACGCAAAGGAGGCAGGGCCATGTACGAATTCCTCGACTACCAGGTGCAGGACGTGATGTCGCGACCGGTCTGCGTGCGCGGCGAGACGACGCTCGCGGAGGCCGAGGCACTGCTCGAGAAGCACGGCTGGAACGGCGTGCCGGTGGTCGACGCTGCCGAGCGGCTGGTGGGATTCTTCACCTCGCTCGATCTGCTCGATGCCTTCGCCTTCGCGGAGGACACGATCCTGCCGTCGTACGAGCGCATCCTCGCCAGGTCCGTGTCGGATGTGATGACGCGCGACGTGGTCAGCGTCTGCCCGCGTACTCCTCTCACGCGCGTGCTCCAGAAGCTCGTCGATACCGGGAGCAAGAGCTTTCCCGTGGTCGACGACGATCGCGTCATCGGGGTGATCGCCCGCGAGGACGTGATGGGGGCGCTGCGCCGCGCGGGGCAGGGCAAGCGGCCCGGCCCCGCGTGATGGCATGGCCGCGCCGCGGCGGGCGGGTCAGGCGCGCGAGGCCGGGCGGGGCTTTACCAGCCGGAGGCCGTTCTCGCGCATGACGAGACGGACGTCGGCGGGCGTGAACTCCTCCAGCTCGTCGAGGAACGAGAGCGGATCCGCGAGCCCCTCGGCATGCGGAAAGTCCGAGCCGAGCAGCACGTTCTCGACGCCGATCGCGTCCGCGAGCGCGGAGACGTCCTCTTCGTAGTAGGGTGCCACCGAGATGTGCCGGCGGAACACGTCGACCGGCGGCTCGCTGAAGGCGCGCACGTTCATGCGCTCCGCCTTCTTCAGCTTGCGCAGCAGCCCGGCGACCCAGTCCGAGCCGTTCTCGATGCTGCACACGCGCAGGTTCGGGAAGCGCTGGAAGACGCCGTGGACGATCAGCGCGGCCATCGCGTCGTAGATCGCGCGGTCGGTTTGCGTCACGCTCCGAAACGGCCCGCCGCCGAAGGCCTCGAGATCCTCGGCCTCGCCCCAGTGCGAGGCGTATTCGCCGTAGCCGCTCTCGCCCGCGTGGAAGGCGACCGTGATGCCGGCCTCGTTCACGCGCGCCCAGAACGGATCGAAGCTGGGGTCGCCGAGCGAGCGGCGCCTGGCGCCGGGCACCGGCGCCGCGCGCAGGTGCACCACGCGCGCGTCGCGCGCGAGCGCCCACTCGAGCTCCGCCACCGCCAGCTCCAGGTTCATCAGCGAGAGCATGGGCGCCGCGAAGATGCGCTCGCGCCAGGCGAAGCCCCAGTCCTCGTCGAGCCACTGGTTGAAGGCGTGCAGTGTGGCGTGCGTCAGGTCCGCGTCGTGGCGCAGCGGATGCTCGATGCCGACGCCGAGCGTCGGGAAGAGCAGGCAGCCCTCGATCCCCTGCTGGTCCATCAGCGCGAGCCGCGCCTCGCGGTCGCGGTAGGCGGGGCGGATCGGCTCCAGCTCGCCGAAGGCCGCGCGGATGTCGAGTCCCTCGGGATTCTCGCCGCGAAAGAAAGTGTCCAGACAGCCGGCCTTGGCGACCGGGTCGAAGGTCGGGTTCGGGATGAAACGGTTGATCTTTTCAGCCACCAGCAGCCGCGGGCGGCCGTCGATCACGGCCCATTGCACGGCCCGCTTTGCCAGCCGCCGGTCCATGTGACGCGTGAAGGCGTCGAGCGCCTCGTAGTAGTGGTTGTCGCAGTCGAATGCGGGATAGTCGAGCCTGGGGGGCATGCATTCCTCCGGGTCGCAGCCCAGGGTACCCGGGCCGGTCTGACGCGTCGATCAGGCCGGGAGTGCCTCGATCGTCTCGGCGCTCACGACCGCCTGATAGGCGGCGCGGATCCGGCGGCGCACCGCTCGGATCCGCTCGAGCAGCTCTGCGGGCGCGAGCCCGGGCTCGATCAGCTCCGCAATCGCGGCCAGTCCCTCCCCCTCGGCCGGGATCTCCTCGACCGCCCGTCCCGCCACCCAGCGCGCGCGCGACTCCAGGATGCGCAGCTCGCCGTAGTCGGCGCGCAGCTGCCGCGTCTGCTCGTCCGGGAGCGTGCAGGCGAGCAGCGCGGCGACGCTGGGAAAGGCCGGGAACCCGCGGGTGCCGCGCTCGAGCAAGCCGCCGCCCGCGAGGAAGTCGATGTCCATCAGGCCGCCCGGCCCCGTCTTGAAGGCGAGCGGTGCGGATCCCTCCTTCGCGCGCTCGCGCTCGACGCGGGCGCGCAGATCGGCGAGATAGGGCCACGGCTTGCCGCCGCCTCTCAACACGACGTGGCGTATGGCGGCGAACGCGTCGCCCGCCTGCACCACCTCGCCCGCGATCGGGCGCGAGCGCAGCAGCGCCAGGTGCTCCCAGGTCTCGGCAGTTCCGCACTGATAGTGCGTGAAGCCCTCGAAGGAGGTGACCAGCATCCCCTTCTGGCCGGAGGGACGCAGGCGTGTGTCGACGGCGTAGGCGATGCCCGCGCCCGTCATGGTCGTGAGGTAGGCGATCAGGCGTTGGCCGATCCGGGAGGCGAGCGAGACCTCGTCGGGACCGCCCTCGTAGAGAAAGATCAGGTCGAGATCCGAGTGGTGGCTGAATTCGCGTCCGGCGATCTTGCCCATCCCGATCACCGCGAAGGCCTGCTGCGAGGCGGCGGGGCCGCGCCGGGCGAGATGCAGCGCGCGCGCCGTGATCGCCTCGGCGAGGATCGAGAGAAACTCCGAGACGAGCTCGAAGCGAGCCAGGCCGCCCAGCTCGCAGCAGGCGGCGAGCGCGGTCTCCTCGCGGCGCAGCAGGCGCAGCGAGTCGAGGGCGGTTTCGAGATCCCCCGTCGGCTCTTCCAGCGCGCTTGCGGCGAGCTCGCTCGCGCGCCGGCCGAGCGTCTCCGCGCCCGCCTGCGCGATGCGTTCGAGGAGCTGCGGGCGATGGGCGAGGAAGCCGGCGAGCGCGGGCTGCGTCGCGACGGCGCGCGCGAGCCCGAGCCGGGCGCCGGCTTCGAGCCGTCGCACGGCGGCGTCCCCCGAGCGGTGCTCGAGCAGCGGCGCGGCGGCGCCGGCCAGGCGCGCGGCCAGGGGCGAGCCCGACAGCGCTTCGCGCAGCCGCTGCTCGAGGGGCCCCGTCATTCCCCGCTCCGCAGCACCAGCGCGTCGAAGTGCGCTCGCACCTCGCCACGCGAGGCCGTCCAGTCTTCGAGCAGGGCCGCTCGCGCCGTCTCGGCCTGCGGATCCGCGTAGCCCATGCGCCGGGCGAGGGCGATCTGCGCGGCCCGCTCGCGTGGGAAACGGGCCGTCTGCTGCTCCTCGGGAAGCTGGAGCGCGTGCTCGGCTCGGCGCAGCCAGGTGTAGGCCGACGCGAGCGCGGCGGCGGTGGCCTCCGGGAGGTGGCCGAGTCGCGCCAACGCCACCAGCGCTTCCAGCACATTGCCGGTGCGGAGCGCGAGGTCGCGGCCGCCAAAAAAAAGCTGGAGCGACTGGACCAGGAACTCGACGTCGCGGATCCCGCCGGGTCCCTCCTTCAGGTCGAGCTCGAGATCGCGCCCGGCGCGCCGCCGCTCGTCCTCGATGCGCGTCTTCATGTCGCGCACCGAGCGCATCACCCCCGGGTCGATCAGCCGGCGGTACACGAACGGCGCGATCTCGCTCGCGAATCCCTCGCCCACCCCGGAGGGACCGGCGACCGGCCGCAAGCGGATCAACATCTGCCGCTCCCACTCCGCCCCGAATGATTCGTAATAACTCAGCGCTACCTCGGCTGGATTGGCGAGCACGCCGGTATCCGCCTCGGGGCGCAGCCCGAGGTCCACGCGGTAGCCGAAGCCGTCCTGGTTGCGCAGCTCGAGCGCGCTCTTCAGCCGCCGGATCAGTCGCGCGACCGCGTGGTTGTGCTCGAGCGGGTCGACCGCCGCGGGGCTCTCGTAGACGAACAGCAGATCGACGTCGGAGGAGAAGTTCAGCTCGCGGCCGCCGAGCTTTCCGAGCGCGAGCAGGGCCGGCGCCTCGACTTCCGTCTCGCGCGCGGCGCAGGCGAGCGCGGCCGCCAGGCAGCGGTCCGCGAGGTCCGAGAGCTCGCGCAGGCTGCCCTCGAAGGGTCGCGCGAGCAGATCGCGGGCGGTGATGCGCAACAGCCCCCGATACTTCACCTCGCGGATCGCGTCCCAGTCCGCGTCGATCGGATGCGCGGGGGGCGCCTCGGGCACCGCGCCGACGAGCTCGGCGAGCCACGCGGGATGGCGCAGCAGCAGGCGCGCCAGGAAGGCGCTCGAGCCCAGAACGCGGGGGAGGGCGGGGCAGCCTGCGACGTCGAGCCGCGCAGCCCCCGCCTCTCGCAAGCCGCGCGCGAGCTCGGCGAGACAGTGCGCGCCGAAGCCGGGACGCGCGGTCCGCAGCAGCGCGGGCGCCCACACCGCGAGCGAGGGGGTCAGATCCGGGTCGCGGGCCGCCTGGAGGAAGGCGGCGACGGCCGCGTCGGGGTCGGGCTCTCCGACGGCGCGCAGCGCCTCGCGATCGGCCTTCTCCCGCGCGAGCTCGTTCACGAAGTGGGCGGCGAGGGCGTCCATGGGACGCCGAGGGTGGCGCGTTCCCGACGCCTTCGCCTGCGTTAGACGCCGTATGCCGCGCGCACGAGATCCATCTCCGTCAGCAGGCCCACCAGCCGGAGGCCCTGCTCCCCCGACTCGACCACCGGGAGGCAGCCCACCCTCAGGCGCTCCAGCCGGGAGGCGGCCTCGAAGAGCGTGGCGTCGGGGATGATCGAGAACGGAGTGCCGGTCATGCGCTCGACCACCCCGATCTGCGCGATGGCCGGCGCGGCCTCCAAGTCGAGGCGCGCGACCAGCTCGTCCTGCAGATCTCGGTAGCTGAGGATGCCCACCAGCACGCCTTCGCTCACCACGGCGAGGTGGCGCAGGCGAGCGAGCCGCATCAGATGCAGAGCCTCGAGCAGGCTTTCCTCCCGCGAGATCGTGATGAAGTCGCGTCGCATCACGTCGCGGACCCGCTGGCCTCCGGACGCGGGGCTAGGGGCCTCGCTTCTCTCGATCGATGCTTCCTTCTGCATGCGGGTGGGGACGTGCATCCGACGTGCCAATCCGCGTGGGTCGGCTCTCCGAGGCCCGAGACGGGCGCGTGGTCCGACGACTGGGTCGGATCGCCCCCCGACAGCGTTCCAGCTCTGGGGCGGATCCGGAACAGCACCCGGTTGACTGCGGCAGCCACGGAACCGACCCTGTGGGGAATGCAGGACGAGCCGACGGATACCCAGCAGCGGCTCTCCTACATGAATCTCCAGCCGGGCGACTGCGAGCTCCTCGCGGCGCTGAGGCCCGTGCTGGAACGCCATGCCGCCAGCTTCGTGGCCGCCTTCTATCGCAACCTGCTCTCCTTCGGGCCGACCCGGGAGCTGCTGCGCGACCCGGACGTGAAGGAGCGCCTGCTCGTCAAGCAACGGGAGTACCTGCTCAGCCTCGCGAGCCCGAGCCTGGACGACGCCTTCGTGGCCCAGCGCAGGCGGATCGGCGAAATCCACCAGAAGATCGGGCTCGAGCCGCGCTGGTATCTCGGCGCCTACGCGCTCTACCTCTCCCTGCTCACGCCCGTGGTCTGCGACGCCTACGCCTCCGATCCCGAACGTGCGATGCGCACCGTGGTCGCCCTCCAGAAGCTGCTGATGTTCGATGCGCAGCTCGCGATGGAAGCCTACATCGTGGAGCACGATCGCGAGATGACGTTCCTCACCCAAGAGCTCGAGTCGGAGAGCCGGCAGCTCGCGCGCGACCTGGAGGAGCGGGGCTCGGAGCTGCGCGTGACGGAGTCGCGCGCGCGGGCGGCGGAGGAGCTGGCCTCGATCGCGAACCTGGTCGCGGGTCTCGCGCACGAAATCGGCACGCCGATGGGAGTGATCCAGGGCCACGCGAAGCTGCTCGAGCCCGAGGTGACCGGAGAGCAGGCGCGCTGGCGGCTGCGCACGATCCAGGAGCAGATCGCGCGCATCTCGAAGATCATCCAGACGCTGCTCAACATGGCGCGCCCGGGGCGCCGGCGGCTGGTGCCCGTCGCGCTCGAGCCCCTGGTCGAAACCACGCTCTCCTTCGTTTCGGAGCAGCTCAAGCGGCGCGGCATCGAGGTGAGCCGTGCCTTCGAGCCCGTGCCGAGCCTGGTCGGGGACCCGGAGCGCCTGCAGCAGCTCTTCCTGAACCTCTTCCTGAACGCCGCCGCTGCGATGCCGGGCGGCGGCGAGCTGCGCGTCTGGCTGCGCCCGGGCGAAGGCGGCGAGATCGAAGTGGGGGTCGCCGACACGGGATGCGGCATCGCAGCCCAACACCTGCCGCGGATTTTCGAGCCGTTCTTCACCACCAAGCCGGCGGGGGAGGGCAATGGCCTGGGTCTGATGGTGGTGAAGGGCATCGTCACCGACCATGGGGGCTCGATCGAGGCTTCCAGCACGCTGGGACAGGGGACGCAGTTTCGCGTCTGCTTCCCGATGGGCCTTCCCAGCGCGGACGGCCCCTCCGCCGACTGACCTCTCACGAGGCCCTGCGCCTCGCTGCGCGCTTCCGGTCTGAGTGAACTCCGCTCCGGCCTGAGTGAACTTCGCTTGCCTTCGGCTCGCTGCGCGCGCTCTTCGCGCGCTTGCCGGACTCGCAAGGGGAGTCCGTGCAAGGCGGCGCAGCGGCCGCGCAGCGAGGCGGAGCCGAGCGAAGTACGGGTGGCGCGGGCCGCCCCGCGCCGGGACCCGAAAGCCGGCTGCGCGCTTCGCTTGCGCCGCGCTTGCTAGGGCACGATCCAGACCGGGGTTCCCACCTTCACGCGCTGGGCGAGGAAGTCGATCTCGTGGTCGCGCACGGCGATGCAGCCGAGCGTCCAGTCGATCCCCGCCGACTCGCCTTGCCAGCGCGGGCCTTCCCCATGTAGCCCGAGCCCGCCCCCGAGAGCGGTATCCTGCGGGGGCGAGCGATCGTGCGCCCGCCGTGCGACGATGCGCGAGTGCTCGGCGGCCGTGATCGCGCCGCTTGCGAGCGCGACGTCGGCGTCGCGCCGCGACGGGTAGTCGATGGGGATGAAGCGGTGGAAGCGATTACGCGTTGCAGGACCGGAGACGACGTAGTTCCCTTCGGGTGTCCGGTGATCGCCCTTCGATGTCTTCGCACCGACCGGCTCCCGGCCGAGGGCGACCTTCATCACGACGGCGGGTCCGGGGTTGCAGCGGGCCACCAGCCGGCGCTCGCTCTTGCGCACCTCGATGTGCGCGATGCGCGGGCAGGTCGGATCGTCCGCCAGCGAGATCGCGGCGTCGAGCAGCGCGGGCGGGTCGGCGGGGGGCGTCTCGGCGGGTCGCGTCGCACAGCCGGCCAGCAGCGCGGTCGCGAGCGCCACCAGCGCGGCGGCGCGCGGGGCGCCCTGCTCGCGTTTGCGATCTGCTTGCTCCCGGTCCGGGCGGTCGCGGCGCCTCCGACGGGCGGGACCGACGTCTACGCTGCGCTGCGACCGCCGCTGGGCTCGATCCAGACCGACTTCGTCGAGCCGGACGACACGCTGCTGGATGTCGCCGCTCGCCATCGCCTGGGCTTCGAGGCCGTCTCGCGCCTGAACCCCGGTCTCGACCCGTGGATTCCGCCCGCGGGATCGGTCGTGCGACTGCCGACCCTGTACCTGCTGCCGCAGGTCGCACCCGCTGGACTCGTGGTGAACATCCCCGAGATGCGCCTCTACGATTTCGGCGTGAAGGACGGTCCCGAGGTGCTCGCGGTCGCGATCGGCGATGCCGTGGATGCGACCCCGATCGGCGAGTTCCGGGTCGGGAGGAAGCGCATCGATCCCGAGTGGCGGGTGCCGGCGTCGATCCTCGCGGTGAAGCCCGAGCTCCCTCCGGTGGTCGCCCCCGGCCCGGACAATCCGCTCGGCAGCCGATGGCTGACGATCGGGAATTCGAGCTACGGGCTGCATGGCACCAACGTCCGCTGGTCGATCGGGCGAATTGCGACGCACGGTTGTGTCCGACTGTACGAGGAGGACGTGGTCCGGCTCTACGATCGCATTCGCGAGGGTACCCGGCTTCAGCTCGTCTACCAGCCGTACAAGTGGGGACGCGATGGCGATCGCCTGCTGCTCGAGGCCCACCCCGACGTCTATGCGCGGATCCCGGATCCGCTGCAGGCGGCGCTCGAGACGCCGCGTGCGCTCGGGCTCGAGGCAACGGTCGATGTCGCGGCGGTGCGGCGCGTGATCGCGCGGGCGGACGGCGTGCCCACTCCAGTGGGCACGCTGCCGCCGCGCGAGCCGAGCGCGAGCGGGCTACTTCGAGATCCGCTTCTGGAAGATCGCCTCGGACTTCCGGGCCGAGTCTTCGGCGGCCTGCGCCGCGCGGCGTGCGTCGGCCGCAGCCTGCTCGGCCGCAGTGGCGCGGCTCTCGGCGTTGCGGGCCGAGGTCTCGACGCCTGCCACGCGCTGGTCGAGCGCATCCAGCCGGCTGTTGATCTTGTCGACATCGCCTTGGGTCGCGCAGCCCGCGAGCCCCAGCAGCAGCGCGGCGCCCACGCCGGCTGAAAGTCCTCGTCGCATCGGATCTTCCTCCCTGGTCCGAATGAGTGCCTGATCGTGCACGCGGGTGCCCGATTTCGCAAGGGCTGGGCTCAGGCCCATCAGTGCAGCTCCGCCGCGACCGCGGCGCCGGACGGGATCCGGTCCCCCACGATCACGTCGCCGCCGTGGCGTAGCACCAGCGTCACGAGGCCGTCGAGGACGTCCTCGCGCGCGCACCCGCCGACGAGCGCGCCGCTCGTCAGGTCGACGGCGCCTGGCATGCGCTCGTCGCGCTTCACCCAGAGCCGGCGCACGCGGCCCGCCGCGGACGCCGCCGCGACGTCGTCGATCCGATGCAGGCCCTTGCCGCGATTCACGCATCGCTCGTAGCCGCCCGCGATCCTCGTATCCTCGGCGGCGACGGCACGCTCGACGAGCGGCCAGCTGCGGGCATGCAGCTCGGCGGGCGAGAGGTGATCGGGGCTGGCCTGTACGCCTTCGGCCAGCAGGCGGGGCAGGCGCAGGGCGGCGCGCAGCCCGGAGTGATGCGCCTGGGTGGCGACCAGGACGATTGGTCCGCCGCGGCCTTCGAGCTCCGCCTCGATCGCGCGCGCGATCTTCTGGTGGAAGCGCTCGAAATCGAGCTTGCGCTCGTCGCGGTGGCTGTCGTGGCTGTAGTACACGGGCGCTCCGGCACCGACCTGTGTTCCCCGGACGCGCAGCTCGTTCTCGGTCAGCTCGCTTCCGAGCGCATCCTCGAGGCTGGCGGGCACGCCCTGCGCCGAAACGGCAACGAGCCCGAACGCGTCCCCCTGGAAGAGCGCGACGCGGTTCGCCGAGAGAGCTAGCACGTAGTGACGTCGGTTGTGGTGGATCGCCTCCAGCAGGGGGCGCAGTGCGAAGTTCTCCGCGACGGTCACGCTTCGCCTCGGCTCGTCGGGCAGCCCGTAGGCGTGCAAGCCGGCGCGATCGTGGAAGACGGCCAAGCCCGCCGCGGGGCGCTCCATGCGCCGCAGGTCCGTCTCGACGGCGGCGAGCTGCGTGCGAATGCCCTGCGCCTCTGCCGCCGATAGCCCGGCGTCCTCGAGCCCCGCCTCGGCGTCCGCGACCAAACCCTCGTACGCGGCAGCGTTCGCGCGAGCCTCCGGAAGAGTGCGGAGCAGCGGGAGATAGAGCGTGACGACCGGACCGGGACGCGACGCCGCCAGTGCACGCAGTGCCTGGCGATCGGGAAGCGCATGCGGCTGGACGCGAGGGAGCGCCTTCATGGGCCTCTTGCGCTGCAACGAGCATACCGTCGCGGGCGAGCCGCGAAAGGTGCGGCGGGGCTCGTGCTGGCGGAATCTGCCCCAGGACGGTTCCCGACGGCCGCGGAAACCCGCCCCGCGGCCCTCTCCCCGGAAGCAGGTTCCGGATTCCGGAGGCTACCCTGGGCGAGATCGCGGATTCGCCCGCGAGGTCGGCGCGGGAGGCGGGTGGACCGGCGGCGAGCTGGCGGGGATGGCCCTCGAAGAGGCGTGATCGAGCTCGAGCTGCGCGACCTCGCGCAGCTCTTCAACTCGATGGATCCCTCGCCCTTTCACGAGCGCGATCTGGATCCGAAGGCCGAGGAGTTCATCGTCGGCTGGGCGAACGACTACCCGCGCGGGACGCCGCTCGAGCTGATTGTCCACCTCTCGCAGGCGCCCCGGGATCCCGCGCGGGTGGCGATGGTCGAGCCCGCCATCCAAGGCTATTTCGCCGAGCTGGTCCAGGTGACGCGCCGCGAGCTCCGCACGCTCTTTTCGATCGGCCGTGCGAGCCTGCTGATCGGACTCGCCTTCCTGGCGGCCTGCACGGTTGCGAGCCGCCTGGTCGGGAGCCTGGGCGAGCAGCCCTACTACCGGATCGGCGCCTTCGGGCTCGAGATCGCCGGTTGGGTCGCGATGTGGCGTCCGTTCGAGATCTTCCTCTACGACTGGTGGCCGATCCTGCGCAGGCGCCGCCAATACCAACGCTTGGCACGCATGCCCGTCTCGGTCAGGACACCCGAGAACGACCGCCGCGCCCGGATCAACGCTGGATCGAGCGAAGGTAGTCGGTGAGGTTGCGCGATCGCAGCAGAGACGTGTAGCCCGCGTACGGCTCGCCCTCGAGCTCCTCCTCGAAGACGACGCCCCACACCGGCATGCTCCGGGTGCCGTGCTCCGCGACCAGCGCGCGGCCGTCGATCACCTGCATCACGCGCCGCTCGTCGAAGCTGCCGCCGGCGCGCTGGGCGATCCCGGTCAGATCCGACGGCAGGCGCCGCAGGCCGGCCGCGACCGGGCCGTCGCCCTTCCCGAGTTCGCCATGGCAGGACGCGCAATGACGCAGGTAGACCTCCCGCCCGGAGGGCTCCTCGACGTACCGGCTCGAGCAGCCCATCGCGAGCAGGGCGGCCGCGAGCGCATCGGTGCAACGGGATAGACCCTTCACTGTGTACTCCTCTTCGACGGCAACGACGACACGCCCGGCGAGGATATCCAAGTGGAGCGCGGGGTTCGCGAGCAGGCCGAGGAAAACGCCCCGCCTTGAATTGGGGAATCATGGTACAGTCTGCACCAAAATGACCCAGCAAGAGCTGCCGGGCGCTCGTCCAAGGCGCCGCCAGGTTTGGCACAGAGCATGCTCCCGCGAAGGCGTCATGGAACCCGTACGAACCCTGCTGGTGGTTGACGACGACGTGGCCATGCGTCAGATGCTCGGCTCGTTGTTCCGCGATCGCGGCTTCCAGGTGCGGGAGGCGGCCAACGCCGCCGGCGCGCTCGAGCTCGCCCGCGAGATCGACTTCGATACGGTGCTCACGGACGTCCGGATGCCCGGGCGCAGCGGCATCGAGCTGCTCGGCGAGCTCCGCCGGATGCGGCCGGACACCCCGGTCCTGGTGATGACGGCCTTCGGCAGCGTCGACTCCGCCGTCGAGGCGATGCGGGCGGGCGCCTTCGACTACATCGCCAAGCCCTTCGAGCCCGACGTCGTGATGTTCGCGGTCGATCGCGCGCTCCAGCAACGCGCCCTCGAGGAGGAGAACCGCCGTCTGCGCCGCGCGGTCGACCAGACCAGCGCGTTCGGCGACTTGATCGGCACCAGCTCCGCGATGCGGGAGATCTTCGCGCTGATCCGCAAGATCGCGCATGGACGCAGCTCCGTGCTCATCACCGGTGAGAGCGGGACCGGCAAGGAGGTGGTGGCGCGCACGCTCCACTTCCACGGCAGCCGCGCCGAGAAGCCCTTCATCCCGATCAACTGCACCGCGATTCCCGAGGGTCTGCTCGAGAGCGAGCTGTTTGGACACGTTCGCGGCGCCTTCACGGGCGCGCACGCCTCGAAGCAGGGGCTGTTCGAGAAGGCGAACGGCGGCACGCTCTTCCTCGACGAGATCGGCGACATGGGGCTCGGCCTCCAGAGCAAGCTGCTGCGCGTGATCCAGGACCGCGAGATCCGACCGGTCGGCAGCACGCAGTCGGTGAAGGTCGACGTTCGCATCATCACCGCGACCAACAAGGACCTGGCGGCCGAGATCGAGGAGGGCCGCTTCCGCGAGGATCTCTTCTATCGCCTGAACGTGATTCCGCTCTTCATTCCCCCGCTGCGCGAGCGTCCGGGGGACATTCCGGCGCTCGTCGACCATTTCGTGCGCAAGCACGCAGACGGCACACGCCGGATGGTGTCGCCCGAAGCCATGCAGCGGCTGGTGGCCTGTCCCTGGAAGGGCAACGCCCGCGAGCTCGAGAACGTGATCGAGCGCGCCCTCGTGCTATGCGACACGCCCGAGCTGGGGCCGCAGGACCTGCCGCTCGGGGCAGTTGCGCCGCCCTCCGAGGCGGCTCCGGCCGCGAGCTTCCTGCACGCGGCCTCCGAGCAGCGCCTCCCGCTGCGCGAGCTGGAGGAGCGCTACATCGAGGAGATCCTGCGGCTCACGGGCGGTAACAAGGTTCGCGCCGCGCGGATCCTCGGCATCGACCGCAAGACGCTCTACCGGCGCGCCGAACGCAGCGCCCGCGACGGCGTGGGTTGAGAGCGGCCCTGTCTCAAGCCGAGTAGGCGGCGCCCGGGCCCGCGCGAAGCTGCGAGAGGCGCGCGGCGAGCTGATCGAAGGCCCGCAGCTCCTCGGGTGCCAGCACCTCGGACACTATCGAGAAGCCCACGCCCGGCGTCAGCGCGAGCAAAGCGCCGGCCTGGAGCGCGGTGCGCAGCAGACGGCGGCGCGAGACGCGCGGGGCGCGCATGCCGAGCGACGCCAGCGCGGCGGCGCCCAGGCCGGCTCCCGCCCAGGCGCGATCGCCGCGGCGGCGCTGCTTGGCCTGGTGGCGGCCCTCGCTCAGGAACTGCGAGGCGAGCGAGACGGCGCTCGGGCTCGGACCCGCCAAGGCCCGCCCGGCTCCGGGCACCAGCTCCAGCTCGGCGAACACGCCCGCGTGGTTCGAGCAGCTCGCAGGCGCGCCATCGAGATCGAGTCGCTCGTCGAAGACGCGCCGGGTGCGGAGCGGCACCACCGCCGTGCCACCGCCGTCGCGAGCGAACACGTAATCGACGCGGCGATCGGGCTTGCGGCTGTACGCGCGGTAGGGGTTCTCGCGCAGAACCGTCGCGCTGGGGGTGTCGAGCTCGGCGGCGACGTCGCTCAGACCCGTGAGGCCCGTCAGGATCGCGTGCTCCGGGTTGTCGTCCCCGAAGTTGAAGTCCCCCAGCATGACGACCGGGTGCTGCAGCTCGCGCGATGCGAGCGCCAGCTCCGCGATCTGGCCGACGCGATGCGCGCGGTAGGCGTGCGGGACGTCCCTCGTGTAGCGGGCATGCAGATGGGTGTCGACGAACATCAGCGGACCCGCGCGGGTCGCGAGCTCGAGCGTTGCCCAGCCCTTGCCGCCGTAGTAATCCGGGTGATCCGGCCGGATCGGATTGCCGCGCAGCGAGAACGGGTCGAAGCGAGCCGACCGGATCGGCAAGCGCGTGAGCACGAGGAGGCCACCGCCGAAGCCCGCCGGGTGGTGCCAGGCGCCGGGGAGGCCGGCCGCGCGGCCCGCGGCGACCAGACGGTTGCGCGCGCCCTCGGTCCAGACCTCCTGGAAGGCGATCGCGTCGAGATCGAGGGAAGCCAGCCGCTGGCCGATCGCCTGCATCCGGGCCCCGACGTTGGGGGCGAGCGGTCCCGGAAGCGCCCAGACATTCAGCGTGGCCACGCGGATGCGCATCTTGCTGGCCCGGCTGCGCGCACGCGGCCGGCGGGGTCTCGCCGGCGAAACGCGGCGCGCTCCTATCCTCCAATATCAATGCAAGCCGCTTGCCGTCGCTGTCCAGAACCGGGAGAGTTGGCGAAGCCGGAGCAACGGCGTGCGCTTGCGAGAGGCGCTGCGCACCCCGGGTTGGCGTCTGACGCGGGCCGGATGGGAAGTTTCTTTCCCGGATTGTCGGGCTTGGGCCCTAGTTGCCGCCGCCGTCGACGTAGATGCGCTGGCCGGTGAGGTAGCCGGCCGCGTCCGACACCAGGAAGCGAACCACGTCGGCCACCTCCTCCGGGCGGCAGACGTGCTCGAAGGGCATCGACGGATCCAGGCTGCGGATGTCCTCGACCCCCTGGCCTGCCCTCACCAGGCGCCGGCCCATCTCGGTCTCGACCAGCCCCGGGGCCACCACGTTCACGTGCACGTGGTGGCGGCGCTCCTCCTTCGAGAGCGTGAACGCGAGCGCTTCCATGGCCGCCTTGCCCATGTTGTAGGGCGCTCCGAAGGCGGCGTGGTAGCGGGTCGCCGCGCTGGAGATCATCACGATGTCGCCGCGCGGGCGCGTGCGCATGCTCGGGAGCACCAGCTTCGAGAGGAAGTGCGGCCCGAAGGCGTGGGTGCGAACCACCCGCTCGAGCTCGGCGGGGTCCGTGTCGGCGACGCTCTGGCCGCGGCTCGCGAGGCCGGCGTTGTTGATCAGGATGTCGACATGGCCGAAGTCCGCGAGCACCGCCTGCACCATCGCCGCGTCCTCCTCGAAGGCGTCGACCGAGGCGCGATAGCTCCTGGCGCGGCGGCCCTTCGCCTCGATCGCCGCGACGGTATCCTTGGCCGCCGCTTCGTCGCGGCGGTAATTGACGGCGACGTCGGCGCCGTCCTCGGCCAGAGCCAGCGCGATCGCGCGGCCGATCCCTCGCCCGCCACCGGTTACCAGGGCCACACGTCCAGAAAGCGACAGAGGGGGCAGCGACATGGGGGCCTCTCCCGTTGCGATCGGGTGCCTTCGCGGCCCGCAGTGTACGGGGTTTCCGGTACCCTGGCCGGCCAGGGGTTTCGTGCGAGCGCGACATCCGTTCCGAGGCCTTCCCGTCCCGCCGTTGCTGCAGCCGCGGGGTACCGACGAGTTCGGCCCGCCGCCGCGGACCGCGTCCGAACGGCGCGCGCTCGCGCAGGTCGAAGCCTCGCTCGACGCTGCGGCGCGGCGCCTGCGCCTCCCGGCGGCGGCGCTCGCCGAGGCGCGCCTGGGCACCGCGGCCGCGCTGCGGGCGCTCGACGCCGCCCACGGACGCGGCTATTACGCCGTGTCCGAGGAAGCCACCCGGGATCCCGCCGCCGCGCAAGCCGCCTTCGCCGGGGACGAGCTCGTGATCGACGTGCAGACGCACTACGTCGCGAGCGCGCGCGCCGCCGAGCCGCCGGCCCGCGCGATCCTCGACTTCATCCGCAGCGTGGCGCCGCAGCGCTGGGCGGACCTGCGCGGCGCCGCCGCGCTCTCGCTGGCGGAGTACCTGCGCTGCGTCTTCGTGGAGAGCGAGACCGCGCTCGCGGTGCTCAGCTCGGCGCCGGGCGAGGGGGAGAGCAACATCCTGACCAACGCCGAGATCGCCGCGACGCGCGAGCTCGTCGACCGGCTGGGCGGCGGCGGACGGCTCCTGCACCACGCGATCGTCCACCCCAATCTGCCGGGCGAGCTGGACGCGATGCAGCGCCTGCGCGAGCGCCTCCGCCCCGACGGCTGGAAGGTGTACACGCTGTACGGCGTCAACCAAACTCGCCGCGGCTTCCGCCTCGACGACGAGCAGACGGGAATCCCCTTCCTGGAGCGCAGCCGCGCGCTCGGCGTGCGCGTGGTGTGCGCGCACAAGGGCTTCTCGTCGCTCGCGCGCACCGGCTCGCCCGAAGACGTGGGGCCGGCAGCGGCCGCATTCCCCGATCTCGCGCTGCTCGTCTACCACTCCGGCTACGAAGCGCCGCGAGGCGAGGCCGAAGAAGAAGGGCCGTTCCTTCCCGGCGCGGTGCCACGGGGCACGGATCGCTTGGTCGCGAGCCTGGCCGCGGCAGGGATTCCGCCGGGCGCAAACGTCTGGGCCGAGCTCGGGAGCACCTGGCAGTGTCTGGTGCGCCGCCCGCGCGAGGCAGCCCACGTGCTCGGCAAGCTGTTGCTCGCCGTCGGCGAGGATCGCGTGCTCTGGGGTACGGACTCGATCTGGTACGGCTCGCCGCAGCCGTTGATCGACGCCTTTCGCGCCTTCCGGATTCCCGACGAGCTGCGCGAGCGGCACGGCTATCCGGAGCTCACGCCCGCGATCAAGCGCAAGATCCTCGGGGAGAACGCGGCGCGGGTCTATGGGATCGACCTGGCACGTCTGCGCGAGCGCGTGCGCGACGACGAGCTCGCCTGGGTGCGCGCAGCCCTCGCGGATCAGCGCGGGCGCGGCAGCGCGCGGATCTGAAGTCCGGCGAGCTGTTTCCCCACTGCGTCGTAGGCGCGCACTTCGTCCGGAATCGCGATCTCGGCGAGCGCTGCATTCGAGAGCCCGAAGGGCAGCGCCACCAGCGCGCCGGCGCCCAGCCCCGCGCGCAGCACGCGCCGGCGCGAGATCACGGGCTGCCGCGCGCCGGCGCCGGCGAGCACGGCGCCGGCGAGCGCACCCACGGCGGCGAGCCGCTGCTCGCCGCGTCGGGTCTCGGCCGCCGCGCGTCCCGCCGCCAGCACGGAAGCTGCCAGCTCCGCAGCCGCCGCGTCGGGCGCAGGAGCGCGGCTCGCGGCGTCCCCCTCGAGCTCGATCTCGGCGACCAGCCCGGCGTGGTCCGAGTAGGCGGCCGGACTCCCGGCGGGCGACTCGTCGAAGATCCGCTCGACCCCGCGCACGCGCAGGCGCCCGCCGTCGCCGTTGCGCGTGAAGACGTAGTCGATGCGCTCGTCGTCGTGCGGTTCGCGCTCCTGCCGATAGGGATTCGCGCCCAAGATCGTGGGTTGGCGCCGGTCCAGCTCCGCCGCGGCATCGCGCATTCCCGTGAGCCCGGTGAAGACGGCGTACTCCGGGCGCCCTTCGCGCATGTTGAAGTCGCCGACCGCCACCACCGGGTTCGGGATCGACGCCACCGCTGCCGCGAGCTGCACGATCTGCGCGACGCGGTGCGGGTGCTCGTCGTCGCGTGCGTCGTTCACGTACTGCGCGTGCAGGTGGGTGTCGATCAGCGTGACGGCACCGCCCGCGGCGGCGAAACGGAGCGCGCAGAAGCCCTTGCCGCCGTGATAGTCGCCGCGCCAGACGCGGAGTGGAAAGCCGCGCAGAGCATACGCTTCAAAGTGTGCAACCTCGAAGGGCGCGCGAGAGACCACGAGCAGTCCGCTGCCGCCCAGCGCGGCGCCGCGGTGCCAGGCGTGGACCAACCCGGCGCGGCTGCCGGCCTCTAGCAGGCGGCGCCGCGCGCCCTCGGTCCAGACCTCCTGAAACGCCATCCAATCGAGCCCGAGCGCGGGCAGCCGTGCCCCGATCGCGTCCATCCGCGCGGATCCCTCCCGGCTGAACGGCCACGGGAGGCCCCAGACGTTGAGCGTGGCGAGGCGCATGGCTCTTCAACCGGCCCGCGGCGGAAGGCCGTCGGGGCCCGGTCGCTCGCCGGGAGGTCGCGTGAAGAAGCGACGCGAGCCCCAGAACCACTGCTCGGGGTAGGCGAGGATGGCGCGCGAGAGCGCCTCGCTCACGGCGGCGGTGACTTCACGCTCCGCGCGCTCGTCGCCCGCACCCGGCGGGGGACGGATCACGCGCCAGACGTGGCAACGCCAGCGCCCGCGTCCGACGCGGTTCACGCTCGCCACCACGATCGGCGCGCCCGTCACGCGCTGCAGGAACGCGACGGAGGGCGTCGTCGCCGCGAGCGTTCCCAGGAACGGCACGAAGATCGGGCGCTCCCGCGCGTCCTCGTCGGCGAGCAGTCCCACTGTCTCGCCTCGCTCCAGGGCCCGCGTGAGCGGAAGCAGGATGCCCCACTTGGTGAGCACCCGGGTGCCGCCCGTGCGGCGGATCGCCGTCAGCACCGCATCGACCGGCGCGATCCCGGTCGGGCGCACCGCCACCGTGAGCGGAACGCCGACCAGGCCCGACAGGTAGGGGCACAGCTCCCAGACGCCGAGATGGCCCGAGACGCAGATCAGGCCGCGCCCTTCCTCGGCGAGGGAAGGAAGCGTTTCCCGGAAGGCCTGCGCGTCGACGCTGCGCTCGAAATCCTCCGCCCTCAGCCGCGGCATGCGACAGAAGTCGACAAACAGATGGCACATGTGGCGCGCCCAGGCGAAGAGCAGCCGCCGGGACTCGCGGCGGGTGAGGCCCTGGCGAAACACGATCCGCTGGTTGCGGAAGAGCCCCCGGCCGAGGGGGGCGACCCGGCGCTCGTGCAGCAGCGTCGCCGCGACCAGCGGGAGCGAGGCGGCGTCGGCGATGGCATGGGCGAGGATCCCCGGCATGCGGCGGAAGGCGCTCGTCACCAGGCGCAGCGCGAGGCCCGCCGCGCGATGGTGCAAAGGGACGGCGCCGCGTCCGTTCGAGGCGGCGGTGGGTTCCACGCGGAGCTGGCGGCGAGGGCTACTCGCCGCGTTTCGCAAGGGGCTTCCCGCCATCGTTCCAGTCGTCGCGCGAATAGCCGCAGGCCCGCTCCGGCTGCTCGAGCAGTCGGCGCGCGGCGCGGCGATCGAGGGGATCGGTCGGCATCCGATCCCGGAGACCGGGCACGCGCTGCAAGACGGCGCGGCCTTCGGTCACCAGCTCCTCGCGGTCGTCGCTGCGGCCGACGCACAGAAGGGATGCTCCGAGCCCGACGTTGTAGTCGACGCGCTGATCCGCGAGGGCGACGGCGCGACGCGAGAGTTCGAGCGAGCGATGCGGGTCGCCCCGCGTCCCAATCGACATCTCGAGCATGCGCGAGTCGGGGAGCATCCGGTAGAAGGCCGCCGCCGCGTAGTAGAAGTTGCCGAGCTCCGGGTTCCAGGCCTCGTGCACGAAGGCGGGCGGGGTCTGCATGCAGCGATCGAGCGTCTGCGAGATCTGCTTGAGCCAGCGCATCGAGGAGAGGATGCCGTGGGCCATCGCGACGCGGCCCATGCCGGCATACTTGTAGAAGCAGCATTCACCGCAGCGCGTGTCGATCGCCAGCCCGCGATCGGCCCATGCCATCGCGAGCGTTCCATAGCGGGCCCGCATCTCGACATCCAAAGCCGGCGAGAGCTCCGCCAGCCAGGCGTAGTCGCGCGCGATCCGCCAGTAGGTGTGCGGCTCCTCGGGCGCCTGGGCGATCAGCAGCTCGAAGATCTGCGCGGCCTTCAGGTAGTCGTAGCGGCGCTCGTGGTCGAGGGCGCTCACCCAGGCCGCACGCAGGGCAGCCTCGCGCGCGAAGCCCGGGTACCACAAGACAGCCGGCCGCGGACCCAGCGGAGGGCGCGCGCTCACCGGGGGCAGATCCGGGCCCGCCGCGGCTGGGGCGGAAAGCCACGCCAGCGCGAGCAGCAGCACGGCGACCTCGACCAAAGCGCGCCCCAGGGCAATCCGAACCAAGCGTTCCTGCCTCCTGCGACCCAAGGGCGCCGCTGCGGGCGGACTGCCCCTCTCGCGGCGGCGCGCGGGGCAGCGACCCCACACAGGATACTCCTCGCAAAAGGGGGCTGGAAGACGCGAGAGCCAGTCGGTGATTCATGCCATGATGTGCCGCTTTGCGGTGGAGCCGACTCCCGTGCCTCCGCTGCGAACGAGGAGGATCCATCGTCATGTCTCTTCGCTCCGCCTGGCTCTCGCTCTTCGCCCTGGTCCTGGCCGCCTCCGCACCCGCCGAAGAGCCCCAGACCGCGGCGGAGATCCAAGCCTGTGTCGAAGCTAACATGCCCAAGACCAGCAGCGTGCAGTCGATCGCGCTGCGGGCGAAGGATCGCGTTTCTGCAATCACCGAGTCGAAGGCCACGATCTTCTGGAAGAAGTCCGAGGACGGCCGTTCGCGCGTGTTGATCCAATTCTCCCTGCCCGACGATCTACGCGGAGCGAGCGTGCTCCTGCTCGAACGCAAACAGCCCGGCGAGCGTGACATGTTCATGTACCTGCCGGAGCTACGGTCGGTCAAGCGCATCACGAGCCGCATGGTGACCGGCTCGATGTTCGGCACGGACTTCAGCTACGAAGATTTCGAGATGATCGAAGACTACGCCGCGAAGGCGAAGGGTTCGCGTGTGGACGACGCGCTCCTCGACGGCCAGCCCGCGTGGGTGCTGGAGAGCCGCCCCTCAGCCGGAGAGGTCGGAGGTTACACGCGCATTCTCGAATACATCGACCCCGAGACCTGCGTGCGCCTCAAGACCGAGCTCTTCGAGGCGAACGACCGGCTGCGCAAGGTCGCGAGCTCCGACCGCAAGACCCTGAGCGAGGTGTCCGGGCTGCACTACGCCCCGCGGCTCACGCTGCGGGATCTGGTCAAGCAGACCGAGACGGAGCTCGTGATCGAGAAGATCGAGGTCGGTGTGGACATCCCGGAGCGTCTCTTCAGCCAGACGAACCTGACGAAGGGCAAGTAGCGGGAAGCGAGCCGCGGGGCCGCGACGGCCAGGAAGCGGGCGTGCTCAAGGCGTACGCACAGCTCGTGACACGCCACGCGGTGGCCGTGGTGCTGATCGTGACGGCGCTGACCGCGCT
>Ga0184637_10000502_pt1 | contig 29223 bp, 17 predicted proteins | sample PLM3_127_b2_FD_133143 | JGI IMG/M metagenome (GOLD analysis project Ga0184637, IMG submission 133143) | Groundwater sediment microbial communities from an aquifer in East River, Colorado, USA - PLM3_127_b2 | ecosystem: Environmental > Terrestrial > Soil > Riparian zone | place: USA: East River... | reverse complement strand
GACCGACATGAAGGGCGGGCTGGTCTCGATGATTTACGCCATCCGGGCGCTTCAAGACTCAGGTCTTCGTCCGAACGGACGCATCGCGCTCCGGATCGTGCCCGACGAGGAGACGGGTGGTGCCCTGGGCTCACAGGCGCTTTGCGAACGGGGCCTACTCTTCGGCGACGACGCCTGCGCCATGCTCACCGCCGAGCCCACGGGAAGCGTCGTCTGGAACGCGAGCCGCGGGGCCCTGACCTATCGCGTTCGCGTCCGGGGCCGATCCTCCCACGTGGGCCTGCAGTATCGCGGAGCCAACGCCTTCGAGAAGTCCCTCGGGCTCTTGCGGACTCTATCGACGATCAAAGAGGACGTCGAGTCCCGCACCACCCGCTACCCCCTCGAGCCCGCAGAAGCGCGGCGCTCCATTCTGATGATCGGGGGCGAGGTCTCGGGCGGGCAGAACTTCAACGTCGTTCCCGCAAGCTTCAGCTTCACCGTGGATCGCCGCCTGAATCCCGAGGAGGACTTCGAGGAGGAGAAAAGACGCCTCCTCGAGGCCGTCGACGGCGCCCGAGCGCAGGGAGTCGATCTCGAGCTCGAGTGCATTCAGGAGGCGCGCCCGGCGGGCGTCGCTTCCGATCATCCCGCGGCCCGCGCCCTCGCGGACTGCATCGAGGAGGTCAAGGGCGCGAGGCCTCGCCTCGAGCTCTGCCCGGGAATTCTCGAGATCCGCTTCTATGCCGAAAAAGGCATTCCGGCCTTCGCCTACGGCCCTGGACTGCTTTCTGTCGCACACGGCCCGAACGAGTTCGTAAAACGACGCGACTTGGAAGAGTGCGCCGTGGTCTACGCCCTCGCGGCGCTGCGCCTTCTGGGGTGAAATCGCCTCGTCCATGGCCGTGGGGAACCCACCCCGCCCCAAGGGGAGAACACCCCCCGCAAAGTCGCGTAAATACGCATTCCTGAAGAGTTTACGGATGGCACCCGCTTTGCACAGTGCTTGACGCCACGTGACTTTTCTTAACGTGAAAGGGGAGGAAATGGAAACGATGAGAAACCGATGGCTCGTCTGTGCAACCTTGGCCTTCGCAGTGTCGTTGCTCTCGCCGAGAACGCTCGTCGCCGGGGACGCGTTTGCGAAGTTCGGATGGTTCTTCAACCCCGACGTGGGCGGAATCGGAAACAGTTGGTTCGCCTCCTTAGGCGCCGACTGGGGAGTTTTCTACGAAAAACAGGGATTCCTGGGATTGGAGTTCCAGGGGGCCTACCACAGTGAGTCGGAGGGAGACGTCACGGTGTCGGAGGTGCCCGCCAACGTCCTTCTGAATTTCAAGTGGAAGTCTCCATCCGAAAAAGTTCGTCCGTACGTCGGCGCGGGAGTCGGGTTGATCTCGAGCTACGTCAAGATCGAATTCCTGGGCGATTCGGACCACGAGTGGGTCAAAAACGCGGGAATCCAGTTCATGGGAGGAGTGGAGCTCAATCAAAAATTCGTCGTCGAGCTGCTGGCGCAGAAAGCGTTCGACGGGGACTCCGCCGATTTCTTTGCGGATGGCTCCGAGCTGAGATGGGCCTTGCTGGCCGGATTCCGTTGGTGAGCCCGTAAGCGACCTGCGAGACGAAAGAAAGAGGAGATCGGGGGATCCTTCTTTCCTTCTTTGATTCTTTGCGCCCTTGCCTCTTTGCGCCTTTGCGTTTTTCTTATCGATTCACGAACGCAGCTTTGACCCGAGGTCCATTCTTCATGAAGTTCGAGACCCCGATCTTCATGTCTTCGAGCCGACAGACCTCTCCGAAGCACCGTGCCTCGAACCGCAGGCCTTCCGCGAGAGGAAGCGAAGCGCCCTCGAGGATAGCCTTTCTCATCACGTCGTCGACGGCGCGGGAGAGATGGCCGAGATGGACTTCGGGAAGCGATCGGGGAATGTCCAGGGGCTCGCGGCGGATGCCCGGAAGATCGACCTCACCCCCGGCGGCGGCGCGCGCGAGCTCGACCGCGGCCTTCACCAAATCGCCCTCGATCTCCTCGCGCACCAGCCCAAGCTCGACGGCTTCGCTGCTCGAGATCGGTCTTCCCCCACGGAGGAGCGGCCACGCTTTCTCGAGACCGATGAGCCGCGGGAGTCTCTGGGTGGCGCCGGCGCCAGGAATGATGCCAAGGTTCGGCTCGGGCTGGGCCGCGAGCGGCGCCAAGCCCTTCCGCGCGAGCCGCGCATGGCAGGCCATGCCGAGCTCGTTCCCGCCGCCGAAGGCGAGACCGTTGTAGGCGCAGATCACGGGCTTTTCGAAGTCCTCGATCTGGATCAACACCTCGTGCGAGGCCCAGGAGGTCCGCTCGCCTTCCTCTTCGGATCCGATCTTCGCGAGCATCGAAACGTCGGCGCCGGCGACGAAGGCCTTGCGGCCGAACCCGGTGATGACGACGCCACGGACGCTCTCGTCCGTGCGAAGGGCCTCGAGGTGGCGGGAAATCTGCCGGAAGACCTCCATATTCAACGCGTTCAGCACCTGGGGCCGGCGGATGATGAGTACGGCGACGTCGTCGAAGTCGCGGCGAAGTACGAAAGGAATCTCCCAGGACTCCCCCGATGCTTCACGGCTCACGAGGGCATCGGCAACGGGGAAGCTCGGATACATGCGCTGATAGGCGCGAACCTTCTCGAGCGCCGCGGGAAGACCGATCTGATTCATGAAGGCAAACGGCGGCCGGATGACGAGCCCGAGCTCGCACCCGAGCTCGAGGTCCGAGAGGCTTACGATTCCGCTCGAGAGAACCTCGTTGGCGAGACCGAAGTAAGCTCCGGTCATACGCTCGCGGATGGCGGCGGCCCGCTCGGGTGCGACCTCGACCGTCTCCTCCCGCGCGGGAACGTCCCAGGGTGTTCCCATCGCCATGGCCTTCTTGAGGACCTCCGGAGTGCGGAACCACGGGTTCACCCGCTGGCTCATCTCGTCGAGCCCATGGGCGGTAATCGGGTTGCCTCCGCTCAAGTTCATCGCGGTGAACGGGCCGACTCCGAGGCCGAGGGCTTCACCCGCTACTTCGTCAACTTCACGTGTCGTCCCCAGGCCTTCCTCTACTGCGAGCGCCGCGGCCTGGAACAACCCCTCGAAGATGGGGTCGATGGCATAGCCGTAACGGCTCTCGACGCGAATCGGCACCTTCCCGATCGCCTCATACAGGTCGAGAAGCCAGGAGACGACGTCTTCGGCCGTTGCCTCTCCGGGGACGATCTCGACCAAAGGGTTCCTCTCCGCGGGGAAAAAGTAGTGGACGACCGACGCCCGGCTGGGATCGCGAAGCTCATCGAAAATGCTCTCGGGCTCCAGATGAGAGGAGTTGGAAGCCAGAATGGCATTCCGAGCCGCCAGGTTCTCGAGCTGCGAGAAGATGCGCCGCTTCACTTCGAGGTCTTCGGTCGCGGCCTCGATCACGAAATCGGCATCCTGGAGCGACCCATAATCCTCGGTGAAGGTCACGTTCGCCTTCATCGCCGCCCCTTGCTCGGGGGTGAAGGCGGAGGCCTCGACTCCCCGGTCGATCTTCTTCGCGAGCTTCTCCCGGCCAGCATCGAGCGCCTTCGGGGCGATGTCGACGACGACGACCGGGACCCCCGCGGGCGCGAGCACCTTCGTCATGTGAAGGGCGATGTCCGGGCCGATTTGGCCGGACCCCACGATGCCCACTCTATTGAGAGACCGGGATCCCAGAACGAAAGGCAACGTTCACTCCTTTGTTAATTGCTCGCCTCGCTCTTCGCTCGGCTCGCTCCCCTCGCTCCTCGCTCGGGGAGGATGGGCCCTCCGGGCCCCGCGGCTCGCCTCGAACTTCAATCATGGCGCTGGGGCCCCACCCCCAGCGCTTCTCGCTTCGGGACTCGCTTCGCTCGCCCTACGCTCGGGCTGAGGGCTCCGCTCGGCTCGCGCCACGAGCTCCGGATGGCGGTCCAGCACCCGCAGGACCGCTTCCACGTCCTCGGGAAGATTGTAATAGTGAAAGCTGATCCGAAGCCCGGGGCCTCTCGAGGACACGATGATGTCCTCTCGGGCGAGCGTTTCGACGAGCTTCGCCGCGTCGTGGGCCCCGAGAACTACCAGCGGTCCGCGAAGCTCGGGCTCCGCCGGCGTCAGCAGCTCGAAGCCGCGCTCTTGCGCCTCCGCGATCAGCATCGTCGCCAGGCCTTCCACGTGATCGCGGATCTCTTCGAGCCGCACGTGCTCGAAGAGCGAGAGCCCGGCGAGGCCGGCGTAGAGATTCGGGATCGGGGGAGTTCCCGTCTCGAACCGCCGCGCGGTTCGGTGGTAGATCGCGCGCTCGATGTCGAAGTCGAACGGCCGCTCCTGGCCGAACCAGCCAGTGAGAAGAGGCTCGAGGGTATCGGTGAGCTCACGCCGGACGTAGAGAAACGCGAGCCCGGAGGAGCCCATGAGGTATTTGAGGGTGCCGGTGATGAGGAAGTCGCAGTCGAGCTCCTTCACGTCTAGCGGCCGGGTCCCCGTCGACTGATAGTCGTCGACGAGCGTGAGGGCACCCACCTCGCGCGCGGCCGAGACCACCGCCTCGACGTCCTGGAGGTAGCCGTTTCGGAAGCACACCCGGGCCACGGGAACGATGAGGGAGCGCTCGTCGAGCGCTTCCCGGTAGGCGGAAACCGGAAGCCGGCCCTCGCGCGCGCGGACGCGCACGATCTCGGCCCCGCGCTTCTGCTGGACCAGCCAGTTGTGGGACACCGTGGGAAACTCGAAATCGCCGAGAAGGACGCGTTTTCGCGGGCCGTCGAAGGCGAGCGCGGAAGCAATGCTAGAGGTGGCGGTCGAGGCGCAAAAGGTCACGGCGATCTCGTCCTCGGACGCGCCGCAGAACGCCGCGAAGCGCGACCTCGCCTTCTCGAGGATCGAGACCCATTCTTCCCAGGGCGAGCCCCCGCCCCTCCAGGAATCGAGGTAGAGCCCGTAGGCCTCCTCCACCTCGCGCGAGAGAGCGCCCTTCGAGCAGGAATTCAGGAAAGTCTTTCTCTCGAAGATGGGAAAGCGCTCGCGGAATCGCTCGGGGGTCATCATTAGTTGCTCGCTCGCCTCTTCGGCTCGCTCGCTCCCCTCGCTCCTCGCTCGGGGAGGAGGCGCCCTCCGGCCGCCGCGGTCTTCGCCAGCTCGGGGCTACGCGGCTCGAGCTCGGACAGAAGCTGGACCAACCGCTCGGGCACCAGAGTCGGCCGGAAGGTCTCACGCTCCACGGTGGCGACGACGATGTAGCCGTCCGCGATAGACGTCCTTTCCGGCAGGCGAAAGGCGTCGAAACCGAGAGTGAAGCTGGTCTTTCCCAGCCGGTCGAGGCGCATCTCGATCGAGAGAAGCTCCGCGAGCTTCGCCGGCGCGCGGAAGTTGCTGTGACAGGCGACCCGCGGCATCCAGACCCCGATCTCGTCGAGGAAGCCTTCGTAGCTCAAGCCTTGCCTCCGGATCCACTCGAGCTCCGCGTTCTCGAAGTAGCTGAAGTAGCGGGGGAAGTACACGATGCCGGCGAGATCGATGTCGGACCAGGCGACTCGCTGCTCGATGACGAAGGCGGCCATGGACGATTCTATCTTACTAAATAACGCCTGTATTGATTCCCCGCTTACCCAAGGCATAGACTCCACGGAATCATGCGGCTTTCGCTTGTCGCCCTTCTCCTCTGGACGGCGTACCCCGCGCCTCTGGCGAGAGCGGAGTCGACGTTCGAGCTCTCGGGCACCGTTCTCGAAGAGTCGGGCCTCGGCCTTTCGGGCGCCGTCCTGACGCTCGTCCATCAGTCTACGGGCCTCACCCGCACCGCCACGACGAGCGACACCGGCCGCTACAGCTTTCCCGGTCTTCTTCCCGGGGTCTACTCGCTCGAGGCCCGCCTTTCCGGGTACGCCACCCCGCGCTACGCCGGGCTCAAGTACTTCGCCGACACCAAGCCGATCTTCAACATTACTCTCCTGCCGCGCGAGGTCCAGGAATCGATGACCTTCACCGGCGAGGCGCCGCTTTTGAACGTGAGCCAGTCCCAGGTGGGACTCTCGGTCGAGCAACGTCAGCTCGAGGAGCTGCCTCTCTCGCGGCGCGATTATCTCGAGCTGGGAACGCTCGAAGGCTCGGCGCGCGAGCTCGGGGGAAACTCGCGCCTTTCGATCGACGGAGCGAACGCGCATTACACGGCCTATCGGCTCGACGGATTTCAGAACACGCGCGATCAACACGGAGTCGTTCTCGCCGACGTCGGCATCGACGCCGTCGAGGAGTTTCGGGTTGTCAGCGGTCCGTTCGAGGCCGAAAGCGGTGGGAGCCTCTCCGGGATAGTAAGCGCGGCCACGAAGGCCGGGGGCAACGACTGGCACGGGAGTCTCTTTGCTTTCTTTCGACCCGGTGGCTGGGACGCCCGCGACCCCCTCACTTCCGAGAACACGTCTCTCGATCGGCAGAATCTGGGATTCACGCTCTCTGGACCGCTCGTCGAGGAGAAGACCTACTTCTTCGCCGGGCTCGAGCACTGGAATCAGAACGAGGACGTGGTCGTGACCGCCCCGTATGACGACGGTCGCTTCCGCGGGGTCTACGAGCTTCCGAGCGATCGACTTCGGTCGCTTCTGAAGCTCTCCCATTTCTTCGGCTCGCGCCACCATCTCACGGTCAAAGCGCTCTTCTCCCAGGAGTCGGCGCTCGAGGGCGTCGGTGGCTATGACATCTTCGAGAACGGCCTCGACACGGAGAACGACGACGTCGCGGTCTCGGGGACACTGGCTTCTTCGATTGGATCCGCGCATTCAGAGCTTCGGGTGGGCTTCGTTTCCGAAAGGTTCCGGGCGACGGCCGGCCCGCCGCCCCTGGGAGCCGCAATCCGGGATCCGCTCGCCGGCAATATCGGCTCTCCTACCCGCTTCGAGCGCGCCGACGAAGATCATTTCGAGATCTCCGAGATCCTCTCCCTTCCCGCGGGGACGCACAGCCTGAAGACCGGCTTCAGCTTCCTTCGCATCGAGAGCACGAGCGAGCTCGAACGCTTCGGCGACGGACTGATCTTCGTTCCGTCGGCCGCACGAGCTCCGACCGTCACTTGGGAATCGATGGGAACGACGGGCTCTCTCGAACGGAGCGAGACCCACTTCCAGGTTTTCGTCCAAGACGACTGGCCGATTTCCCCTCACCTCACGCTCAATCTCGGCGTTCGGTGGGAGCAGGAGAGCTCCGTCCGCGACAATAACAACTTCGCGCCGCGGGTCGGAGTCCATTGGGATGCGACAGGGGACGGGCGCACCTCGGTGCGCGGCGGCTACGGAATCTTCTACAGCTCCGTCATCTCCATCGTGGATACTCTCGAACGCCTCTACGGCCACTCCGGAGTCGGGGTCGTCGCCCGCGCCAATGGCGTTTTAGGGACGGCACCGAATTTCTACGCTCCAGAAGAGCGCCGCTCGCCCGCAGCACAGCAATGGAGCGCCGGGTTCGAGCGGGAATGGGCGCCGACTCTATCGGTCGCCGTCGACCTCGACTACATTCGAGGATCCGACCTCCTCCTCCCCCTCGACAGCAACGCGCCGTCGTTCTACGACTACACCGCGGGCGGTTCGCGCTCTTCCGCTGCCGCCGATCTCACCCGGCCCTTCGGCATTTCGGGCTCCCGCGACCTCTATCTCATCGGGTCGCGAGGCTCGAGCCGGTTCTGGGGCGTCAAGGTCCAGGCGACCAAACGCTACCAGACCTCCTTCACGCTCCAGGCGGTGTACCAATGGTCGCGGACGACGAACGACGGCGACGACTACCGCATCGAAGAGTCGCTGCCCCTGGACCCGGGACGACCCGACCTCGAATGGGGGCGGAGCGCTTACGATATCCCCCACTCGTTCGTCGCGAGCGGAGTCTTTGATGCTCCCTTGGGGCTGCGCTTGTCGGCGATCGCGCGCGCCCGCTCGGGTCGTCCTCTCGACCCCCGGGTAGAGGCGGACCTCGATGGGGACCTGAAGCTTCGCGAACGGGGCGTCGCTTCCGGCCGGATTCTCGCGCGGAACAGCTTTCGCGCGGGCTCGGTCGCTTCTCTCGACGTCTCGGTCGGCAAGACCTGGGAGCTCGGGGAAACGCGGCGGCTCGCCCTCGCTCTCGATGCCTTCAACCTGACGAACCGCCTCAACCCGCTCCAGGTCCTCGAGACCTACGGCGCCTCGGACACGCCCCTTCCGGCCTTTCTGGAGGTGGTCCAGGGAGCACCGCCGCGGCAGTTCCAGCTTTCCCTTCGCTTCCTGTTTTAACTTGTTTTAGATACACTAGCGCCCTCTTACGCCAAACCGTTTCCGCCGTCGGAACCCCAAACGCACGGAGGGAGAGGTGCCAACCGCGAAAGGCATACGCTGCAAGCCCTGCAAGCCCTGCAAGCGTTGTCATCGCCCCATCGATCCGATGGCGGATGCCCGCGGCAGGTTCGTCCGCTGCCGCTCTTGCGGGTACACCTTCCGGGCGGAGGCGGCGGCCCAAGGCAGCGAGCTCGAGCTGCGATCCGACCTCGTCATCGCTCCCGTCGAGGAGGAAGGCCGGTCGTATTTCGTGATCAAGGACCCGGCCTCGAATCGCTATTTCCAGGTGAAGCCGCTCGAGCACTTCCTCATCACCCAGTTCGACGGAAGGACCTCGCTCGAGACCATCCGCCGCCGCGCGTCGGAGGAGAAAAACGTCCTGGTTTCCTCGGAAGTTCTTTCTCGATTCGCCGACAAATTCCGCGAGCTCGGTCTCCTTCGCCGCGAGGAAGAGGATGCGGCTCCGATCGAGGGAGCGTCGAGGAGCATCTTCCACTGGAAGGTCCCTCTCGGCAATCCCGACGCCCTCGTGGACTGGTTGTATCCGGGTTTTCGACGGTGCTTCTCCGCGGCGTTCGTCGGGCTCGCGTGCCTGTCCGTTCTCGTCGCCTCGGCGGTATTCCTCCTCAACGCGGAAGAGCTGGTCCTCGGTCTCGAGAGCGTCGTGAGCCTCGAGGGACTCCTTTTCGTCCTGGTCACGGTGTCGCTCGTCACCGTTCTTCATGAGATGGCTCACGCTCTCACGTGCCGGCACTTCGGAGGGCGGGTCACGGACATGGGTTTCCTCCTCCTCTACTTTCTTCCCTGCTTCTACTGCAACGTGGGCGATTCGTATCTCTTTCGAGGAAAGCGCGAGCGTCTCTGGGTCTTTTTCTCCGGGGGATTCTTCGAGCTCTTCGTCTGGGCGCTCGCGGTCCTCGGGTGGCGACTGGTTTCGCCCGGGAGTCTGGCATCGAGGGCTTTCTTCGTGGTTGCTGCGGTGAGCGGCATAAGATGCCTTTTCAACTTCAACCCGCTGATTCAGATGGATGGGTACTTCATGCTCTCCGAGCATCTCGGCATCAAGAACCTGCGCCGGCAGGCGCTCTCCGCCCTGGGAAGCGTTCTACGGCGCGCGAACGGCCTCATGATCGAGCCCGCGGCGCCGGAGCTTCTCGAGCGACGCATCTTCGGATTGAGAGGAGATCGCTTCCTCACGGTCTTCGGCGCGGCGGCGCTCGTTTACACCGCCGTTCTCGTTTTAGGGCTTGCGTTTTTTTCCGGAGGCTACGTCTTCGAGAACCTCGGGACCGATGGCCTCGGGCTCTATGCCGTGACCCTCGTGGGCCTTCTTCACAAGCCTGCGCTCACCGCCGCCTCCGCGGCGAAAGAAGCGGGGAAGGAGAAGTGGCAGAAGCTCGGCGAGAAGAAGAAGCGCTCCCGCTTCGTGTTCGTGTGGGCGGGAATCGCTCTCGTCGCCGTCTTCTTCCCCTGGCAGCTCCGTATCCGCTCCGACCTGAGCGTGCTGCCTCTGGAACGAGAGACCGTGCGCGCCCCCTCGAGCGGACGCATCGGAGTCATCCATGTGAACGAGGGAGATCGGGTGGAACAGGGCGGATTGATCCTGGAGTACGACGCGACCGAGCTCGGGCTCTTGCGCCGGAACAAGGCGGCGGAGCTCGAAGAGGCAAAAGAGCAGCTGCCGATCCTGGGAAAGACCAACCCGGCGGTCCGCGAAGAGATCCGCGTGAAGGAGCGCGCCCTCGAGACGGCGCGCCAGGTCGAGGACAAGGCGCAGAAGGACTTTGCCCGCGACCAGCAGGCCTGGACCAGCGGCATCATTCCCCAGCAGAGATTCGATCATGCCGAGAACGCGTTCGAGGAAACGCGCGCTCGGCGCCGCGAGGCCGAGGCCCAGTTGGATCTCGCGCGTAAGCTCAGCCCGACGAGCCGGGCCGAGGAGATCGAACGGACGCACCTCAAGAACGAGAAAGGGCAGCAGGCCCGGATCGAGATGCTGGAAGCGGAGGTGGCGCGCCTCGACGATCAGCTCGCGCGCTCCAAGATCTACGCATCCATCTCCGGTACTCTCACCACCTACCGGTTCGAAGAGAAGGTCGGAGACTTCCTCGAGGAGGGTGCCGACGTCTGCGAGATCGCGAACTACGATCGGGTGGTGCTCGAGATGCCGGTCTCGGAGAAAGACATGGACGTGGTGGACCTCGAGAAACCCGTGAAGTTCAAGGTCCGGGGCTACCCTTTCCGGAGCTTTCACGCTCAGGTGGACGAGATCGCGCCCATCGCAACTCCGAGCGGAAAGTCGTCCACCGTCATGGTCCGCGCGTACGTGGACAACAGCGAAAAGCTCCTGAAGCCGGGAATGACCGGCGTCGCGAAGATCTATTGCGGGATGAGCTTCGTCGGCAACATCCTCACCCGCGACCTGGTGCGGTTCATCCGGACTGAGTTCTGGCTTTGACCTTGTGATAGGCTCTCGCGCATGAAGAGACGGAGCTTCCTCAAGAGCCTGGGCGCGGCTTCGGCCGCCGGCTTCCTCAATCCCGCGACCACTCGCGCCGTGGAACGAGCTACCGCGCGCATCGCCTCTCTCCCGCCCGAAGACGTGGCCGCCGATGAGTCCTACTGGCGCGACGTCCAGCAGGCGTTCACCATCTCCCGGAGTCTCATCGATCTCAATAACGGCTTCACCTGTCCCTCGCCCAAAGTCGTAACCGACTCCCTCATCGATTACATCTGGCAGCAGGAGGAGTCACCGTCCTACGTGGTGGCGCGGCTTCTCCCGCCGCGAATCGAAACCGTGCGACAGGCGCTCGCCCGGCTCTTCGGCTGCGATTCCGAGGAGATCGCGATCGTGCGAAACGCCTCCGAAGCGATGGAGATTCTTCTGCTGGGCGTCGACCTGAAGTCCGGGGACGAAGTGGTGACTACCACCCAGGACTACGGGCGGATGCGCACCACCCTCGATCAAAGGCGGCGGCGCGAGGGAATCGACATCAAGTACATCACCATACCCGTTCCCGCCAAGACCGACGAGGAGATGATCGAAGGGTTCCGCCGCGCCATCAGCGCGAAGACCCGGATGATCCTGATGTCTCATCAGATCAACCTCACGGGTCAAATCGTGCCGGTGAAGGCGATCTGCGAGATCGCCCGCGAGCGCGGAATTCCCGTCATGATCGATGGCGCCCACTCCTTCACCCAGTTCGAATTCAAGCGGGACGACCTCGGCTGCGACTACTTCGGAACGAGCCTTCACAAGTGGCTCCTGGCGCCGAAGGGAACGGGGATGCTCTACGTCCGGCGAGAGAAGATCGAGGGTCTGTGGCCGATGATGGCGGCCCCGGATTCGATGAACGCCGACATCCGCAAGTTCGAAGAGATCGGGACCCACTCCCTCGCGCCGTACCTCGCCATCGGAGAGGCCATCGCCTTCCATAACTCCATCGGGGGTAAGCGCAAGGAGGCTCGCCTCCGTTACCTGAGGGATTATTGGGCCAAGAGGCTCATGGAGCTTCCGAACGTGCGGCTCCATACGTCGCTCGATCCCAAGATGAGCTGCGCCATCGGCAACGTCGAGATCGTCGGAATCTCACCCCGAGCGCTCACCGATCACCTCTGGAACAAGCACCACATCATCGTCGCTCCCATCGAGCACGAGGAGTATCAAGGGATCCGGGTGACGCCCAACCTCTACACCACGAAGGATGAGCTCGACTACTTCTGCGAGGTCTTCGAGGGCGTCAGCAGGAACGGACTTCCCAAGTCAGCTTGAGTCAGAGCGGATCCCAGTGCGGGATTCCTAGTCAAGCAATCGAGTGAAGACCGTCCCCTGCCGCTCCCGCCGGGACATCTCGACAGGTCAGAGGGAGGATGCTACGATTTTCCAAGCCCTCCATGTCGAATCATGACGAGAGGAAGGCCGCCTCTGAGACGGCCCTCCCGGCCGCTCCGCCCAAGACCGGTCCCGCAAACGACAGCTTGCAGAAGTTCCTCGCCCGCTGGGCGGCGGGAGACCACGACACGATGCCCAGTGTTCCCGCAGCGACTCCAGTAGCACTCTCGACGTTCGCGACGATCCAGACTCTCTTCGGCGAGTCGCCACCGGACGACCTCGCGCTGATCCCGGAAGACGACTCGGGGGAGATACCCAAACCGCAGGGGGACCGGCCCCGGTACCGAATGGTGGCGCGCCTGGGCGAGGGCGGCATGGGAGAGGTCTACATCGCCTTCGATCAGGACCTGAGACGGCAGCTCGCGCTCAAGACTGTAAGAGCGGAATCCGACAAGCCGCAGATCTGGCGCTTCCTGAAAGAAGCCCAGGTCCTCGGTCAGCTCGGTCATCCCAACATCGTCCCCGTCTACGAGATGGGCCTGACGGAGGCGGGGAGGCCCTACTACACCATGCCGGTGGTGCACGGAGAGACGATCCATCAGATCCTCTCGTCTCTCGAGCTCGAGGATCCCGCTTACCTCCGGGTGTTCTCCTTGACCCGTCTCGTGCAGATCTTCCTCCAGGTAACGCTCGCGGTTGCGTACGCCCACGTCAAGGGAGTGGTGCACCGGGACATCAAGCCGGCGAACATCATGGTGGGAGAGCACGGAGAGGTGATCCTTCTCGACTGGGGCGTCGCCAAGCTCCTGGGAGAGACCGAGGTTTCGACCGAGGCCAAGGAAGACATCACCCAGGCGGGTTACGCGGTAGGAACGCCCACCTATATGTCGCCGGAACAGGTCACGGGGAAGGACGTCGACGCGCGCACCGACGTCTACGCGCTCGGAATTCTGCTCTACGAGATCTTGACCCTCGAGCCTCCGTTCAGGGGAAAGCTGATGGAGGTGATGACCGCGCACCTCGAAAAGGAACCGACGCCGCCCAGGGCGAGAGCACCCCAGCGCGAGATTCCGCTCGAGCTCGAGAGAGCCTGCGTCAAAGCGCTCGCGAAAGCGCCCGATTCCCGCCAACAGACGGCGAGAGAGCTCCACGACGAGGTTCAGGCGTGGCTAGAGTCGGCTTCCGACCGCGCCAAGCGCCGCGAGCGAGCGGGAGAGCTCGCCGCTCAGGGGAGGCTTCTCCTCGATCAGTACTACGCTCTCAAGGAGAAGGTCGAGGAAGCTCTGAAACAGGTAGAAGACCTGAGGCACCGCTACCACGACTGGCAGAGCGTCGAGGAGAAATCGCCGCTCTTCGAATCCGAGGACGAGGTGGCGAGCCTTCGAACCGCTCTCGCCGAGGCGGCGTCCGAAGTGGTGATGACGCTCTCCGCCGCCCTGGGCCACGATCCGGCGCACCCCGACGCCCGCCGCTTCATGGCGGAATTCTACTGGGATCGCTTCCGCGAAGCGGAGCAGCGCCGCGATTTCGCGGGCCGGGACTTCTTCTCAAAGCTCGTCTCTTCGTTCCACGACGGACGGTACGCGCGGGAGCTCCGCGGCGACGGGACACTCCTCCTCGACTCCTCGCCCGCGGGTGCGGATGTAACTCTCTACCGTTTCGAGGAGAGGCGACTGGTCCTCTCAACTACGGACGCCCGGAATCTCGGGACGGCGCCCGTGGGCCCCATGGCGCTACCCATGGGCAGCTACCTCGTGGTCCTGAAGAAGGACGGACATCGCGAGACCCGATATCCGGTCTTGATCTCGCGGACTCGACAATGGCGCGGCACGGTGCGCCTCTTCTCCGAAAAGCAGATCGGAGAGGGGTTCGTTCACGTGCCGTCGGGGAGCTTCGAGGCCGGAGGTGATGAAGAGGTTCGCGGATGGTCGCTTCCGGGCGCCGAGGTCGAGCTCGAAGATTTCTTCATCGCTAAAGCCCCGGTGACCGTGCGGGAGTATCTCGATTTTCTCGAAGAGCTGGCACGAGCCGATCCGGAGGAGGCGCTTCGCCGCTCGCCTCGCCGCAGCCCCGACGGAGGTTTCTACTTCCACCAGGAAGCGGACGGACGCCTCGCGCTCCCTGAAGGCACGGGGCGCCTTCGCTCCCGCTCGGAGTTCCCCGTGGTCTCCATCTCCTGGCACGACGCCGTTGCCTACTGCGCGTTTCGATCGACGCTCGACGGGCGGGAGTACGCGCTTCCCACCGAGCTCGAGTGGGAGAAAGCGGCCCGCGGCGCCGACGGGAGGTGGTACCCCTGGGGCAATCGCTTCGATCCCAGTCTCTGCAACGTGAGCGGCTCTCTTCGGGGAGAGGTATCGGCTCAGCCCATCGACTCCTTCCTCGCCGATGAATCGGTTTACGGAGTCCGCGGTCTGGCGGGGAACACCCGCGACTGGACGTCGACCGAGCTCGGGTCGGATCTCGACGGTGGAAAGGACATGAGGGTGGTCCGGGGCGGGGCCTACAATCTCCCCGCGGTCACGACTCGCGCCGCCAACCGTTTCTGGCTCTCCCCCAACTTCGTCGTGAACTACGTCGGATTTCGCATCGTGCACCGTCCTCGATGACGAAGCCTCGTTTTTTTGCTATAAATTAACTGAAGCTTCCAACAACCGAACCGAGGCAACCGGGCGCTCTTCCATTTGGCGAAGTGCGCTCATGATCAGATGACTACCGAACGAGCCGTCGAAGAACATCCGGAAGAGGAGACGCCGACTCCCCCCTCACCCGCGACGAGCTTGCGCGACGATCTGCGTGCGCCAATCAACCAGATCATCGGCTACAGCGAGGTGCTGGGCAAGGGGGCGGCCTCCGAGGGACGTCAAAACCACGTCGCCGACCTCGAGAAGATCGGAATCGCCGCCCGAAACCTTCTCGCGAAGATCGATTCTCTCCCCCTCGACAGACTCCAAGTCCCGGCGGCGTCGGCGCCGACCGGTGCGAAAGGCGAGGCCCCTGAAGTCAAGAGCGGAGAGTACGTCGCTCCCGCCGGGGGCGCGGAGGCCGGAGCCTCCGAGAGCCACACGCGAATCCTCGTCGTCGACGACGTGGAGCTGAACCGTTCGATGCTCTCCCGCAGGCTCGAGCGGAAAGCGTATCAGGTGGAGACTGCCGAAGGCGGACAGGAAGCGATCGATAAAATCCGGACTACCACCTACGACCTCATTCTCCTCGACATCATGATGCCCGACGTCAGCGGCTACGACGTCCTCAAGGAAGTTCGCAAGACGCATTCTCCGCTCGAGCTCCCCATCATCATGGCGACCGCCAAGGACCAGGGCGAGGACATCGTGAGCGCCTTCAAGCTCGGCGCGAACGACTACATCGTAAAGCCCATCGACTTCCCCGTGGCACTCGCCCGCATCGAGACCCAGCTCTCGAGAAAGCGGGCGATGGAGGAGGCCCGAAGGCTCACGGCGGAACTCGAGCGGCACAATCAATTCATCCGGAAGACGTTCGGGCGGTACCTGAGCAAGGAGGTCGTGGAGAGCCTGCTGTCGAGTCCCGAGGGGTTGAGGCTCGGCGGAGAGAAGCGCAACGTCACCATCATGATGTCCGACCTCCGCGGGTTCACCGCGCTCTCGGAGAAGCTCGACCCCGAGCAAGTGGTGGCGGTGCTCAACAACTATCTGGGGAAGATGGCGGAGATCGTCACTGGCTGCGACGGGACCATCGACGAGTTCATCGGAGACGCGATTCTCGCCCTCTTCGGCGCCCCCATCCACCGCGAGGACGACGCCGAGCGCTCCGTGGTTTGTGCCCTAAAGATGCAGCTCGCGATGCGCGAGGTGAACGAGGAGAATCGCAGGAACGGTTTTCCCGAGCTCGAGATGGGTATCGCGCTCAACACCGGCGAGTGCATCGTGGGCAACATCGGCTCCCAGAAGCGAGCGAAGTACGGCGTCGTGGGAAGCCACGTGAACCTCACCGGTCGGATCGAGTCCTACACCGTGGGGGGACAGATCCTGATCTCGAAGGCTACCGCCGATGCGGTGGGAGCGGAGCTGAAGCTGGGCGACGAGCTCACGCTCGGGGCCAAGGGCTTTCGCGAGCCGGTCAAGGTGTATGAGCTCCTGGGAATCGGCGGCAGGCACAACCTCGTCCTCCCCGCGCGGAGCGAGGAGCTTCGATCCCTGGTCCGCGAAATCCCGATTACGATCGAGGTGATTGAGGGAAAGCACCTGGGGGGGGACTCGATCGAAGGCAAGCTCGTCGCGCTCTCCATGGACGAGGCGGTCATCTCCGCCGCGAAGCCCGTGGAGAGGCTCGCCAACCTCCGCCTGCGGTTCACCGGATTGAACGGGGTCATCATCCCCGGCGACCTGTACGCCAAGGTAACCGCCTGCGAAGATTCCCGCTACGTGCTGCGGTTCACCTCGGTTCCGGAGGAGATCAAAAGCTTCCTCCGAAGCACATTGGCGAGCGATGTGGTTTAAAACAGTTCTCGGTTCCCAGTTCTCAGTTTCCGGCCGTGCGCGCCAGCACTCGGCAGCGAGTCGCCTTCGCCGCACTGAGAACTGAGAACTCTTCTAGGACACCTTCTTCGCGTTCAGCAACGCTTCGATCTTCGAGATAAGCCTTGGGAGCTCGATGGGCTTGGTGTCGTAGTCGTCGCAGCCCGCTTGCAGAGTCTTCTCGCGGTCGCCCGACATCGCGTGCGCCGTCAGGGCGATGATGGGAATGTGCCTGGTCGCGCTCGCCGCCTTGAGCCTCCGGGTTGCCTCCCAGCCGTCGAGAACCGGAAGGCTCATATCCATGAGCACCAGATCGGGGCTCTCGCTCATGGCCTTCTCGACCCCCTGCTGTCCGTCGACAGCGATGACGACTTCGAAGCCCTTGCGGCTCAGCCGCCGCGACAGCATGTCGCGATTCATTTCGTTGTCCTCGACCAGGAGTATTCTCGGCATGGGCTTTCCCCTCGCCCCGTTCGCATCGTCTCCAAACTGGCGCAACTAGCGAATCGGACGCCTCGGAGCGAGGACAGCTCGAACTCGATTGTGATTGAGACTGTTTTTATTGTAACGCCCTTTGTCTTCGGACTCAATCGCCTTCGAGGCTGACTCGGCCTTCCAAACCCAAGTCGGTATGTTACACTGATAGAAATTTCACAACCGACTTCCGATTCGGAAACGCACAGCTTCCGGACCGCCGATTCTCGAGAAACGCCTCGGGAGGTGCGCCCGGACGCGGAGGAAAGCTCATGAGATGGACGCTCGTGGCCATTCTCGTCGCCACCGTCATGGCTTCGGCCCACCCCCTTCGAGCGCAGTACACCAGCAAGCTCACCATCAACGGCTACTCGGGCTTCGAGTTCGAAAAGCAGCTCGACGAGGAAGGCGAGGGCGACCCGAACGGGTCCTTCGACGCCGACCTCTTCGACCTCGTTCTCAATTTCCAGGTGACCGACAAGATCCGGGTATCGAGCGATCTCACCTGGGAGCATGGGACCGCCACCGAGGAGGATTTCGGCAACGTCGCCATCGAGTACGCGTTCGTCGAGTACGCGTTCAGCGACCTGATGAAGGTCAGGGTAGGGAAGATGTTCATCCCCTTCGGAATCTACAACGAGATCCATACCGCGAAGCCGGCGTTTCTCAGCGTGAAGGAGCCCGCGAGCACGAACAAGACCGAACGCATCGTCGACGACGCCTTCCGGTTCTACCCGCGCTGGGGCGCGGGCATCGCCGTTCACGGCGACGGCCTCATCGCCGATCGAGGATTCAGCTATGACGTCTTCCTCTCGAACGGCGATCAGAGCGAGACCAATCCGTTCGAGGAAGACAACAACACGGCCAAAGCCGTGACCGGTCGCTTTCGCTTCGAGCCTTCAGAATCGCTCGAGGTCGGGGCCTCCTTCTATCGCGACAAGCAGGACTCCGACGGTGTCAGCTCGCTCACCAGCAGCGGCGTCGAGCTTCGCTATCAAGCGCGCGCGTGGAAGGTCTGGGCGGAGCTCGATCTCGGCTGGCTCGAGCCCGAGGACGGCGACGAGATCCTCCAGATGGGCTGGTACGTGCAGCCGTCGTACGAGTTCGAGAGTGGCCTCACTCCCTACTTCAGACTGGAGCGGGTGGACCCATCGACCGACGTGGCCGACGATCACGGCTACGACGTGATCGCCGGCCTGAACTACGAAGTCTCCGGTGGGTTCATGATCAAGATCGAGAACAACTATTACAAAGGCGCCTCCTCAAGCTCGCTCGCCGAGTTCCCGGGAGCAGGCTACAACGAGATCAAGGCCGCCGTGGTCCTGGGGTTCTGACGATGAAACGAGTCCTTCTGATCGTCGGGCTTTCATTGGCGGCTCTGGCGTCGGCGGCGGGAGCCCAGGGCCAGACCAAGGTCATCGTGAGCGCCGAAGTCGACGTGTCCGCCATCAGCCAGGCGGAGGTCTCCCGAATCTACCTGGGGAAGAAAACGTTCTGGGACTCGGGGGCCCGCATCCAGCCTTCGCTCCTGGACGAGAAATCCCCGCTCACCAAGTCGTTCCTGGAAGAGAACCTGAAGAAAACGGTGCGCCAGTTCCGCGCGTACTGGAAAAGGCACCTGTTCTCGGGACAGGGCACGGCCCCGAAGACGTTCACCTCGTCGAAAGGGGTCGCGGACTTCGTAGCCGCGAACCCCGGCGCCATCGGCATCGTGGACGGGAGCTACTCCGACGATCGGGTGAAATTCATCGAGCTCCAACCCTGACGGACGAAAGCCATGCGTCTGCCGCTGAAGTGGAAATTCGGGCTTCTGATGGCGAGCTTCGTCCTCACCATCAGCACAATCATCCTCATCAATTTCCGCGCCGCGGGAAAAGTGGAGTACGAGCTCAGCCAGGTCCGGGAGCATTCCTTTCCCCAGTTCACGCAGATCACCGCCACCCAGGCCCGATTTCGCACTCTCAGTCGTCTCGTCGAGGACACGGTGGTCATGGGGGAGCAGAGCTTTCTCGACCGCGTCGAGGAGGAGCGCGATCTGTTCCTCCTCGACCTCACGAACCTGGAGAAGGTGCTTCCCGAAGGCTCCCAGGGAGAGGTGGCGCTCATCCGGACGCTGTTCGACGACTACTTCACCCAGGCGTCCCAGCTCATCGAACAGCTTCTCCTCCCCGAAGAAGAGAGCGCGCCCACGGAAGCGCTGAGCCAGCTCAACGATGAGGAAGTGGCGAATCTCTTCCAGGAGGTAGCCCGCTACAAGAATCAGCTGGAGTCGAATCTGAACGCCCTGGTGGAGCAGGGCCGGAGCGAGCTCACGGCGACGCTCTCGCGAACGGTCGAGGAGGTGCGCGTTCGATCCCAGAGAGCCATCGCCATCGGGTCGATCTCGTTTCTGGTGTTGCTCATGATTCTCATCGCCATAGGACGCCGCATCACCGATCCGATCGTGGCCCTGTCGCGCGTGACCCGGGAAGTGGCGGCAGGCCAGTTCGACGCCGAGATCAAGATTCCCTTCCAGAGCAACGACGAGGTGGGCGACCTCACGGACTCTTTCCGCACGATGACCCGGAGCTTGAAAGAAACGACGGTCTCCAAGTCTTACGTCGACAACATCATCAAGTCGATGGAGGACGCGCTCATCGTCACCGACTCGAATTGGAAGATTCGAACGGCGAACGAGGCCGCACTTTCTCTGCTGGGTCAAACCGAAGAGGGGCTTCTGGGCCAAAGCTTCCTCGATTTCCTGGGAAACGAAGGGAAGCTAGTCAAGCCCACCGGGAGCTCGGTGAAGCTTCCCTCCATCCTCCGCCTCGGAACCACCGAATCCTCCATCCGCAACCTGGAGACCACGATCGTCGCGAACGGCGGGAGCGAGATCCCGGTGCTGATCTCGGGCTCGGTGCTGACCGATGCCACCAAACGGGTCCAGGGGATCGTCTGCGTGGCCCACGACATCACTCCGAGGAAGAAGGCCGAGGAGGAGCTTCGGGTCGCGAAGGAAGCGGCGGAGCAGGCGAACTCAGCGAAGAGCTCGTTTCTCGCCAACATGAGCCACGAGCTCCGCACGCCCTTGAACGCCATCCTCGGCTACAGCGAAATGCTTCGGGAGGAAGCGGCAGACGCGGGACAAGCGGACTTCGTGCCCGATCTGAATAAGATTCACAGCGCGGGAATGCACCTCCTCGGGCTCATCAACGACGTCCTAGACCTCTCGAAGATCGAAGCGGGAAGGATGGAGCTCTACATCGAGCCCGTCGAAGTGCGGCAGCTCGTGGACGACGTCGCCTCGACGGTGGCGCCGCTGGTGCAGAAGAACGGTAACCGTCTCGATGTGGTCTGCCCTCCCGAGGTTCAATTCTCGAACACCGACGTCACCAAGCTCCGGCAAATTCTCTTGAACCTCCTCTCGAACGCGAGCAAGTTCACCAAAGGGGGAACGGTCACCTTCTCCGTCACCCGGGAGAAGCGGCCCGACAAGGAGATGCTCACGTTCTTCGTGAAGGACAGCGGAATCGGCATGAACGAGGTCCAGCTGTCGAAGCTGTTCCAGGCGTTCTCGCAGGCCGACGCCTCCACCACTCGCAAGTACGGAGGCACCGGCCTCGGGCTCGCCATCAGCCGGAAGTTCTGCCAGATGATGGGCGGCGACATCGTCGTCGAAAGCGAGCCGGGCAAAGGAAGCACGTTTCTCGTTCACATCCCGGTGGACGTCGTCGACCCCAAGAAAGTGACCCTCCAGGTGGAGGAAGAGGCGGGAGCGATCGTCGAGGGCAGCTCGGTTCTGGTCATCGACGATGACCCCTCGGTGCGCGACGTGGTGAAGCGCTCCCTCACCAAGGAGGGGGTCTCGGTCATGACCGCCGCGAGCGGCGAGGAGGGCCTCGAGCTCGCGCGCAAGCACCGGCCGGACGTCATCACCCTCGACGTCCAGATGCCGGGGATGGACGGCTGGGAAGTGCTGAAGACGCTCAAGTCGGACCCGGAGCTTCGCCAGATCGCCGTCATCATGATGACCAACATCGACGAGAAGACGACGGGATACGCCCTCGGGGCGGCGGAGTACATGACGAAGCCCGTCGACCGCGACCACCTGGTTGCGGTCCTGAAGAAGTTCCGGAACAACGCCTCGACCCGGCCGGTGCTGGTGGTCGAAGACGACCCGAGTGTCCGGGAGATCGTCCGCCGCGCCCTCTCCCAGGAAGGCCTGAAGGTGCTCGAGGCGGCGAACGGCATCGAGGCCCTCGCCCGTCTGGCGGAGAGCCCGCCGAGCCTCATCCTCCTGGATCTGATGATGCCGGAGCTCGATGGATTCGGCTTCATCGAGGAGCTTCGTCGCCACGACGAGTGGAGCAAGATCCCGGTGGTGGTCCTCACGGCCAAGGACATTTCGAGCGACGATCGAAGCCGCCTCGAGGGATTCACCTCCGCGGTGCTGGTCAAGAAAGGACAGAGCCCGGACGCGTTGATCCGCGAGATGAGGGACCTGATCCAGCAGGCGACCGGCCCGGGAGTTAGCGCCTAAAGTTCGTGAACCTCAGAGAGCGCACAAAAGCCTGGCTCGACATCCGTCCCGGTGAGGGCCGGTCCACGTCCCTCATGCTGCTCCACTCGTTTTTCACCGGAACGGCGACGGTGTTCTTCGAGACCGCGGCGAGTGCTTTGTTCCTCGCCCACTACGATGCCGCGTTTCTTCCCTTCGTCTACCTCTTCGCCGCGATGATTAGCATCGTCGCCGGCCTGGGCTATACCCGGGCGAAGGAGCGAGTCGCTTTCGCTCCGCTCATGACGGGAACCCTGGTCCTGATGCTTCTAATGACCTCTGTTCTCCGAGTGGGGCTTTCGTTCGGGGAGGCCGGGTGGCTCATCTTCGCGATGATGATCGCTTACCGTCTTCTCTCCATGCTCACCGATCTGGAGTACTGGGCGGTCGCGGCGAGGCTTTATGACGTGCGTCAGTCGAAGAGGCTCTTCGGTCTCGTGGGATCGGGGGAGGTCGCTGCGCGAGTCGTCGGCTCCTTCTCGGTACCGCTCCTGGTGAGCGTCCTCGGCGTCCTTAACCTCCTCTGGCTCTCCGCATCCGGCCTCGGCGCGTGTCTCGCGCTCCTGGTCCTCATCCTCAAGCGCTTCCCCGACGTCGGGAGTCGAGGAGGTGAAGATGCCGAGGCCGAGACGGGAACAAAACGCCGCGACCGCAGGACCCTGCGCTCGCTCTGGCCTAGCCCGTACCTCAAAGCGATCTTCATCCTCTCGTTTTTCGCCGTCCTCGGAAAGTATTTCGTCGACTTCGCCTTCCTCTCCGAGATGCAGACTCGGTGGCACGAGGTCGAGAGCCTCGCCAGCTTCTTCGGCGTATTCTCCGGAGTCACCCAGTTGGCGAACCTCGGTATCCGCGTCCTGGTTTCGGGGCGCCTTCTGAACCGCTTCGGAATCCTGGTGGGCCTTGTCGTGCTCCCCGCGGCCCACTTCCTCTGTACCCTCGCCATCCTCTCCGTGGCCGCGGTTCCGTTCCCGGCGGCGATCTTCTGGCTCGCGATCGGAAACCAGGGCCTCTACAAGACGCTCAAGCACCCGGTCGACAACCCCTCGTTCAAAGTGCTCTACCAGCCTCTGCCTCGGCGCGAGCGGCTCGCGGCCCAGATCGGTGTCGAGGTCATCGTGACCCCCATCGCCATCGCTCTCGCCGCGGCACTCATGATTCTTTTCAGTCGCCAGTCGCTCGCCACCACCACTCCCTTCGCCTCACTCATGTTGCTGAACTTCGTCGGCTGGACGGTGGCCGCGTTTTTCGCTTACCGCGAGTACGGCAAGGCCCTGGTGAGGGCCCTCGAGAAGCGCACTCTCGACCGCACCGCGTTCTCCCTGGAGGACGACGAGAGCGTCACCCTGGTGCGCGCCAAGCTCTCGAGCGAGCGCGCGGACGAGGTCATCTTCGCCCTCGACCTGCTGCAGCGGATCGACCACCCTTCGCTTCCGCTGCACTTCGAGGAGCTTCTCTCGCACCCCTCGCCCGACGTGCGGTTCTACGTGCTGCTTACCATCGAAAAGCGGAGGCCGCCGGGGATCACCTACGCGATCTCCCGCGTGGCGTCCCGGGAGACCTCGGCTCGAGTTCAAGCGGTGGCTCTGCGCGCCCTCGCCGCCCTTGGCGATCCTCGAGGGGAAGTTCCCTCCTATATCGGCCATCCCGACCGCGAGGTCGAACGGGGCGCCCTCATCGGACTAATCCACGGCCCGCAGGAGAGCGCCCACCGGCGCGCGCGAGTGCGGGTCCTCGAGCTTTGTTGCTCGGAGGCCGCTGACGAACGGGTCCTGGCGGCCCGCGTTCTGGGAGAGACCGATCTCTCGGAACCTGAGCTTTTCGACCGGCTTCTCCGCGACGACGATCCCGAGGTACGCCGGGCCGCCCTGCGCGCCGCCGGGCGCCGGAAGGACGAGCGCTTCATTCCCCGGATCATCGATCATCTGGGAGAGCCGAGGTACAGCGGCGACGCCGCGCGGGCGCTCATCGAGGCGGGTGAGAAGGCAAGCCTTCCCCTCGCCCAGGCCCTTCTCGATCCAAAGACGCCGGCCGCGCTTCGAACGAGGATCGCCCAGCTCACGCGGCGACTGCCGTCGTTTTCCCACCGCGAGGCGTTGTGGCAGACCTATGAATCCGGCGCCGGTCACCTCCGCCAAGTGGCATTGGAGGCGCTCGAGTCGCTTCAGTACCGCGTGAACGAGGGAGACTCCGCGAGCCTGGTACGAAGCGTCGAGGCCGAGGTGCGGGAATCCGCCTGGAAGCTCGGGATCCTGCGCGACGTCGAGGGAGATTCTTCTCTCAAGGCTCTGTCGGAGTCGCTGCGGGAGGAGATCGATCAAAGCCGCGCGAGGGTGTTCCTCCTGCTCTCGTTCGTTTACGATCGCAAGACGGTCGTGAGCGCGCGCGACAACCTCGATAGCGCCTCACGAGAGAAGCGCGCCTACGCCGCCGAGATCCTCGAGGTGACTCTGTCCCAGGAGCTCAAGGAGCTCGCGCTCCCGCTCCTCGACCATTCGAGCCCCGAGGATTGCCTCACTAGGCTCGGCCGCCGATTTCCCCAGACCCGGCGCGAGGCGGCCGAATCGCTCGCCGAGATCCTGCGATCTACCGACGGCAACGTTCGAAACTGGACGCGGGCCTGCGCCATCTACGGCGCCACCAGGCTCGAGTTGAACGGCTTCTCCTCGGAGCTCGCGCTTCTGGCCGGCGATCCGAGCCCGCTCGTCGCCGAGACCGCGCGATGGGCTTCGAACCGAAACGATTCCACCCAAAGCTCCGATGGGAGTCACCGAATGCTCACCATAGAAAAAGTCCTCTTGCTCAAAGGGGTTTCCATGTTTTCCGTCACCTCCGAAGACACGCTCGCGGACGTCGCCTCCGTCCTCGAGGAGATGGACCTGCGGCCGGGCGAGCTCGTGTTCAAAAAGGGTGATCCGGGAAAAAGCATGTACATCGTGGTCTCGGGGCGAGTCCGGGTCTTCGACGGCGCCAAGACCATCAACTTCCTCGGCGAGCAGGAGATCTTCGGCGAGCTCGCCCTCCTCGATCCCGAGCCGCGATCGGCCTCGGTCGAGTCCGCCGAGGAAACTCGCCTCTTCCGTCTCGATCGGGATACATTGTTCGAGCTGATGACCGATAACGTGGGTGTGGTGAGCGGGATCATGCAGGTGCTGTGCCGGCGCCTCCGGCGGATGACGGCGATCGCGACCGGGGACAAGAAATGAGATCGAAGGGCCCATCGCGGCCGCGCGAGCCGGTGAAGCCGGTGAAGCCGGTGAAGCCGGTGAAGCCGGTGAAGCCGGTGAAGCCGGTGAAGCCGGTGAAGCCGGTGAAGCCGGTGAAGCCGGTGCAGCCTGTGAAGCCGGTGCAGCCTGTGCAGCCTGTGAAGCCTGTGAAGTTTGTAGAGTTCGAGGTCTGGGGAGCGCGGGGCTCGAGGAGCCTCTGTCCCCCGCTCTCGTCGATCGCCAACTACACCTCCTGCTATTCGATCCGCGTGGGCGCGGACCTTTTCGTACTGGACGGAGGACGAGGTCTCGGGGTCCTGAGCAAAAGCGTTTCGGTTGCGGCCCGCTTCCGCGGCGTCGAGCGCGTCCATCTTCTCCTGAGCCACTCCCACATGGATCACTGGGAGGGATTGAAGGACGCGGAATGGTTCTGGACGAACGGAAACGGGCTGAAGCTCCGAGTTTTCGGCGCCGAGGAGGCGATCGAGACGGTGCGCCGGGGCTACGGTCACCCCGCCTACGTGCCGCTCGAGATCCTGGCGGCGCACACGCTGCGACGGCTGGATTTCTCGACGCTCGAGGTCGGCGAAACCCGTCGCATTCACGGATGGAAGGTCCAGACCTTCGCGCTGAACCACTACAGTGGAGGAGGAAAGAGCAAGAACCGGCTCGACACCCTCGGTTATCGGGTGCGCTCGCCCCAGGGATTCGTGGTCGCCTATCTTTGCGATCACGAGCCGAGCCCGGAAACGGCGGAAGACGAGGAGCGCATGCTCGAAGGCGCGCATCTCGCCCTCATCGACGCCCATTTCGCCGATCGGATCCAGCACGCCTACGGCCACGGCTCTCAAGAGCACGCGGCATCGCTCGCAAGGCGTCATCCGAAGACTCTGGTTTTCGCCGCCCATCACGGGCCGACGAACGACGACCGAGACATCCGGCGCGCTCACCGGCGACACGGAAAGGGCCTTTCGAACTACGCCATCGCCAAGGAAGGGACGCGTCTCGCCTGGAATCCTAGAACCGGCCGATTCAGCTCCGGGCGCGCGCGAACCTAGTTCGATTCGCCACGGTTGGGGAGAGGGGGATTGGCCACAGAGGCACAGAGACACAGAGATTCGGAGGAATCAATTCGAATTCTCTGTGCCTCTGTGTCTCTGTGGCCAATCTTCCCGTCCTCAACCGTGGGCTAGCTGGTTACGCGGGCGAGCCGCTCTCTCTCGCTTCCCGCCTGTGAGAAGCGATATCTCGCCGAAGAACTCCCCTTCCTGCATCGTCCGGACCTCGTCGTCCGGTTTGATATACTCCCGCGTTCATGGCCGTCGTCACGTATCTCGAAGCCATCAGTCAGGCCCTTCGCGAGGAGATGCGCCGGGACCCTACGGTCTTTCTCATGGGAGAGGATATCGGTGTTTTCGGCGGCGCCTTCAAAGTCACCAAGGGGTTTCTCGAGGAGTTCGGCGAGGAGAGGGTCATCGACACCCCGATCGCGGAGTCCGGCTTCACCGGGGCGGCTTGCGGCGCCGCGATCATGGGATTCCGGCCGGTCGTCGAGTTCCAGTTCGCCGACTTCTTCTCCTGCGCGTTCGACCAGATCGTGAACTTCGCCGCCAAATGCTATTACCGCTGGGGCATCCCCGTACCGGTGGTCTTTCGCGGGCCCTCGGGAGGCGGCTTTCGGGGCGGTCCCTATCACTCTCAGAATCCCGAAGCCTGGTTCACCCACGTCCCAGGACTCAAAGTGGTTCAGCCCTCGACTCCTTACGAGGCCAAGGGTCTTCTGAAGGCCGCGATCCGGGACAACAACCCGGTGCTCTACTTCGAGCACAAGCACCTGTATCGCCGAATCCGAGAGGACGTCCCCGAGGAAGAGTACGAGGTGCCGATCGGAGTCGCCGACGTGAAGCGCGAAGGGAGAGACCTCTCCATCGTGACCTACGGCGCGATGGTTCACGCGAGCCTCGAAGCCGCGGAGCACCTCGCGAAGGAGGGCGCCGAAGTAGAGATCGTCGACCTGCGGACACTGGCGCCGCTCGACAAGGCGTGTTTTCTCGCGAGCGTCAAAAAGACGGGACGAGCGCTGGTGGTGCACGAAGCCCACCTCACTTCGGGCTTGGGCGGCGAGGTGGCGTCGATCATCGCAGAAGAAGCCTGGGAGTCCCTGGACGCGCCGGTAAAGCGTATCGGAGCCCTCGACGTTCCCATTCCGTTCAGCCCGACGCTCGAGGACGCGGTCCTCCCCTCGGCCGCGAAGATCGAGGCGGGCGCCCGCTGGCTTTTGGAGTACTGAAATTAATGCCTACCCCCGTCGTGATGCCCCAGATGGGCGAAAGCCTTTCCGAAGGCACAATCACCAAGTGGCTCAAGAAGCCGGGCGAGAGAATCGAGCGCGACGAGCCTCTGTTCGAGATCACGACCGACAAGGTGGACACCGAAGTGCCGGCGCCGGTCTCGGGGATCCTGGAAAGGATCCTGGTGAACGAGGGTGTGACCGTCGGAGTGGGAACCACGGTGGCGGAGATTGGCGACGGGGCCGTGGCGGCGACCACGGCGAGCCCGCCGCCCGCCGCTGGCGCTGGTCACTTTCGCTCGTCTCACGAGCCGACGACCTTCCAGCGTCGCGGGGCACAGCCGCCGGCAGCTCCTGCGCCCGCAGCCTCGTCGTCGGGCGAGAAACGCGGGCAACTCTCGCCCGCGGTGCTGTCACTCGCCGCCGAATCCCGGCTCGACATCCAGGAGCTTCTCGAGATCCCGGGCTCGGGTGCGGGCGGCCGCATCAGCCGGCGAGACGTCGAGCGGTATCTGCGGGAGCGTCCCGTGCGGCGCGAGTCGCCCGCCCCGCTACAACGGGCTCCCGAGGGACCTCCGAGCCACTATCTCTACCAGCCCGAGCCCGGCGACAAGCTCGTCTCCATGAGCCCCATGCGCAAGCAGATCGCCGAGCACATGATCTGGAGCCAGCAGATTTCGGCCCAGGTGACGTCGTTCACAGAGTGCGACATGCACCGCATCGTCCGCTACCGGGACGAGAACCGCGCCCGTTTCGAGGAGACCGAGGGAGTTCCGCTTACGTTTCTTCCCTTCGTCGCCGAAGCCACGGTGAAGGCTCTGAAGGAGTTTCCGATCTTCAACGCTTCCGTGGTAGGGGATCAGATCGCGCTGAAAAAGCATATCCACCTCGGAGTCGCCGTGGCGCTCGAAGAAGGGTTGATCGTGCCCGTGGTCGCGAACGCCGACGAAATGAACTTCGTCGGGCTCGCACGCGCGATCCACCGGCTCGCGGACGCCGCGCGCAGCCGGCGGCTTACGCCCGCGGACGTTCGAGGCGCGACCTTCACCATCACCAACCCCGGCATGTTCGGCGGCCTGACGGGAACCCCGATGATCGCTCAGCCGCAGGTGGCGATCCTGGGCCTGGGCGCGGTGGCGAAAAAACCGGTGGTGGTGGACGACGCTATCGCCATCCGGCCCATCATGGTCCTCGCCCTCACCTTCGACCACCGCATCATCGACGGCGCGACGGGGTTTCAGTTCCTGGAGAGCATTCGGAGGCACCTCGAGGAGTTCGAGATTTAGGCAATAGTGCTCTACATGATCTCGTCCGCGCTGGCGTTCGCGGGGCTGGATCTCATCCGAAAGCTTCTGGCGGGAAGGATCGACGCTCTCGCTCTCGTGTTCTTCATGTCCCTGGGCGCCGTCCCTTTTCTGGGCGGCCTTCTCGCGCTCCATGGTCTCGAAGCTCCCGACTCCGGCTACGTCCTTCCGGGACTTTTTACCCTCACGCTGAATTTTCTAGGGAGCCTCGGCTTCATCCATTCGGTCAAGCTCTCGCCGCTGAGCCGGACGATACCGCTCCTGTCGCTCACGCCGGTTTTCACCGCACTGACCGCCGTTCCGCTCCTGGGTGAGCTTCCCGAACCGGCTCAGGCCGCGGGCATCCTGCTCGTCGTCGCCGGTGCGATGGCCTTGAACTCGGGAGGCTCGCTCGTAGGCGCGTTTCGCGGCCTCGTGCGAGAGAAGGGAGCCCTCATCATGGCCGCGGTAGCGCTGATGTGGGCCGTTACCGGCCCTCTCGACAAGCTCGCGCTCGAGCACGCGAGCGTCTACTTCCACGCCACGGCGATGGCGTTCGGAGTCGGCATCGGAGCGCTCGCGGCGCTCGCCTGGCAAGGCCGCCTTTCAGCCCTCCGCTCGGCGCGGGGCGAGGCGAGGCTTCTGCTCATGACGATGGTTTGCGTCACCGTGGCACTGACCTTCCAGCTCCTGGCGATCCGCGTCGTCCTCGTTTCGCTGGTCGAGGCTTTCAAGAGAGCGGTCGGATCGTTCGTGGCGGTGCTGCTGGGCCGTGCGGTGTTCCATGAGAAGGTGGGACTGCGCGAGTGGATCT